>JGI24158J21664_10009990_pt1 | contig 12661 bp, 3 predicted proteins | sample Ectturendosymbi3_FD_21664 | JGI IMG/M metagenome (IMG submission 21664) | reverse complement strand
AAACAAGCACAGCAATATAGTAGAAAACATCAATTGGGTTTTATCAGAGCTGTCAGTTGGAGTGCACAAAATGCTGAATCGCATTGGTCGCACGTGCATATATCCAGAGCCGTATCAGCCGCACACCATACCCCCCAATCGGGGGGGGGCCTACACTGTCACAGGAGGCCCAAAATTCCAGTCCCGCCACCACATACCACACCAGAGAAAACCTCGATTCCCCAAATTGAAAAATGAAGCACTAGAAATCAGTGAAGTTAGGGGGCCCTTTGAAACAAAAGTGCTTATGCATTACAGTTTCTTTGGGCCCCTTTAAAAGCAAGGTATTTACGCATTACAACTGCTGTTGGGGACTCCTTTGAATGCAAAGTAGCCTACTTATACATTGCAGTTGCTGTTGGGCCCCTTTGAAAGCAAGATACACAGGTCGACTAATAAAACAGATCCGGGTTGAAAAACCCTTAGTGGGAGCCCCGGTCACATGCGGCAAAACGCCTACTACCGTAACTTGAAGTGAACATTTGAAGATTTATTGCCGTGTTTATTGTTATGCAATAAAGACCACGAGTACAACAATCCGCTAGCAAGTTTCGCAACCTGCCTCTGCAAGCAAAGGATCGGACATTAGCGAACTACGCAGTTGCGCTAAGCGTTTCGGGGGCCTCACGGTCACGACTTTGCCCTGATGTACCTCGCGTTCATTTATCCGGCCCTGCCTACATGCCTAGTTGTATATGAGGACCTTTTTTGGTAAGACCTCCAAAAAAAGGTCTTCATGCGTTTTTCTGGACATGCTGGGTGCCATTATTTAAAATCAAACAACGTTGGGCACATTTTGGCCAAATTTTCAGCGATTTTACTCGAATTTTCGACAAATCAAAACATTTGGGGGTGTGCTTGCACCCCTGCCTCCGATACGCCTTGATGTACTGTAACTTGAATGTGTTTTATTTTCTCTAGTGTGACATTTTATCTGTCCATTTATGCAAAATCTGAAATCATAACCACGTAGTGACAAAGGAATGATGTTTGAATAAGCACTGGATCTATTTTAAAGCATCCACTTTACTCTCAGGCATACAATTTCATAAAACCACAGGTATGTTGTTGCACAAAACTGTGATGTGATAGACAAAAACTGACATCAGATATGAAATCAGCACCCTGAAATTAGTCTAAATAAGTTGAAAAAGTTGAAACAACTGAATGTGTGTATACTAGTGTTAATGATAAGAAAAAGCTATGTCTCAATTTGCACCTAAACGAGAGAATGCATTTACTGCATAACTATGCATTCATCCATTTAACATTCTGTAGCACCTGGGTCATGTGACACATATTGACTCTGCAATAAACAGTGGAAACGTTCTAATTTTCCCATTTGGTTTGTTTTTAACTTTGCCAGTTGTTGGATAATGATCTTTTTTCTACCACCATAAATCTATCTTCACTAATTTCAGCAGGTAAACTGGACCGAGCTGATTTCATTTGCGTAAACAACACTAAATAGTTTCATTAGAGCTAAGGTCTAAACGCTGGACAACGATAAAAATGTCGACCAGGTTGTCTCGTGATTTTTTTCATGATTTCCTTACCAACTGCAAACCACTTCATTAATTCTGTAACAAGTTGACAAAAATTATGACTAACCTGTGGATCAAAGTTGACTGATATTGTGTCCGATTGAGAACAGCGTTTAATGAGAGGCTGGCCAAGGTTGAAGTTGCATGCTTCTTCAACGCCATTCGTCCATTCCTTGTAAATTCTAGCTTCATATCTATGTAAAAATCATTATCTCCAGAGCCTTTACATCATGCACAACCATTCAAAATCAAATCATCAATAAGGGAAGCTTACCATAAACTTTTCACAAACATCAAAAGAAAACTAGCAATAGCAAGGAAAGAAACTTACTCTTCAATCAACTTGAGCATTTGTTTTTGCTTGAAAAACACCAGGGCGCATGCATCTGATGTCAAACATCTGAACAAAAATGCAATGAACGGTCATTATCACAAACAGCCTATCTCGATTGGATTTGGATTTAGGCTACATTGATAAGCACGTAATCACGGAGGAACTTTTGAAACAGCAGTGAAGTTTTTATTGAGAAGTAAGAGTTTAAAAAACAACACTTCAAACAAAAGGTCTTTAAACTATACGTCTGTAATGTGATGTTTTCCACAATCTAATACTAATATTTTTTAGACAGACATGGCAAACAGTGGTAGATTTTCTTACCTTAAAGATAGAAATGACAAGCAAGCATAGTTTCATGATAATTTACCTGTTTGTTTGCGATCTTTCCCTGATTTTGCAAGAAAACAAGTAATACACTTTTCCATGCCTTTGAGTCTGTATCATTAAATTTGCATTCTAGGAATTGTAAGTAGTCAGGTTTACAGGAGATATAAGAGATATTACTTGATTTAATTTTTATGTAGTTTTTCACACAGAAAAAATGCCCTCAATACAACTGCGTACAGTTGCATGTGGCTTAAACTACAATCCTCCCAATATAAAAATTTTATTTTTGCATCTTAATTTCAACATTCCATCACAATGCTCACAGAAGCTACCACATTCTGTGCCATTCAAGAATAAAAAAAAACAGGTTGCTGAAACCTTTTGGAGTACTAAAAGATGTAGCTAAAAATTACTACAAAGAGGCAATCAACATGAATGTTGAAGTTTAACCATGCAACAAAACCAATACACGTCTGCTGTGATTTATTTACTTACGGATGGCTAATATTTCTGAACCATTCCATAGGCCATGAGATCCTGTGTCGCAACTCTTTTGCCCATTTAAGCTCACCAGCTATCGGTGGCTGGTTTTTGTGAATAAATGGATGCACAGGACTAGGCAGATTGCCAGGTTTCTGCAAACAAAACGTACATTCTCTTTGTAAAAAATATACAAAAAAATGGTACTTCTAAGTGAAAACAATTTTAATCTACCTATATATGTAAACTCAGTTTCACAATGTTCATTGTATTGAAGAGCGTAGACAAAGATGCAAGTTATGCCAGGCTTGTAACTTCCACACAGAAAAAAATATTAAAGGACAGTGTAAGATCTATCACATTCGCACAGCACTATTTTGAAATGTAGATGCTACAGGCTAAATGAAGTAATAAAACATACAAGGTTTTCTGATTCAGCAAGATGCTCATCAAAGAGTTTTTTAGATGCATCCAAACTGGAATTGAATTTTTCCAGAAGAATTGGATATTTAAAATCAAAATCTGCTTTAATAATAGGACGCTCCAGCAGGCTGCCAAAAATGTTCAGCATCTGAAAAACATGAGAAATATTTTTAATATAAAAAACAGTGCCTCTGAATAATTTGGCCACATGATACTGATTTGATTTTTTGATACATGCGGGCACATTGAATTGGATAAAATCACTGAAAAATTTTGGACCAAGTTGACTTGAGTTTCAGAGCAGTTATGTCATTAATTCTAAATTGGCATTTCTTCTTTAATGCATCCACAAAACAGCAATTTTCTCAAACATTAGCACATAACCAGAAATGCGTGCCAGTTATGTTAGATTCACATTAAGTTCTGAGCAATCCAGGTCTACGATTTAATCCTGTCACCAGATTCTTAGTCAATCTTTGCATCTTTTCCTGTGGCTGAAGTCAGCCGGACTTGAATTTCCAGGGTTTTGAAGCAATTTTGATATATGACTTAACCACAAAAATGACAGTAGTAGTTCACAATTGCAAGAATACCTCAACAAAAAAGAACCCTAAAAGTAAAACCAAAAACAATATTATAGTAAATCTGGAAATTCAATAAGTTTATTTCGTTCTTTCTTTACATATGAATTTTAAACCATTTTCCCAGGCCTAGCACCAGCTTACTGTCTCATGTCCAATAAATTATAATCATTTAGTGACTGTCACATAAACTGCATCATAATCAATCATATACAACTCATTAATTTTATACAACACAGAGCTCTAAGAACAAATTTTAACAATTAGTCAACAACTTTTTACATTCACTCAGTTTGCTCCAATTGACAACCTCAATGTAAGCCAAAAATGCTGTGATAAGTTCATGCAAAAATTTGATGATAAATACACATTTTTTTAGAAACATGGAAGCAAACTTTTGCATCCAAGTTATACTCACCTACCAGCAAAATAAAAGTTTTCATTACCTTAAATATAGATTCCATACCAGAACAGTCATCGAACCCTTGGCATATAATATTGGCAAGTTGTCGTTCAAGATCAGAAAGTTTTTCTGAGAAAGCTACAAAATCTTTTTCAAATGCCTATAAAATTCATCAAGGAATATTAGTTTAGTTTCCATAAAACAACTTCTACCATTCAAAAACGTGCCACAATTTTTGCAGTATCTCCACAACTTACCTCATCTTCAGGATCAAGCGGGTTGTATGAAACTTCACCAAATGAATGGTAAATTTCCTGAAAAGACCCATATATGTTCAGCACGAGTTGACTCAACAAATGGCCCTTTACTCCACCAAATTCAATTTTTTCCAATTTCATAAATTCTTGGCTTCTCAGAAAAAAATCCTAAAAGCAGACAGCACATGTTTTTCTACTTACAGAAAATGCTGTAATGATGAAAAAGCAGACAAAGCCCCTGTCAATGTTAGTTTTCATCTCACAATGAGAAGATCAAATTGGACTCATGTTCAAAAACATAAACAAAGTTTTATTTGTGTGGTGTTCAACATCTATTTTCTGCCAGCAGATCAGCTCTCAATATAATAATTTGAATGTTCTCCAGTAACAGCTCCTATACTTCCAATTTGGCTGTATAATCAACAAAAATTCTGCAGTTGCAACGCATGGAACATGGTAGAACGGATACAAACTCTACAGATCTTTTCCCTAAACAGGAGATATAAAAAAATAATCAAACCTGGTGATCATTTAATGAAGTTCGGAACAGCATAGTTTATTGCAATGATCCACAACGAATTACTGACAGAATCATTAGAAAAAAACTGATGCTTTTTCATAAAATTTTCGGCATATAAAAATGTTTCAACAGTTTTTAGTTTTCTTTAACATTATCAAAATGCATTAGAAAAATGTTAGTGTTTATGCTTTATCAAAATAGTCATGTCCAATTAATTTATCATTGGCTCTTGATCACTAATTTTAAAATTTTTTTCAGTTGTGTTTATAATGTTTTATCAACCACAGATTGATTTTGACAAAACCATCTGCTGAAGTTCTAAATGAAACAAAATATAGAAACAAATATCAAATGGTGTCTGATATCCTCGTAGCTTTCAACTTTGTTAATGATTGCCATGATAGCTCGAAACTCATAATCGCACAATAGTTCAACATTTATGTTGATAAATGACTTTTACCATAAGGATATCCAGTCTTAAAATGAATTTATCCATCCTTGAAAACACCAAATCAGGAGCAAAATTCCATCTTTTAACTTTTGCTGGATCCTGAAAAGAGATTCATTTTTCCTATTTAAAACAACAAACTTGAATTGAAAGCGATAAGAAAAGTATTGCTATCATTTATGCGAAAATACTATCATAGTCGTGACTGGTGAGTGGTTTCGTAAGAACTGAACACTTTACAGTAACTTCTTCAATTTGCTTTCAACAATCATGGAAAATTGTTATAAAGCAATTTACTTTACATATGATATCACAATAAATAAACATTTGCAATATCGTTCATATACATCTTGTTTACAATGGAACACTTTTTAAATGATAAGTGCCTGGATTTCACCATTTTCCACCATGAAACCAAACTTCCACAAGGATTTCTTATCTAAAAATATCCATACAACACAAAAATATACAAAAAACAAAACTTCAACCTAGGGTAAGTTAAATGTATTACGAAGGTTCAAAGCAAAATTTAAGTGTTTTTTATGTATGAAACAACAGGACAGCTTCTATAAAAAATGTACATTATACAATGAACACTGCTTTTGCTTACAATAATGTGTTACTGAACCAATTTTTTGGATGTTTTGTGACATATCAGTTTCAAGCAATATTTCGTTATCATAACAGTAGCCATAATATCAAACACAAATCTATTTAAATAAGAGTTAATGATGCCAACTTGGCAACAGAGTAGCTATAATACTGTATACAGAAAACTCATTTTCAGATCACACAGAGGAATCAAAACATCTTAACATCTTCAATAAATATGCTCAGGCACAATTTTGCGGTGGAACTAACACGTATGTTTGTTTGGAGCTGTTTAAGGTGTACTTGGAAGATGGCAGGCAGCATTATAATTCTCAGGTAATGATAGCTGACTCACTGCAATGATAGTTTTAGTGGTAGTGCTGAACAGAAGCTCATCAAAGGTAAAAAATATCATTGAAAAACATTTGATTAGTATTTCTAAAACTTTTAGACAATTTTGCAAAAATTCATGGGGAAAATAACATTCAATTTCATGTCTTTACGAGACAAGTATTTTACATATAGACAGTGGCATTATCAATATGATTAAGAAGTGGTCTAGAATGGAATAATAACGATATAAATGTGGTTTGGAACTGCTTCAACCAGCACCACAACCACTTGCCATATCTCACGGCAACACCAATGATATCATATCTCGCGTGGTCCTCAACTGCGAATCCTTCCTAAAACATCATGAAGATTTGCAGTTACCATCAGATTCACAACAATATCAAATTGCAGTGGGCCTCACGAGGCTCCCAGCTAAATGCATTTAGACAGTTGAACCGAACAGGTCAAATTAGTACACAGGCACATAAAAACTACAACTTAGAAGGTACTAGTGCTCATATACTACTTTCATTCCATTAGCACAATTACTCCAGCAATTCATTCATTTTCATGCCAACTTTTCCTCTGGGGAAGGTCACAGGGGCAGCAGCCCTAGGAGGACTCAAAATGCATCATGGTTTGCTATTTCAGATAGCTCTGCTGGCTCTACAGCAAAACCAGTGACAAGGTCAGAGATGTGATCACACTACCTGGTCCTTTGTCAACTCTTTCCTGTGAGTGTAGTCACCAGGACTTGTCTCACCAATCTTTCCTGGGACATTCTGGTCATATGTCCAAACCGTCATAGCTGGGATTTCTGTATTTCGAGAAGTGGCTACATGCTCAGGTCTTTACAAATGTTACAGCTGCATACTTCATGGCAAAGTGTCACACTATGAACTCTTCACAAAAATCCCATCTCAGCCACTTGTATTAATTTTCAGCTGCATGCAGCTGAAAACTGATCAAGTGCTTGTTGAAGTTCCTGTTCACAAGATGAAAGCAGTACCAAATCATCCACAGAAAGCAAACAGTTGATCCTGTGGCTCCCAACAGCGCCACCCTTGTCAACTTGGTTGTGACTGTCTATCCAATTCATATAGGCTATGAAGAGGAGTGGTGACAGCACACACCCTTGTCAGAGTCCAACACAAAGTGTAAACTGTGATTAATGCTGTCAAAATGGATAAAAACATTTGAGCAGAAATACAGTGACTTTACAGCCAGTAACATACAGCCATCAACACTGCACTTCCACAACACTCCCAAAAGCTTTTCATGAGGGACCCGGTTGTATGCTTTTTGAGGTCGACAACACATGTGTAGAAATGTTTGGCATACTCTATCAATTATTATTTCCAAATCTGACCACATTTACTGATCTCATGTGTAATAGCAAAAACCTTGAGACACAAACATTTCCTGAATCAAGCTGCTGATGAAGATAATGTTTTCACTGAACCCATAATCTATGTCTATGCTGATGCCAGTGTATGTCTATACCTTGCTAGTCCACGCAATTTGTGTTTAACACATGAAAAAATTCCACAAGAGTGCATGCCCACTGTACCTGTACCTATATGCAAAAATAAGAATGGTGATATAAGTCATGATAGCAATGAGAGAGCCATTTCTTTTACAACAATATCTCCACAAATTCAAACATTAATTTTATCCTGTATTTCACCAATCTTGCCACCATTGATAACCAGCTTAGCTTTATGATACAACATGTATTGATGTTGTCATGTCTCATTCTGCAAATACATAAGTTTAATCGGTGAATCTGATTTACTCTGACCTGTGAGAGGGTGAAGACGTGAAGAGTTTATGCCCAGCCGACTGCTTTGCTATAACCAGTGTGATAAGGCAAGGGGGAGTTTTGAGTCAATATTTATTTGTTGTGTACCTTGATGAATTCTCAGTTCAGCTGGGCTCAACTGGAGTCAGATATACTTTGGGAAATGTGGTTTTGACTCAACAACTGTTTCCTAATGATATATGCACCTTTGGTCTCAGCATTAGTGGCCTTCAATGCCTTCTGAATATTTTCCACGACTGCACTGTTGAACACAAAATTCTTTTAAATTGCCATAGGATGTTTGGTGTAGTTTTCTTCCTAAAATGCATATACAACATGCAACACCAGATGTATCTCTGAAGGGTATATGGGTTTAGTTTGCTAAACAAGTCAAATATCTTAGTGTTCTATTTCATGCCTCTCTGAAAGGTGACAGTGGCATTCAAAGACAAGTGAAATGACTTAATTGTGCAGCAAACAAGTTCAGAGGCATATTTGCCTTGTGCTCAACCGCAGTATAAAATACTTTATTTCATACATATTAAATGCCAATGTATGCCTGACAATCATGGAACAATTTAAGTAAGTTTACTTGGTGATAAATGTGATTAAAACAAGAAAAACTACCTCTTTTTTCAGTCATTTTTTAGTCATTGACAGAAAGTTTATTTCAAATGGCTGAAAATAATTAAATCAATTCAGTCACAATGTCTGAAAGTATAGAACAATGCATATTGTTATGGTGAGTTTTAATACTCCTATGAGACATATGACCGAAATGTCTCAGTTAGCAAAATATGTCTCAGTGATAAAAAACAAAACAAAAACAACAAATTAGTGCAAGGACACCAAGGCATTGAAAGAACCATATGGTTATTGAGTAGTTGCCCCTCAACTGTTCAATCTTTATCGCTCACCAGATTCAACTCGAAGCACTGCATATATGTGGGAAAGGGCTGCCAGATTATCAATACAGTTGTGCACAAATACAGATAGTCTAGTATTAAATACTTCTGCATTGCATATAACAATGCCTATTGAACTTTGCATTGCATTCCAAAGAATATAAATGTATATAAGAATCAAGTTACCTATTTTTTCAAGCCATCTGATGTATTTACCAGAAAAATTTACTTGTGTTTGTTCATTGTTGCAGATCTTCATCTAACTTTTTTTATCTGCTCACGTGGATATGTCTTATGCTTTTTACATGTCTCTGTTTGTCTTCCACAATATAATGCTTAATAATGGTCAAATGCAGTACTTGGAGGTGCATTGTGTCTGGGTTTGGTAATTTTTAGTATTGCCTTCATGCACCAACTAGCACCAACCTGTGATGTGTTACGACTTACCATTGCTTGTGTTCTTTGATTTTAAATTGCTTGTGTTCTTTGACTAGCCCCTTTGGTATGATCGAATGATGTTTGCTGAATTGCTGCATATTACTCTTAACATTGCTCTTACATGGTGTCTATATCTGATTGCTGATAAGGCCTGATAAGTGTTCGTGTGTATTTCTGTTTTGATCTGAATTCCTTTTTGACTGTTCTGTCGCTGTTTTAGTGTGGTAGAGATTTTTTGGGGCACTGCTGGACATTGCTTTGCATGGCATGAACCAAAGGGTCAGCGGTCATTTGCACATCCAAGAAAAAATATTTCCATTTTATTGCAGTACAAGACTGTGTTCCACAAAGTTTTTGTTAACACATTTTATTTCCTTGTATTCTATAAATTCAAATAAAGTCTACAAGTGTGCATTAACTAATTTGTTATTGTTCTCTTGCTATTAGACACAGTAAAGTGACAGGAAGTTACAGATCATGAGTCTAAGATGAAGACTTAAATAAAAAATTTAAATAGACATTGCAGCTTCAAATGATAAAAAGTCAAGTAAGTGAATCTCAGATCATATTTGTTCTAAAACTGTAAACAAGGTCCTCCTAATTTGCAACGATCTGAAGTTATGTTGTTGCTTCAAAAATATAATCTTTTTCATCATTTTACTTAAATTTGTTATAACAAAAATGTCATGGAGTTCATCCACAGAAAACTCAAATGGATTACTTTTTATATGTAACTAGTGTTATGAATTTCACTGCAAAGACGAGTTCCAGTACTTATCAAATCGTTTTACTTGACCAAATACCCCACAACCTGTTTTTCATGTAAGCATAGCTGCTGACTGTATTTTCAACTATATCACAATTATAAAGAAAAGTAAATGCTACCATTCAGGCACAGCAAAGTTTTTATGTCAAATATGAGTATTTTGCTGACTCCGAGTTCAAACCTAGAACAATGAAGCAACAAGCAACATTGCATGTCTTGAGGCAAAATCTACAACTGAAATAACAAAACGTTGACTAAAACATCTCCTTCTGCATGGGGCATATTTTCACCATCTGTGCTCAAAAGATACACTAAAATTAGTAAATGGTCAACTAATTTTCTAATGAGCAGTTGTATACACTTTCTAACTGCAAGTATGCTTACAGATTTTAAAAGTTAGTGTCAGCTTTAATATCTGTTGAAGATGTATAGACCTAAATTTTTAATGTCACAACTACATGTTTCTGGTGGAAGCTCAAATGTTAAAAAAACAATATGCATCTCAAATGAGCCGAAGCAGCAATCTGTTACTCTGCTTCATGCACTGAATAAGGATGCAATGAAGTTATTTTCATGGCTTCTAAATGAACCTGTCATAGTGTTGCCATGAATGGTTTGGTAGAGCACACTTAACTATAAGCTAATAATCACCCATACAGTAAAACATATAAATTAACATAAACAATAAAAAATTCACCTTAAAGTAAGTCTCAATAATAGATTTGTGATGGTTGAAACTTTTCCTGAAAGCATGGAGAACTTTGAGAGCAATCTTTACTTTTTCTACAGACTCATCAACTTCACCTTTTAATATATCATCAGGTGACAAATAGTTGCATGCCTACAACCAACATAAAATAATTGATTAGTATGTTAGGTAATGATATCTATAGAAAGGAAAAACCTTCAAAGTTTGAATATATCTCCTGGTTCTTTTAACTTAAGAAATAAACTACTAGAGATTTTGTTTTTCCAACCATGCTGAAGCCTTTACTATATTTGGCATAACGAGACTAAGCAAACAATCACTAATTATTGATAAGACAGTGTGATGCCTCAGACATGACCTTCAGTGAAAAACGAAAATAATTTAGTTATTGATAGTTTACTCTACATCTTTTTAGTTCAAAAACGCCTTGTTCAGAAATCACAATACATCTTCAGATTCAACATTTATCACTAATCTAAAACACAGGTGGGCATAGGAGCTAAAAACAAAGATGAGCCTTCAGGTCTAAAATATCTAATTAGTGATTTTTAGGGTTCTGTCAATCAAATCACAAACGTAATTTCAGTTGCGACTTACAAATTTCTTAAATGCAGGCAGGAAGCATTCACCAATGTTAATGAAATTCTAGTGTTTATTAAATCTTATTTCAATTTTTCAAACAAATGCACACGACAAGCTACTTTATACCAGATTTCTAAAAATGAATTGTAATAATTGACATTAAAATGCAGCATTGAATACAACAAATGAACTAAAATGAGTTAGACTTTATTTAGTCAGCACACCATTTGATATATTTTATCTCACCACTTCTATAAGGAAGTTGCACAACTCTCTCAACAAAACAATGATTCTGACGGGAGTGCAGTAATACTTGGACATTGACCATATTAAGCATATAATGTGCATCAATGGCTTCAATTTTGGGACTGCCTGTTAAAATATCACAATATAGAAAAAATAACACAACAAAAAATACTACTTCACCACATTAAATAATATTAAACAAAGAAAAAATTGGCATTAAAAAAGGATATTGTTAAGAATCAACAAAAGAGTTTAAGCTGTAACTTAAAACACTTGAATATTTTATATCCAAGTTTAACATTGAAAAAAATGTAAGGAACTCTTAGATACCAATAACTAAAATTTGTGCACACACTTTAAAACTGAACTGATCTTTGTACAAAATGCAAATGATGCTACACACAAACAAAACATACCTCTTCAAAATCAACTTGTTCCAAATCATCCAAAAATCTTTGCAATGGCTTAAGATGCATTTGTATGTCTCGAGCCTCACGAAGAGCTAAAATTAGCAAATTAAGGTTTGTGGCACTCAAGAAAATAAAAAGATGTACATCAAAACAAATCCAAAATTTGAATTTTTCAAAGACATAATTTATGAAAAGAAAAAATGTGAGATGAAAAATTAGGTTCACCTGCAGTAACATCTTGAAATATGTCACGTAATGCAGGGTGGTAGCTGCTATGAGACATCTCCAATATTTTTGCCATTTTTAGGACTGTAGGCCGTCGAAGCTATGAAAGAATATATTCCATTAATTTAGATAAAGTAGCTTTGATTCAGAGTGATTGTTTTAATTGGGACTATTTCCTGTGATTTTCTTCTAACAATTCAATTGCAGCTTCACAAAGCAGATTGTCTGAAAAAATTATCTGAACTATAGCAAACTAAATATAACATAACATATATCAGTTTCATTTGCTGGCATCA
>JGI24158J21664_10009988_pt1 | contig 12662 bp, 12 predicted proteins | sample Ectturendosymbi3_FD_21664 | JGI IMG/M metagenome (IMG submission 21664) | reverse complement strand
AGGAGCTAGGGCGTTGGTAAGGCAACTGAAATTGCTGGTTTTAGGCTGAAATCAAAGTACGAATATATCGTACCCCGGTTCTCAAAGTGTTAAATGATTAAAGTGTTAAGTTTTCTTTACAATGAAAATTGCTTCGCGGGCCACTCCAGAGGGCCTTGCAGGCCATGGTTTGAGCACCACTGACTTAAATGAACATGGTTTGAAGTTGTTAAGCATATTGTAGTCAAATGTAAAACAGTATTCAGCTAAAAATCTGCCTTAACCAAGGCTGCCCAACTGGTGAGCCGCTTCTGGCCCATGAAGCAAAATGAGAACTAGTAATATTCATTGGCTGGCTAGCAATATCAATTGCTGCGCTGTTGATTTATGTCAAAATGAATGAACTTTAGTTGTGCGGTGCTTTGTTTTTTCAGGGTTGTTTGACTAGATGACCGCCATGGTCTTTCACCAATCCTATGTGACACAGTGACAAACTTTGTTTACATTGATCATTTCTCTTGCTGTTGTGTTTTCNTTAATTCTGATTTNCATTGACAATGGGTTACTTTCTTTGTGTTATGGCTTTTTGTATTGTTTCTGTTAATTGCTTGAGTCATATGAAACAACAGGCAAGGCCGCAACAACATTTGGTCAACTTTGTCCATGTGTTTGGTNTAACTTTAACAGCAACCTCTCCATCCAAGTTAAANTCCAGGTGTACATGGCCTGTGTTTTGAGTGTATTTCTCTAGGGTTGTGAAACATGGACANNGTAGCAGCACCAAGAACACTGTCTTAATGCTTTTCACTTACATTTTCTTCACTCTATCATGGGGCTCCTGGAGGGACCATGTACCCAATACCTCAGTACTTCCAGGGACAGGTTCCTATGACCTCATAACCATCAGACATAGACATCTACAATGGGCTGGTCATGTGTGCCGGTTGGAGGACAACCACCTACCAAAGCAAGTTTTGTATAGCGAATTACCCAATGCTCCCTGGCTGACCAGGCAACTGAAACTGCATTTCCAGAACGTATTAAAGCGTGGCTTAAATGCATTTAGCATAAAGACTCGCCTGCAACAAAAGAGAGTGAAGTCAACCATTGGAACTCGAACCATTTTTGGAGGATTGTGAGCACAACTGTGCCCATCATCATGCATGATGAGATAGGCCATGATGGTGGAACAGTAAATCAATCAATTTCAAGCCATATTTCACATGATAGAAGGCGAAAAGCAGCTCGTTTTGACTCTATGTTTCATTCTACCCTTGATAGGTCCAAGAAAAACAATGGCAATATGTTCATTGATGTATTTCTAGCATTTATGGTTGAATTCTAAACACTTGTTAAAATTAATGCGATTGGAAGTGTAATGGTTTCAGTCACAAGCTAATTTAGTGCTGTTCCAGTTAGTTGGCCTCACACCAAAATTTAGTTCCAGTTAGTTGGCCTCACACCAAAATTTAATTAGTTAGTTGGCCTCACACCAAAATGCCAAAATATGGCTTTGGAAACACTGTTATCACTCTTGTTAACAGCTGCTACTTGTGGTGACAGTCAGTGACAAAATGCAGTCTGCCACTTCTAAAAAGTTGGGCAGGATAGCCCTCTAAGCAGTGCCAGCTCAATTTTGATGCATTAATTATGTAAGCAAGTAAAAAACATTTTGTCATTCACAATACAACCACTCAGTGTTGTTCCATCTGAATAAAAATTTTCAGCATTTGTTGTGTCAGGTAGGTTGATAAACTTGGGTTTTGTATTTCATCTCTATTTTTTGCTAAGCAGTCAAACCATGTAACACTTACCAACTGATGTTCAAAACTGATTCTTACTTAACATACTATGTGGATTAACAATCGTTGATATCAACCAACCTTCAATTTGTCTATACGGCATAAATCCTAAGTCACAGCTACCCCTGGCATGCTTAGTGTATCTCACATTTCAATGAATCTTGCTACACCCAACTGTGCAAAATAAATAAGCTACATTTATTTCTAAAATCCCCTCACTTCGTATTAACATTATCAGATGTTTTTGTGTGTTAGGAATTATTTGATGTTGTAAAGCCTTTGGCATCAGTTAATTTCAGCATCACATCCAAACTTATACTTTTAAAAATGTCCAATTTAAGTACATTTGTAGGTGCCAGCCATCTGAAATTAAGCATTTAGTTCTTACATGGGCATGCTAACCTGGAACGTTTCACATCATGAATGTGAACCCGTGTAAATAATCTTTCGTCATCTGTTTTTTTATTGACAGTCGTACAGGTATTCTGAAACTCTAACATTGTAGCATTTTGTTTACTCTATGTTTGGCAGTCGTTATAAGTTTGCCTTGTTATTGCAGCCACTGGATCAATGGACTGCTGTTTGATGGTCTGGAACTTCAAACCCAACATGCGATCATACCGATTTGTGGGACACAAGGTTAATATTGTGTTAATGTAGATGTACATTCTTGTTATGGCTGTCAATAGTTTTCCACTTTGCATTACTAGTAATGTTGTACATTGCCTCCTGGTGTGTATATCCTGAAAATACCCTGAGTCTATGTGGGAGTTGTGTTTTCCAGAGCAGCATTGGAAAGTTCTTTTGATAACTTTCTAGTAACAACCGCCAGTGCTTCGCTGAAGTGTTTTCAGTACAAATGTACATGAGGTTATCAATGAACGCTTTATATATTTTTGCAGGACGCTGTTTTGTCAGTTCAGTTTTCTCCTTCCGGGCATCTCGTTGCATCCGCATCACGCGACAAAACTGTCCGGCTCTGGATACCCAGCGTGTGAGTCTCTCTGTGCTTTCCACTAAAGCGGCAGTGGCGATTCGCATGTGCCGGTATCACTATTAATGGTTCCGTATCTTAGGTGTGTTTTTTAATTCATCAAAGGAACGGGTGNTCATTTTGTGCTGGATATGATTTTGAAGAAAATTTACGTGTGTGTGGCCACCTTGACAGCACCCTGTCAAAGCAGAAGCGCGTTATTGTCCTCCGCAGTGTGAGGGTCCTTTCACAGACAAAACCTTTGCGTTTTGTGATTGTAATAATGCAGTTGAAGCTGTTGGCCTGTTCTTAAAAGGTGGCTATAGGAGAATTCGATTCAGCTAGCTCAGTAAGTTCCAGTTACTGCTGCACGTTCCACCCATTTCTCCTGCATTTCCATGGAATAACAAGGGAACAAGCTGTTTAGATTTTGAGCGTGTTTGAAGTGAAGACGTTGTAGCTGACCGCTGTCAGCTTTTCACATGTTTGAGCCCCTAGTGCTTTCCAACAGCATCATATGATATGTCAGATGACATTCTTCGTACTACAGCTGGTTTCTTCTTAAATCCGTTACTGACAATTCGTTCTGTTATTAAACAGGCATGTACCTAGGTAAATCCGAAATTGTTTATGTATTAATAGACTGTGGTTTTCCCTGAAAAAGTTGTGCATCTCGTTGTGTGGGTAAAAACACCAGCACACGATACTGACGGCTTCCAAAAAGTGCCGCCATGATGAAGGGCTGGCTTTTATTTTCCTGTATTTTTACAGTTTTTAAGCTAGAGTAATCTGTTGATGAAGGCAGCAATCGTGCGCACACATCATCTTTGCTGCGACTTGCGTTTCAGCAAAGGCGAGTCAACCGTGTTCAAAGCGCACACGGCCACAGTTCGCAGCGTTGACTTTTCCAGTGACGGCCTGAACCTCCTCACTTGCTCCGACGACAAGACAATCAAGGTCTGGGCGGTGCACCGTCAGAAGTTTCAGTTTTCACTCACGCAACATATGAACTGGGTTCGCAGCGCCAAGTGAGTGCCGCGAGCAGATCGCGCGATGTTAACTTTGTTTCCGTGAAAATGGAAACCTGTGCTCTGGCTCGGCTCGAGTGCTTCACACTAAGCTCCTGTTTTTTGTTCCTTACTTCTCACATAGATTCTCTCCTGACAATCGACTCATCATTTCCGGAAGCGACGACAAGACAGTGAAGTTGTGGGATCGGTAAGGCTTGAATTTTTGGGGTGCGTGTGTTGGAGTACCAGCTACGAAATTTGNTGAAGTTCAAAGTGTCTGATTGAAATCAACCAAATGTTGCCCACTATTATTCTGGCACTTAGCACAGACTCTCGTTACAATCTCGAACAATTTGTATTTTCTTGTGTGTTTCATTTTGTTGCGACTGACTTTAACAGCCAAAATTTGGTCGGTATGTTCAACAAACGTTTAAAACTCACTACGCTTGTAGTTTCTATTCTTCGCGTTTCGTGGTATGCCTTGTTGAAGCGTAGAAGTTTTGTACATGATTGCGAAACAAAAGGATACAGTTGACAACGCCTCAGGTTGCAATGGCTGAATGAAATCATTGGTTGATGTGTTAATGTTTCTTATACCACTTGCAAAGCTTCCAGGTTTCATTCTATATATTTGTAAATTTTGTTTGTCCGACAATGCTGTGAAGATACCTTGGATTTCCCATTTTAATTAAAGTGCTAATCAAGGACTTTGGATTGTGACTAAGCAAATTTCTACACATATTTTTCTCAAAAAATGTTGCTTAAGACATGTCACGTGCTTTAAATTGCTCTGTTGCACGGTTTCTTAACCTGAGGTCAGTGAAGGTGATTTAAGGGTCCATGAATGCGATTCAAGGGGTTAATAGGATTTCCTCTGACATTGCGAAAGGGTTAACAGGCCTTGCATTTGCAGACATTTCGATAACTGCTACAATGATTAAAACCTAATTTCAAATATTGCAACGTTTCCTCTTGAGGGGTACGTAACCTTTATTAGGATGTATTAGGGGCGTAACCAGGTTAGATGGCGCCCAGAGCAAGAAGCAAGTTTGGCTCCCCCATGTCCGAACCTGAGATCTTTCGGAAGCAAATGTACTGCGTTGAAGAAAGTACAGTACTTGTGACATTGTTGGGACTTTTGGTTGCCTTCCGCAGTGATTCGGCGCCCAGGGAATTGTGCCCCCTTTACCCCTCGTTACGCCCCTGATTAGGTGTCCGTGACCCACAAATGTTTAAGAAATGCTGCTCTATTGGCTGTCGCTACAAAGACCAAGGCTACTGAATCTGGTAGGGTAGTTCAGTTCTGAGACGGAGGAATTCAGTCGATTGTGGGTTAAACGACGGAACCGCAGCACGTAACATTCACGTTTCCACTGTGGCTGCACTCATGAATTCGCGCGTGATGAAAACGAGCAAGGTATAGCATCTGTGTGCATTGAAAAATTGTTTCTGCCGCGGCTTGCTCCGCGCAACAAAAGAAAATGGTAGCAACGCGGGTGCGAAGTTGTTTGATGGGTTACAAGCGGGACTTTTGCGGATATTTTCATCTGCTTCTGTAGTTCAACAGATTTAGTTACCGCAAAGAACATGTAGCTGAAAGGCTGCTTTGTTCACATTAAAACAAATTAATCAGTTCTGAGGCTTTTGTCGGCCGCATTTCAAACCGGCTATGATTGTCAATGTCATGGAAAGAAACTGACTCCTTCATCGTCATGTAAGCGCGAAAAGGCAGGTACACCAACGCCAGTAGCATCCAAATGCGCAGGCGCGTGATCTCACCGCAAAATCTTCCTCGCAGAAACAGCAAGGAATGCGTTCACACGTATTTCCAGCACGGCGGCTTCGTGAATCACGTCGCATTCCACCCGAGCGGCACGTGCGTGGCGGCGGCCGGGACCGACGCCACGGTCAGAATCTGGGACATCAGGACCAACAAGCTCTTGCAACACTACCAAGGTAGTCGTCGCGCATGTTTTAAGGCTAAGCTGCCACTTTGCACAAGTTGCTGCTAAAAGTTTCACGCATCGTTCGCGGCTTGCAGACTTCGGCTCTTGGAACACAAGTTCGAACCTAAGTTAACCTTTGCACCAGGGATTGGAAAACATTGTCTACGGAGGACCACGTTGAAGACTTTATTGCCACCGGGGGCCGCATATATTACATTCGTCTACTTCAGTAACAATTTGCGTTTTAAAATACGAATTAATGATAATGTTATTATAACCTTGTGTTGTTTTATTTCACTTTGACATTGTACTACACATAGACGGAATAAACTATCGAGATTTCTGATCTAATCGAGAAAATTACTTTAACACAGACTCGTAATATATACTATATATGGTGTGTGTACGTGTGGCTGCCCTGCGGGCCACACAACATGCCCTCGTGGGCCGTAGTTTGCCCAGCCCTGCTTTACACGATACCCATTCAATAAGTTGTGAAACAAGTAATTGCCGGTAACGTTCACCAACAAAAGCTCTTGCGAGCGAAGCGTGCAGGACCGGTTGGTTACGAAATGAAATAGCGACGTGATGGTTCAGCTGCGGGTGCAGTGTGTCAAAGTGCATTGAACGTGAACCTGTAAACCTTGCTGATTGCGCTTTCACGTGTGCGCTTCTCCGGGCTTTTCTCGTACAAGAAATATTTGTAGAAATTTTCAGAGGCGACTAGGAACATTAAACCAATTTGTAATGTTGAGCATGTTATAAAAAAATACGTTTAATTTGCTGCACCACTTCAGTTGTGGAAATAAAAACATAGCCTCATAGCTTGGCTAGATGATCAACAGTGATTGTTGTTAAACAACAACTTCTACAGAGTTGAGCAACATCGTGATTCCTTTGTGTAGCCCAGAATCACTGGCAGAAAGATTTATTTTCATCTTCAAAAAATGCTGCAGTTTTACACCTGCCATCAGTGGTTATGCTGTTTGCTCTTTAAGAGCTACTGGCGATCCATTTAATTTGTGACTATTAATGACAATCAACATGGTTATGTTTTGTTTATTTTCTTTCAAATTGAATATGAAAAGAAAACCTTCATGTTCATAAACCGGATGCAGTTGATTCACCAGATCACTCCAGTACTCCATGCACCATTTTTTGCAATGGAAATCAAAAGATTTAGTGCAGTGAATTTGGGTTGCAAGTGATTGTTGTAAGCTGGAGTTATTTTTTTCTCTACGTGAACACTGTACTTTTTTATTAGCATTGGTTTTAACTTGTCAAATAATAACATTTTTCATTAAAATTATGCAGCAAAAACACATCTTGGCCAACTTTTACAATTGAGTTACAAGTCACTTTGTAGCGTCCGCTTGAGTCGAAATGCATCTGCCCAGCAAGCTTCATTTAATTGCTCTGTCTTGGTTGAGAATACGGAACCGTACTTTAAATTTTGTTCTGTGTTGCAGATATGTGTTCTTTTTTCGTAGCAATGTGCAAGTTAGGCAGCCAAACATAAATCTGTAAACTTGCTGCACTGTAAGGAGCAATAAGCAGTGCTTTGTCGAAATCGCATCATTGGGTTGTTATTGCTCCTTATACGACTTGGCAAGACTTGTAAGTTCCTCTTGTTGCACTGTCTCCCAGAAAATACCGTTATATTTTGCTTTTTTCCTGAAGTACACTTCAGAGGGTCAAATTTTTGCAGGGGGAAATGGCCTTCTTGATACCTCGCAGCCACCTTGTCGTGTGCACACCACGTACTAATTGGCAGCTGCTTCTCAAATAGCGTTCGTACGTGTTTGTAACCTGTGCGCAAAATGTAAGTGAAATTTCTTGCACGCGCTGTTTCAACCGAATTTCCGCATAAAGTCCACAGCGGCCCGGTGAACCAGCTTTCCTTCCACCCCACCGGCAACTACCTCATAAGCGCGTCGAACGACTGCACGTTGAAAGTTCTCGACCTGCTCGAAGGCAGACTGTTCTTCACCCTGCATGGGCACCAGGTTAGTTCGTCGTACGTTGTCCACAAGGTGTCGCTTTCACTCGGTTGGTGCTCAAAAAGCGCTTGCTGTCCCAAGTCGTATCGAAAGTGTTTTTCTGAACTGGATTGGAATGTAGGTGAACTACCGCACGTCTGAAGTAAACTTTTATTCCACTGGCACGTTTTGTTTCGACTCCGCAACGTATACTTTGGCGAAATTCGCACAGGTATCGTTCAGTCGAATTTAATTTTCCCGCAGGCGACTCGTACAAGATTTGCAGTTTTTCAAACCGTTGCTTTTCACTTTGTTTTGAGAAAAGATGCAGTTGTCGTGTTGCCTTTTACATAGTTTTGGGGCGAATTGCCTGGAAGTATTCGCTGTGAAATCACTAGACGTAATTTTGCGCGGAGATTACCTGCCATTGTCAGAATGAAAGATGGTCGGTGTTGAGTTTTTCTGAGAAACTGTCGCAATTGGCACGCTCAAGAAGCTTCCGACTTTTTTGGAACGACTGAGAACTCCTGCATTCGTTCGTACGCTTTTGCGTAATTTCGTCACACAGTTATAACTTAATTTGTAGAACGGGATTAAATATCATAGGTCCATAGAAGATTGATTGCAGAGGCCGATGTTTTTTAGGAACCTGTCACCGGCCACAAGCTTCTCAAGAAACGGAGAATTCTTTGCGTCAGGTGGCGCTGATGAGCAGGTGAGTGGTTTTGTGCCAGTGCGTTCGTCCAATTCGGGGAATACTGAAATCGGTGTCGCTACAAATTAGGTACAAAGGCTAACAGGAAAGCATTGAATCCGTTTATCTTTTTTTGAAACGTTAATTTTGTAGTGCTTTGCTCGCCAGAACGATCGCGCCAAACTGCTAGGCCGTACTCCAATGGCTTTTGTGCCATTGGGGATGGTATGCTTTCGATTTTTGTAGCTCTTTTCTCTTTGCGCAGTTTCAAACATGTAGCTTGCGTGGCTGCTGCATTAATTGATTAATAAATGTTTTGAACGTTACATGTGAAACGTTAACCACTTTTTGAACGTTAACTGCTGTCGCCAGAAATTGTTGAAAAAAGCTATCGAGGAAGCTTTGAACCTTTTTGTCAAAAGCAAATGAAAGAAGAAAATGAAATTAACCCCCAACCATTCCTGACTTCAACAAAGCTCAGTAGACAAACGACCGGATAGATTTGCAGCAGTTCCACTGGAAGTTTCGAAACCCGCCTATCGTCCACAGGTAATCGTGTGGAAAACAAACTTCGACAAAGCGAGCGAAAAGTCGCGCACCCTGGCGTCCCGAACGAAGCAGCATGCGGACGACGTCGAGTACGAACCTCCTCCCCAAACGACAAAACCGAAGTCCGCTGGACCCAGGTCCAACAACCTGTTCGACTCGATCACCGAGCCCCGGAACGTTGCCGCGTCTGCTCCCGCCAACGTGGTCAACGTCGGCCCGGCTCTATTCTCCGAACCAGCGGTAAGAGACCGCTGCTGAAGGTTGGCGGCGCCCTTTTTTTCTTGTAGCCTAAGTGTGGTGGTGAGCGGCCGTTGAAGCGTTTCGCTGACGTGCGGAAGTCCTGCACCGTGCAAATCAAGCGTTTCGCTTACGTACGCAAATCTTGCAACGTCTCGCAGGAGTAACAACTGTGTTATCGATTATAGTTTAGCGGAAACGACAGTTGCTTGCTTTCAATGCACTGCACGGCCGTTTATGTCGTGCCGAGATGTTCCAAGCCTTTTGTCTTTACTCGAATCAACACGCAATGAGTAATGGCCGTTTTCGAACACTTTCTCAGAAAAATAGCATCTTTATGAATCAGTTCCGCTCGCGCTTGTTGATTCGTGACCACGTCACGCTCGACCAATCTTTCGCGCGCGTGTTTTACGTGGAAGACAGGAAGAGAACAGTTTCGCTAAAATGTTTTTGTTATTACACTACCCCTTGCGCAACACGAGGAAACATATCGCTATCGCTCGATGACCTGCGAAGACCTCTGTTCGCGCAGCATGGGCTTGAAGACCTCCAACTGACATCGGCCGAGCAGGCCGACCGGGCCAGACAGCACCTGGCCGACCACTCCCAGCAGCAAACCCCCACCAAGCTCAGAGCCAGCGGTAAAAACCCAGCGGATCCGGATTTGTCCAAGTTCGCCACCAGCATAACCGCTCCGCTGGAGGAGAGCGTCATTCCGTTCAAACTGGCCTCGACTCTGGAGCAGATCGTCGGACAGCTGGACATGCTGACGCAGGTGAGCGCTGGACGTCGCGCCCTGGTGCCTGCTCTGTCGTCTGGAAACAAAAACCAGAATGGGTTTAATGCTCATCGTAGGATAATCATGACCGTCGTGTAAAAAATGATACAGTATTAGAAGAGCTTTTTCCCTTTGTTTACAAATGGAAGTGCGAAATCGACCTATAGTGGACGATTCGTCTATGGATCTATGCAGTACAGGGTTGTCCAAAATAATAGTTGTCATCGCTTGAGATTTATATACCTGAGTAGTTACAAACCGTTGGCCAGTGCTTTTCCTGTTTGCTGGAGGTACTGAACTGAACCCGCAAGTTTTATCTCCATGCATACGTCAAACGCTTAACTGTAATTGGAAAAAGTACAATATTACTTCTTCTAAACATAAGTATGTATTTTATTAACGAACAACATGATCTGTGTCGAATCTAGGCTAAGAACTAGGCCTATGACTTTAAGCAAGCGTATAATTTTGCGGAACAAGATCTATTCATTAAAATTAGATCAAGTAATCCAAACATGTGTGGATTTTATAAACGATTTCACAAGTTTTCTTCGTAAAAGTTTGAGTGATGAATTCAAACTATGTGCGTTTTGTAGACGATATCACAAGGTACTGGTGCACATCAAGATCTCTTCGGCCCTACTTAAACAACCGTTTTCGATTAACTTTATTTGCCATTTTCAAACCTGTACCTTCAGCTGGGGATTGCACTAGGTGGTTTTGTTTGGCTGCGTACAAACATACTGTAGCACACAAAATACCGTACCTATTGAAGTGAATGCCATTTCTATACCTGAGAAGAAAAATGCGAGAAACGTAAACTATAATTTGAGATCACTTGAAAAAACATTGGTAAAGGTAATAGATAACAGCAGCACCCGAGTAAGAACCAGTCCTTGTCTGCAGTCGTGCCTGTCCTGAATAGCTTCTTTCCTGGATTGCCCACTTGAGAAAATGAATGGAATTTCCGCAGCTTTGTCGATTTCATCTTTGCAATGTCCGGTCGATCCGCTTAAAATCCAAAGCGGTTGTTTGCGCAGGTGGAGCGGTCGGGGCCCGGAGTGGGGGGCGTCGCTCGGCGCCGACACAAGTCTCGTTGACCGGATATCCGCGCATGTTTCTGACCAGATATTCTTCTTATCGACGCGTGCCACCGTCTCTTCTCGGCAAAATGATTAGTGCGTTTCCTAAAACACGCGCGTCACGCGTTCGCTTTCGTACACGTGATAGGATCGAAAAACGTGATGACCTGGTTTCTGTCCAGTACGTTAAAAGCTTGTTACTCTCAAGTGACCTTCACGGCGGTTAAGCCTGTTGCGAAGCAAGCCGGTTTGTGGAATTTTCTTGGCCTGTTTTCGGCTTCGCCGTTTGATGCGCTGCGGGTCTCGCTTCACCAGGAAACAAAACGCAGTCGAACACATTCTGCAGTAAAGCGGCCTGTCGACTTAATCGCCTTCATCAAAATCTGCCCAATCCGTTTTGGCGTCCCGGCTCGTGCTGTGTTTGAGTAAATGCGTCTGAAGTCAGGCGCTCTCTCGAAGCCACGCACGCCGCTCCTCCCCCAGAGCGAATCGCGCTCGTCGTTGTTTGGTTAGCTTGAGCGCAATGCCAGTTTTACCGAAAACCGAACGCTGGTGATATTCTTCCGATTTCAGCCACTGTCCGGATTCCAACCAGACTGAAAATCTGACCCGTTGCTGTTTTGTTCTCGTCGACGTTGACAAACCGCGTTTAAATCTCGCGGCTCAGCCAAGCTTTTGTCACAAACGCAGACAGCCCGCGCCTCCGTTTGGGCATTAACGTTTTTGTCCGCCGACCTTTAGTCGTCTACAACAATAACACAAAGCCGATGTCTTCTCGGCGCCGGTCGCGATTAAGTGCCGAGCGCCTCATCGATCTTGATCGCGACACCCAACGATGCTGAACCGCTTGACAGCCTTATGACGTCACAGAGGCAGTGTCGTGCAAGGTCGTCTGTTTGTGCGTGATTCGTTCGGAGAGAACGCGCGGCTCGTTGTTTTCACGAGCAGAAAGCGACTCCCGTCGGCCCTGAACAAAACAGCGGAAAGTCGTTTACCTGTTGCCGAGCCTGCGCGCTTTCCGTCTGGAAGCAAGCGCCACGAAACAGCGCACTCAAAGCCTCTTTAAAATGCGAACGTGACAGCCCACCCCCCTTTCCTGCGTCAGATGCTGGAATGTCGGCATCTGCGAAGTGTTTGCCGGGGGGAGGTCTTGCCGTTCGCCTGATATTGTTTTTTCCGCTCCGCGCCCCAGACGTCAGGGACATGCTCTTATCTTTATGTTTATTTTTTTATTTTCATTTTCAAGCGAAGTGAAGTGAAATAGCGCACACAAGGCGTAGCTTTGGTCTTGTCGTGCACGTAGTGCTTTAATTGCGTTACGTGAAGCGCTATCCACTTCATGCGGTGCTACTTCTGTGGACATCGCCGTCATCAGGTCGGTGTTGGGAAGAAAAAATGAGTGTCTTATGTTTTCTATACCTGTTGTACAGACATTGTTCTTGTGCTGGTAACGCTTTACAGCTCAGACTAAATGCTTGGATTCTTAAAGTCTTCGATCCGTGGGTTGCCATGGGTACGGACGGCAAACTGACGGAATTGCACAAACTCAGCTATTCGCCAGCGCACAAAGTTCGCGTTGGTTTTTCGACACCGCAGTGTGATGTCAATAGAATGATGTCAGTGAACTGCTATC
>JGI24158J21664_10009987_pt1 | contig 12662 bp, 8 predicted proteins | sample Ectturendosymbi3_FD_21664 | JGI IMG/M metagenome (IMG submission 21664) | reverse complement strand
ACTTTCATGAACTCTATCAGACCAGTGCTTATGTTTTTTGCCAGATGACATAATTACCACCAACTAGTATGTTATTCACCCATATCTACGCTCACACAAACTCTTGGGAAAAGGAACATGATATAGTTAAACAAAATCTTTCAGCAAATTTGATATAAAAACTACTGACAGTCACAAATGTTTGGAAAAACGAGGATGAAATGAAGTTAACAAGACATCCTGCAAAAAGAAACCATGCAGCACCCCACAACACCATCTGTGAAAACATCCTGTGATTTTTGCATCAAATAGCAGCTATATATGACTGAAATTTTTCTTTGCAATGAAGTCTTATGGTTATTTAATTGCTTCCAAAGTGGAGTGAGCATTGAGCAACACAATATTTTATTGCACTATTTAGATTTGCTAGTGTTTATCACCATGCAATTGCCAAAATGCCATTGCATATCTTCAGGTGATAAACACTGGCAACAGACCACAGCCTGGAATGTGTTTTCTACAGAAGTAATTAACATTAGGGCACTTATTCAAGAAATTTACTGTGAGTCACAGAGGATCCAGATTTTGAGACCTGAGTCTGGCAAGAGTAGGCACATTTATAACAAACTGGATCAGATCCTGACGTAGGTTTTATATGCGTTTCCGGATCAAGATTTTCACGCTTTTGGTGTACAACCACCAACACAATTATAATTTGAAGTTTTGTGAACATATTATTAAGGATATAATGTAGTTTATACCAATTGCTGAGGTGTGACAGAGGTGCTGCTACACCAGAAATGTGGTGTTTCACCATTCCACATCATACTCAGCACAGTGCGGTATAATATTGCATACATTTGCAAATTTTAAGTTGTTGAGGACAGGGACGTGGTGGTGTTGTACCTACTTTTCTGTAATATCTCTGTTGGGGGACATGTGTTTGTTAGTGTTGATATCTGTGGTTTGGGATGAACTGACCCTGTGGCTTGGTACTTATGAAGTTGTATTTATGAAGTGTCACAATACTTGAACGCTTCCTAAGGGTTATATCTGCCATTCAGTAACTATTGGTAAAGGTTTACACCATATACAAATAGTAACAACTGACTGGTTAATCTTGCCTCACTTGGCAAATTTTGAAGATTTTGCCTATTATGGCATCACGGAGTGTGGTATTATAACAAGGTTGTTTGGAAGACTTGGTGTTACAAGACACCATAAAAACAAATAATTACGTAGCATCAACTATTGAAAGTTGCACAAAATATAAAAAGTGTTCACAAATGCGAGTGAGCCAATTAATTTGCACTTCTGTATGTGTGGTTAGTTGAAAGTTACGCATTGACAGAGCATGTGTTTGATGTCAAGAAAGATGGTGAGAACATAACAACATACTGAACATATTTAACATGTAATCTCTCCCACTGCAGTGGTATTTGTTTTTTTTATATACATATCTGTTAATCGTAGCAACATACAAGTTACTCTGGTAATCTTCAACATATAGTACTGTTGCAACCTCTCCATTGGCATTGCGTTGAATGTGCAATTCACCACGAATGGGATAAGCACAGAGAATAATACTCATATATATGTGGCACGAACAAGCAATAATAGAGTGATCTCTATTGTTGTTGGCTGCCACAGTGTGAAGCTTTGCGCACTTGCCGCTCGGGCTTTCCGCTCGTAACACAATGGTGCTGTCACCAGGATGTGAAGGTTGTGCCAGGTGCAGCTTTCACAAAAAGAACTTGCTATTGGTGTGGTTCATTGTTAAAAGGAGGGGGTGTTGTTGCAATCTCTCTGTTGGTGTTGCAGTGTATATGCGATTCACCACGAATGGAATGTGCACGAAGAACAACACCCACATATACGTGGCGCAAACAAGCAATAATAGAGTGATCTCACTGGGTTCTCCATTGTTGCTTGCTGTCACAGTGCAAGGCTTTGCGCACATGCCGTTCGGGTTTTCCAATCGCAACAAAATAGTGCTATGATCAGGATGTGAAAAATCGTGTCAGATGCAACCTACACAAGTGCGATCGGTGCGGTTCGTTGAAAAAAGGAGGGATGTGGCCAGCATATTGGCCTGTGTGGAAGTTTGATTTAATTTTAGTTACCCTCAGTGCATTAACCAGTGTTTCTGCCCATCACTTGCCTCTCTTCAATGAATAGTTGTTGCCTTCCAACTGATTGCATTATCTGTGGACTTTTGTTGTCTTCAGTATGTTGTTTATGCTTTCTATAAAGCCTCTGTGTAGTATTGTTTCGCTCCCCTTATTGGCTATCTTGACTAAACTCATGTTGTTTTTATAGTACCCAACACATGCTGGATTACTGTACTGTTAAACCTTAGGTAAAGTACACTGTAAAGAACAGATGTCTGTCAACGCAGATGTCATTAACGGATGCAAGATAACAGAACCAGAGTGGAAAAATACCTTATTGCACAATGACTAAAGGTAAAAATACAATAGAAATAACATTTGTTGTTGCAATTTAATACAATTTTCCCCCAAACATGCAATGCTAAAAAATTACAATGTTTGAATTTTTTATATTTTCACAACAGTTGAAACCTGAATTTCAGTCTCACTGGAGCTTGTCATCATTCAAAAAATGAATAATCTTGTTATGAAAGAGATGGTGGTGGCTGAAAGTAAGCGTAGACTACCAATGAATACGTAATATTTTTACTAACGTTGTGGTGTCACTACTCACTGAAAAATAACAGTTTTTGTGACACCGGTTATGTCATTTTATATCCGTAAACGAGATCCACCACTGACGAATATCCATCTTTTATATGGCACCCCTTTTCATAATCTCTCTTCACAGCTGTCTATTCAACCCTAGTCGGTGGTGCTATGTGTCTTGTGGAACATACAAGCAATGGTGGTACTCCATTATGGTTATGGGCAATTGCATCATATCTTCACAATTTTTGTGGTTTATCTGTATGTAAAGAATTTCATACAGTAATGAATGTGGTGCAATAAGTTGTGGAAAGCTGATATTCCATGCTAACTTTACATTCAGCCCAGATAACAGTAGAAAAATGGGAAGTGCTAATTTCATCATAAAACAGTTACAGCAGTAGCTACAGAACTGCCCATGGATCTTGATATTTGAAACCTTATTCGACCGACTCCTGTATTGTGACAGTAACACCCACGAGAATACAGTTGTAGGCTTGGTAGAAACACAGTAAACGTAAACGGTAAGCCTAAAACCTAACCGTATCCTAAGGATAATGTTAACCTAAGGCTTACGCTAACCTAACACAAACCCCTAAACCGAAAGCTTGGAAAGTTTTTTAAAAAGTAAAGAAAAACTGGTCCCATGAATTGAACATGTAACCAGTCATTACTACGAAAACATAAGTCGCCAAGGTGAGAGGCGATCTAAAAACCATTGACACAGCAGATCTGAAACGCATGCGCTATGCTATAACGACACTGCCACCCGCTTCTTGAGTGACAAACTGACCACTTTATTTGAACCGCATCATGTGAGGCGGTGCAGTCGAATAACTTTTCAAATAGGATCCATGGGTGGTTCTGTAACCAATTCCAACAGTTACTCAAGCAGAATTTTCATACTAGTGACTATGGTAACTCAAAATTATGATACTGACTGACATGGACACACTGTAATATCTATCTGGCTATATGAAATTAAGAATGCAACTACAGTAAGTCCATCTAGAAAAAAATATTTTGCTTATTACATTAGTCTAAATACAAGTCTGAGTCTAAGTCTTGCTTTGGGGGTACATTTATATTCGTGAAATAATCTAGTAGATTACGAAGTCTTAACATTTTGTGAAAGTTCACCTTTCCTTATAGAACTCAACACTTGTTTCATTCACTAAATACATTTTGTTTTTCATGTAGCCAACACTTATTGGATCGTATGTTGCTAATATTACTGCAATCTGTCCATGCCCTTGTCTCTTCAATATCAACATCATTTGGTGACACCATGCTTTTGGTTGGACTCATCCATCCATGACTTCACCCCAATCATCTGTGGGTGGATTGTTATTTTTTCACGATTTGTGAGTATAAACGTTTGTTATATTCTGCCCTTGTTACTTGTTTTTGTCATGAAATGTTGTGTATATGATTGCATTGTAATCTCTGACTCGTGACCCTTGTTGATGTTCACTTGTTTCACATATGTGCTGGCTCCAACTGCTTTTCTGTGCATGCCTCAAATCTTCACCCATTGCTTACCCACCATCATCTGTTTTACATTGATGTATGTTGTGTATGTACTATAAACAATTGTTTTATTTACTTATTTTATGTGTATGGTTCTCCGCTCTCTATATGTTGTTCTGTAAATGCTTTTGTCCAGAGCAAAATAAAATGGTCATTTTTCATGCAAAAACTAATTCAGCAGAGAAGTCTAGGTGCAGGTCTAGCCTGGTTCTTCACTTTAGCCTGCAGAGTCAGAACAAAGACAAAGAACATTCAACTCGATATTTCATTACAAATTACACAAGCCAGATCCATACTGTACCACCACACTGTGCACATGTAAATCCTAAGGCATCCGCTAATGGTTTTCTACACAATGATGCTGTGACAGAAACACAATTTTTGTAAAATGGAGATGTAGTGAGTGACCAGAGTCAGCCAGAGAAGCAGAGCCAGTAGCCACTAGCGAGCAGTGGTGTACGGATATGGAAATTTTACAATCCTCATCCAATCCGAAACTTTTTCATGAGCTCCATATCCAATACACCATATCAGAAAATTGAAAATTATGGACTCCGATATCCAATCCAAATCTGAAACCGCTCACTCACTCAGTTGCACATTAGCCTACATATTTGGTAGGGTCTACTTTGCCTCATGAGGCAAAAGCTGTGGTTATTTTGCCTTTTGTCAGACACGATTGGTTCAAGTGGTCATGTGATAAGCACGATACATAAAAAGACAACTGCTAGGGTTTTGGATTAAAGTTAGGATTTAAGGCTTAGGTTTAGTCAACAGTTGATAGAGACAAGAAGCCACTGACAGCTTGACACCACTGAATCTATAACAACACTTATCCATTAGATATACAACATTATAGATGTTGTGGTGGACTAAGCCAGTCAGGCCTTCTGAACTTTTCAAGTAACCATTTTAACCAATTGTATTAGGCTTACGCAAAAAACTCCAGCAGTGCTTTTGCCTCATAAGGCAAAAGAGACACTGCCAATTTTGAATTCAATGAATGCCATGGCTGTAGTACAAGACAACTGCCCACCACAGTGAGCTTATGATTGATCTTGACAAGAATGCAGTTATTTTTCTGTGTATGGTATGGGGTGTTATAGATGTATGCAAAGCTCAAATGCTCTAATGGAGATGTTTAAATCAAATGATTGCTTACAACTACTGTAAATTTGGAGGTGCCCTGCCGACATGGGGTAATCGTAATCGTAGCAATCGATTACAGTTTGTGTAATCGTAATCGATTGAACTGACCAAAAATGAAATGTAATCGTAATCTATCGTAAGTGATTACATTGCCAACTTAATCATAATCGACAATTACTTTTGCGATCAAATTTGGAAATTTCACCCTAAATCACTATGAGATGACCACAGCTGTTGTGACGGGATTTCCACCTTTATAATCGTTTGTTGTGGTTATGGCCTCAGGGACTGGGAGGCTATTTGCCTGTCTCTGTGGTTTAAATCCACACAGTCCAGGGGCAAGCACAGTGTTTCTAGCTAATTCTTGCTGTGTTCCAGCTAACCTTCCTGTTGGCAACCAGAAGTAACGTAGTGAGTCTAGTCAAGTGAGACATAGCAATGAAAATAGAGCTTTTCTTTAAAAATTGGTTCACACTTCGGCAAAAGAATAGCGGGACATTACAAGAAGAGGTGTTCTTTTCATTTATATGTATGCAGAGTGAACGTATGAATGTAAGTGTTAGAGTAGGCTATTTATATAATTGGTACTGTAATTTATTTAGCCTACATTAACTTTCTTTCAGAGGAACAAAATAAGGTACTGTAATCCAAGTCGAAAGTACCTTTCCACAACATTAATAACTAGCATGTCAACTTTGATCCACCAGATACTAGTGAAAAAAACTCAACGAAACCTGTGAGGTTTTGTTAACCATTCACTAGACCATGCATCTGGTTGGAAACAACTCATCCATGCAACCCACCCCACTATGGTCTGTGGGTGAATCTATATTTCTTCATGATGTGTATTTATAAACATTGTTTTCTGCCCATGCTACTTGTTTTTGCTAAGAAATGTTGTACTAAAATGCCTTGCCCTCTGCCTCATAACTATTTGTAATAGTATTACTGCTGCTTGCTTCCCTCACCTGTATGCTTGCCTTACCTGCTCATCTGTATATGCCTCATATCTCTTCACCCATTGCTTGCCCACCATCGTCTGTGTAATCAGTAATGTTGATGTCTATAGTGTTTTTTTTTATTTTTGCTATATGCTACATTTCTTTGTGACTCCATTTTGGCTTGTTTGTGCACATATTTTCTCTTTCATTTTTATTTTTGTGTCATTCCATGCGATTGCTACAATTTTGTATTGTCACCTTCCCTATGGTTTTTCCATGCTATTTGCGTCTGATCTGATCCTCTTCCTCAAATTTTTGATGGTGTTGGCATGATGAAACATGTTTGTGTATTTGTGGTTTTGGTTGTGGTAATATATTTAAGTGTTTACTGCAGTGGAATAATTGACGAGAGAGGGGCGATTTGTCTCCCCTGGCCAGCCAAATGTAATCTGCCACTTAGCTTATATTTCGGTTTTAATATCCTTTTAATAGTTTTTTAGTACGGTGTCGTCTTTTTGCATTTTTTGGAGTATTTTCTAATGATTTGGGGTTTTAGTACTGTTTAGCCATCCAAACTCAGATTCACCATATTCTCAAGTTTTTTTTCTGAGTGTTGACTAGTGAGTAGGTCCCTTACAAAGACCAGTGGGCCTCTTTCAACTAAGTTTCTCCTCTAGCTCAAACCTATAGTTACGCCACATGATTTGTTGACTGAAGAAACGTCTCAGAAAACAATCAATATTTTTTTCTGGTGCTTAAACCTTACAGATTATAATTTCATTTATTGCATTTATTCATATCATATGTTGTCTGAAAATATAAGCTAGCCTACTTACATAAAACTATGCAAATAGTTTTGTTTTCTTTCTGATGATGTTTCAAGACAAATGCAATCACAATTGTTATCGTGATTACTTACAATGTAATTGTAATCGATTGCATTTGTGATTTTGTGCAATCAGAATCAATTGTATTTGATTGTGCTATAATCGCTCCATGTCTGGTGCCCTGTAGTATGGCGGAGCTCCATAAATAACAGACCTTGGTTGCGGAGGTTTGATGATGCAACCGGAGTGGAAAAAGTTACATTTCCAAAGCAAAAAAAGGAATAAAAGTGAAGGAAAAATTTTGTATCATTGCAACTTAACATGCGTTTCCTCCAAACCTGGAATGCATGGAGGTTTGCAATGTTTAAAAGATTTATACATTCACAACTGTTGAAACCTATTTTTCTGTCCTCGAACCGCTGTGAAACTCAGATAACCAGACTTTTTTACCGTAGTGCAATATCACCTTTTGCAGTACAATTATTTTTACTACCGTTTAGTTCTCATTGCTCAATGCAAAATACCAGTTTTAGCAACTCTGGTTACGTCATTAAACCTCTGCAACCAAGCTCTGCTATTTACGGAGCTTTGCCTTTCACAGGGCACCAATTTGGGTAGGCCTACCTACTGGACTCCACGATCCAATGACAACAGCTGTTTTATTAAAGTACTAGTAGTGACATTTGAAGCAAACACCATAATTGCATGTTGAATGAAACCATGTTCACTAAACCTGTTTCTTTTGAAACTCTTTCCAAACTTAACTTCCAGTACTGCTAGGTTTAAAATGAACAACCTTGCCACTCAATGAAAATCTAACATTTCACAAGTTTCCATATTACCGGTTTAGTTTAGGTATAGCCTATTTGAACATACAACAATATGGTGTAGATATTAAGACGCTTTCACCATGCCTATTATTATTAAATACTATAATTTTTAGGTTAAAGTCACCAGTTTCACTTTGACTTAGATTAGTGAGTTACGCTGTTGAGACAGTACACTTGTGTACTTCAATTACTTCGTTCAACGCTGAAGAAAACTTTTTGGCAATGACTTAGGCTAATAAACACCAACATTTTACGATATCATGATCCAGTAATAAAACTTTTAAAAAATGAGACAAATTTCATCAGAAAAACAAAGGGCTTCGTCACAATAAAACAGTAGAATCATGCTCATCTTCAACCACAATTTGCGTGAGAATTGAGATGTCCTCAGTCTGAGTTGTATCCCGAGCGGCAGGTAACATTGTATTTCACCGAGAGAAACTAGAAGAGGATTGTTGCTGATATGATTTCGAAATAGAGTGATTTTTCCTGATACAACTATTAATCCATATCAAGTTTTTTTAGCATGGCTACAAATTACATTATTTGGATAATCCGGATCCGGTTGAATGGGAAAGGACATTCAATCCAAAAAATTCCTAATATCCGGCCAGAGTGGACTCCATAATCCGGGTCTTGTACACCACTGTTAGCAAGCAGGGGCACAGCCGGGAATTTGTTCCGGAGGGGCCAGTCAATGACGTCGTCTGATTGTAAACTTTAGCTATTTTGCACAAAAATAATTTTGATGTCACTGTCAATTTCTGGTCTATTACAACAGGACATGACGGCAAATATCTTCTACCAGTCGGCATCAATAAGTTTTAACAAAGACAAGTAAATGTTACCTTTCGTAGTGATCATTATCAACCCGTGGTTAACCAAACAGTTTTCAATGAACATTGGGAGTAGCGGAAAGCGAAGCGCCGTGTAATGTTGTCCTCGAGATCATCACTGATTATGCCTATTGAAAAAGTCAAAATCAACTAAATGTATGTAAGTGGATTCATTAGAAAACATCAGAAGATGCCAATAGCCAAATTTTTACTTTACAAAATTCCTGCGAGCACAAATAAAAGATAAAATTAAGTCTGCGTTTCTTTTTGAAGAACTCGTCGATAACCATCTTAGGATCAATGTCACATATTATTCATCAAAAAAGTCAATCCATCAAACGGTTCTGCCAAAGCCCGTAACCAGCGTGGGACACCAGGTGGGGTGAAGAGTTTCCTGAGAGGGACCCAAATTTTTAAGCTATGTCCAATCAGGCCCGTAACCGACTTGGGACACCAGGGGTGGCGAAGAGTTTTCTGAAAGGGGACCAAATTTTTCAAACTATGTCCAATAGTTTTCAAATATGCGCAACAGATTTTTCAAGATGGGGAGAAAAGGTTTGCAGGGGAGGCTTCGCCACCCTTTCCCCCTGGTTACGGTCCTGTGTCCAATAGTTTTAAAGTATGTCCAACATATTTTTACCGGGAGGCCTAAAATTTTTCTAGCTATAGTTGGGGGCCTGGTTTTGTCCCATAGTGCTGCGTAGATAAGCTAGCTACCGCTGAAGCGTTGAAAACGAACATTCATTTGTTGCTGTTGTGACTGGAAACGTAGCAAATAAGTGCAACAGTGTGCAAATTTTTTAGAAAAAAGCACAATTGGAATGTCTCTATAGGGTTTAACTCGCAGCTCAGAGTTTGTATTACTAGCTCAAGGGCTATGAGAGGGGTTTCCAGCAGGTACATTGTTCCAGGGCCAGACAGCTACGGAGGGGCCTGAGACAGAAGTGCAGGCCTGTAACCAGCTTAAGATTCCAAGGGGCGAAGTGTTTTCTGAGAGGGGCACAATTTTTCAAACTTGGTCTAATAGTTTTAACTTTGTCCAGCATGTTTTTCCAGGAGAACAATAATTTTTGTAGGGTCCTTTGCCCCCTGCTTCACCCCTTTTTACGGGCCTGTGGAATAAACGATTGAGTGATTGTTGCTAACACACATGGGATAATGTAGCAAAATTAACCCGCCAAGTGATAAAACTGGTTTGGCGTAAAGGATTTGGTAAGACGCGTGGTGTATTTTAATGTGAATTGCTGACAGTGCATTTTCCTGATACGATGTATTGATAATTATTAGCAGTAATTATTGTTGAATTTGAAGGTTTCCCTACTTTGTTGAAATTAAGACATTCACAATTACTATCCCAGTGCATCCATTTAACTGAATATTCCTTTACGTGTTTCATTTTCAAACAAATCTTTAATAAAAACTCTCTGTAGTAAACGAAGAGTGAGAGATACTACAAATTAAATTCGATCGGAAACATGCCAGTTCACAATACAATCTAATCTAACAGCAGTAGCCCTGGAACGTTGGGCATATGTGTAAGATAATAACTGAAAAGTTTAAAATTATTAAGCAACTGCAGTGTAGGACGCAAATGTTTATAGTGCACCGCGAAGTTTGCTGATTTTTCAACTTGCGCCGCAAGCTGATACAAGGTCGAATCGAATGCGAGTTTAGGATTAGTGAACATACAGAGAAATCTGAAGATTTCGCAACATATAGGAGAAACTAACAACTTACAGTATTTCGACAAAAGCTGTAACCCTTTAAAGGCCGCGATTGGCCGAACTTTTTTTGGCCCAAAATCGCCAGCCACTAGAGCCATACAGCTGTTCACACCCTCTACGGATTCAGCAAGTCTTCTAGTGGAGATCGAAAAATACGTTTTTCGTTTTCGGTTTGGCGTTCTCTGGAGACAACGTCACAATGAGGGCATGTTTTCAAATTTTTGGCCACCTTCACCTCGCCCTGGGCCCTAACCCATTGACCCGTTCTTTTGAATCAAAGTTTTGTTGAAAACTAGGCCAAAATCCGCGTATATAGAGCCCTTGATTGATCTGCTAGCATATCTGTAGCCAAAATTATGGGTTAAAAACCCAGTTTTTGGCAAAATTCAAAAGGTTTCAAAAAAGACATATTTTTCCCTTTCAGGGAAAAATTTGCCCAGTTATAACTCGGCAGCAGATAGAGCTAGAGAGCTGTTCAAGCCCTGTAATGACTAGTGGCGTCGTGTGGTTTAGAATAAAAAAAAAATTTTGATTTGAATGGGGGGCTTTGGTCCACTGGCGTCATGACAGATTATGTTTTTTGGTTAATTTTACGACGTCATCATCCGATCCAATGCGCCAATATGTTGGCTCGCAATATTTTTGGTTTCTATGCGAGAATATGCGTTTTTAGAGCCCTTGATTGAGTTTCTAGCGTTTCTGGTTCAAAAGTTATTCCCAAAATATTCCAAATATGACAGGAAACTCCCAGGGGACTAGCAGGGATTAGTGGGGATTTCCCCAATTAATATTCTACCATTTTTGCCATAACCTATCAACTAGAAATGCTAGAATGTCCATCAAACCCTCTAAAAGCTCGTACTACAGCCTAGAATGCATTTAAATCCCGTGCGGTTTCGCGCCAGTGATTCGGCAAACATGGCTAGAAAGGCCAAATTCGCACAGTGAAAATTGTTTTTTTTAGTCTAAACTACAAGTCTTTCCCGATTCAAAGCGGATTTGAACAGCTCTCTAGCTTGATCCGCCGGCGAGTGTTGGCCATATACAAAATGTTTTCTTTCCAAGCCAAATTGGAATTTGTGGGTGCAGAAATTTTCACCAATTTTTGTTTTTTTTCCATAATTTTGGCTACAGATATGCTAGAAAGCCATTCAAAGGCTCTCAAGACGCGGATTTTTGCCTAGTTTCCGAAAAGAACTTGATCCAAAAGAATGGGTCAATTGGTTGGGTCCAGGGCCAGGTGAAGGTGGCCAAAAAAATGCAAAAACACCCCCACTTTTGACGTTACCCCCAGCAAATGCCAAACGAAAAACAAAAAAATATTTTTCGATGTCAACTAGAAGGCTTTCTGAATCCGTAGAGGGTTTGAACAGCTCTCTAGCTCTAGCGGCTGGCGATTTATGGCCAAAAAACGGCGAGGTCGTTAAAGGGTTGAAGCAGTGGGCGCTGTCTTGTGGCCCGTGTGGCTTGTGTGAATTATTTCCAAATGTTTGTTTTAGCTTGAGAATATTCGTGATAATTTCAGCTACACAAGTATGTACTTTCCACGTTGGGTGTAAGCAAGGAATCGATCAGCAAATTTTTAAACACTGCGGTGGGAGTAAGCAAGCTGTGTTCGGAGAAAAGCTAGCGCACAAAGCGGAAGACAACATGGGATTGAGTCAAACAACTCAAAGTATTGTAATAATTATTTCACATGGGGGAGGATCATGTTTTGAATGTTGATTTGCGCGTCAATTTCTGCTACAGTAGCATCTGCTGAAAGATTTTTCAGCAAGCTTAAATTTGTAAAAAATTGTTTGCGGTCTGCTATGTCACAAACTCGACTTGTTGACCTAGCAAGATCAAACATTTGGTCTAGCATTGCCAGTCAAGTTGATTTTGATAGTTTTATTAGAAATTTTGTGAATAAGGATACCAGAAAATCGCTTACATAAGAGTTAAATGATTTCTTTTGTAAGTTTTTTCATTGGGAATATGTCTTACACTTCAAATTACAGACCAGTCGCAGCAGCCACAGTGGTGTCAAAGCTGCTTGAGCACTTAATTTTATCTAACATCTCTCCTTTCCTTGGTACCACAGACAATCAGTTTGGTTTTAAGGCTGGTCATAGTACTGATCAATGTACATTTTTGTTAAAGCAAAC
>JGI24158J21664_10009985_pt1 | contig 12663 bp, 9 predicted proteins | sample Ectturendosymbi3_FD_21664 | JGI IMG/M metagenome (IMG submission 21664) | reverse complement strand
CCTTCAAATAGCAGATGGTTACTGCCAACAAAAAATACCAATGCTGTATCTCCCCCACTCCAGACAGGAGCAGGGGGGGGATATCCAGTACAGTAATAATGGAAAAAAGAAAAAGTGTACGCTCATAAATAAATCATCATATGTACAATTATAACATATAAACGCAAAAAGCAAAAAGTAACATTGAGTTTTTACGAGGACGGCAAAACGGGACTGAAAAGGGGAAAGAGAGACGGACAACATGTAATCGGCGGAACGAGGCCGAACGAGTCGCCGCGCAATGCATCAGTTTTAGATGAAAATAATTACTAGAAAGGGAGCGAATGGCTCACGCGATTGGGGAAATCATGGCGATAAGTACATAAAACGTGAGAAGCAGAAACAAAGGCGGTGGTGACACGTAAAAGTAAGTGAAGAAAACCACTGTGTAATAAATGAGTGCAGGTGCCCAATGTTGTGCAATCGGGCCTTGCACGGTCGGCAGTTGCCGCAAGTCAGCAGACCTCAGTGTTCCAGGTTGCTTTCATCTTTGAAAATGTTTGCGGCGCCGCTACGAAGCGCGCCAGCCCAATACGTCATTGTGGCGGCTGCTTCGGCGGCATGAATTTGCCGCGATCAACCACCGTACAGGAAATCGTCAATGGCCCGCGTCTTCACGGGCCGTGCCGGCACACGGCAGTGCCCGAGATGAACGCAATAGGTGATGCGACGCGCCAACATGCAGTCCAGTATGGAGTTGATTCAAGTAGATAACATGTGCACCAAAACTTCCAGTTGTGGAGAGTGATCCGGAGTGTTTGCTGAAAGTGTTTGAACAGGTGGCCACGTCAGGCAGTCAGACAGGTGACGTGACGAACAGGTGACCTTTGGCGCGTCGCAGTAAGCCATGATTTCCCCAACCGCACCGACCAGTGAAGCTCCGAATTTGGCCAAGATGTTGAGATGCACTGGACGACGAGCACGTCTCTGCCACGAATCGCACGATGGAGGCTGTATCTGAAACAAAGAAGTAAAACGTAAATACGACACATAAGGCAGGACTCGCCAAAATCTGCTTGGCAGGGTTACAGCACTCATAACAGGGGGGAAATCAGTCGGATACACCAACCTCCCGAGGGTACCTTAAGCAGTAAAAGACCCACGTGAAGGGAGGTTCAAGCAGGGCCAGGCGGGAGGGCTTATTCGTCCTCGGCAGGTGCGATGTGGGGTAAAACTGTCTCGAAAAAGGCCACCTCGCGTATGCCATATTGAGGATCGTGTCCCTAGCCAGGCCCGATCCCGCCTCCTACCAATCCTACAGGGAGTCTCTAGACAGACGCTACCGGACTCACCCCGAAAATCCAGACCAAGAACCGGGGAGTCAATGGAAGGTTTGGCTAGCCTCTACCTGAAACCCTGGGAAATGCTCAACACTAAAGGCTTTTGGCCAGGAACCCTCCTAGAAAACAGGACAGGAGAAGGTGACATGAAACATTAAGACACAACCAGGCCACAGTCCGACAGAGGCGGTCAGTTGAGTAAGGCCTCTGCCGGACGCGGCTCTGGTGGCATTGATCGCCTCCCAGCTCTTGAGCAGTGGCGGTGGCATTTACCGGGGTAGGCACAATGACGCCAACGTGTGGCAGCCACCCCGGCGTGCTGGACGGCACGGAGGGACCACAAACAGTAGTCCAACCGCACCTACTCGGCAGTACTCGAAAAAGAGCACTAGCACGAGCCCAGCATGCCACCGCGACCAACGGTATAGGTCCCTCGTCCTGTCGAGAGCGTCAAGCACCCGGGAACACCACGGCCTGAATCCGAAAAGGCGGAGATTCCCAGGCAGACCGACGATGGAGATGCGTTGGCACCTGGGAATACTTCCGCCTTGGCTTCAGAAACAGGCGGGGTTCCCGAGGTGTAGATGTTGTTGTTGTTGTTGACAGCTTTCATCGACGAGAGGAGAGACGAGATGGAACAGATACCCGTTGGTACTACACTTGATCTTAGCTCTAAAGAGCCGAGAAGCGATTGGCATTAATCTTGGATGATAACGTTGATCATTAATTCCACTCAGGATTTGCGGAAATTGCAGGTTATGCACGTTGCAATTTTTCTCCTTGCTCTACTGTAGGTTCGTCATAGAAATGAATATTATTACATGATGTTGTTTTGCCTTCCTAAAACTAAAATGACCATATGCAATTGAAGTCTTTTTAATAGAGTGGAAGTACGTTGGAATCAAATCGCATGTGAGGAAAGAAGATTAGAGATAAAGTGTTTCACTGATTTTTTTATACAAGTCTTTCATTGCTCTTTGCAAATACTGTGAACACAATAACAAGGCCTGTATAAATTTAAAAACCTTCGTGGTGAAATTATAAGCGTAATCAAACAATTTTCAAATTTTATTGTCATTGCACGCACGATGCGCCAGGCTTCAAGTCAAAAAGAAAATATAACCCTGTGGCAATTCATTGTGAATAGTGTGGAGAAGTTACGTGTTGTATGATTTGCGATTCGGTATACCGATTGGATTGTTTTGAAACTTTGTCAAGTATCGCTTGACCCCAAATAAACGTGACATAATGTATTTCTGCTGTACGCCAAGTTTGCCTTAAAGCATTAAATTCATAAGTGTGCATATCTGCAGCACTTGATCCAAACTTTCAATTGCTTTCACTGCTTAAAACGTTTGAAACTACCCATGTTTGTGTTGCATTCGTACAAAAACAAAACCTTTATAAATTTGATAAACAAAATCGTTCATGTGTTTCAGGAAAACCATGTTTTTGCTGGGCGCTGACATTTTCGTTCATCTGCTTTGTTTGAGAGCATGTAAACTGACTTTCAGTTGCTGAAAATCGCAGGGATGATTCGGCAAACTTCTTCAATATTAACATTGCACAATTTCCACTAGTTGTAATTTTTAACGCATGTTGAAGGCAATAATTGTGATGTAGATAAATATATGCATCGAGTGGCGGAAAAGAGCGTCTGGCGAGCAAGGACCACCCGACCACTGGGCTTAAGCCTAGCCCGTGGACTCCAGAGACTAATCTGTATTTATTATCTTGTTCTAAAACAGTCAGCCTGCTAATTAACCTAGAAACGTTCATGCAAACGAAACGCAGCAATGTTTAAATAGAAACGTCTCCGAAAATAGCAACAATTACATGCACAATCGTAGTGATCTTGATGTTGAGAGTTAATGTTGAAATTTCAAGGATCTCGACGTGTTGAGGTGTGAACCTAATCGTTGCAGGAACACGGGNAAGTTTTCAACTAAGCGACCTGACGTTTTGAAGTTGCTAAGCTGAAGCAAGGCAGTATAAACAATGTTCCCTCTAGGATGCGCAACAGCGCAATACAACCAGACCATTTGCGCAGTGAAATCGCATTCTCGCGCACTTGCAACAATCCAAATTTAATACCATATTGCATAGCCCTTTTACCGCTAAGAATGCTTCACCGGTTGTGCGTCTACATGATTGCACAATTGCATGCTCACTAAAAACATTTGCTCTGTGCAAAACGTTCTTAGAGGGAACACTGGGTATAAATTCCTTCAAAGAGGGTGAAAGACAATTAAGTGGCTTTTGAGCTATTTTTGGCCGTAAGTCGCGGTCTGATTTCTATGGAGAGTCACTGAAGACATCTCAAGATACTTGCTTTGAGTTCTATCTGGTAAACAAAACAAGAGGTACCTTTGCTTTTGAAATTTTTCCACACATCGCATTGACGTTACATGAACGTCACACAGCCAGGCAAAATGTCAAAGGCCAAGGTATCTCCTTTATATCGGCTCCCACCATTTATTCCCTTGCACGTTTGATTAGTTTCCTTGATTATATTCAGATAGACAACAAACTCTTCAGTACACTTGAATGTGAAGTTACAACGTAACGTAAAATGGTTTGATGCAGAATAACGGCAAACAACAGCGTTGAGCGTTCACAAGAGCGATCGGAAATAACGACCAATGACCGTCAAGTACATTGCATTGAATCACAAATAAAAATTGCGTGGAATTACACATTAAGAATGCACGAAACGCTAAAGCATCACAATCAGACAGCATTAAAACGACCTTCATTAGCTCCGCAGAACAAAAACTGCAAGATATGTTTTCGAAGGTAGTATAGCCTAGTAAATGCATATGATATCACATGGAAGCACCAAATGTTTCGTAGTATATTCCGAAACGTCAGCAATGGTTTACTACCTTCGGGTTGACAAAATGGATCTGGTAATCCTGTACCAATACTGAGGACTGCTTTCAGACAAACATTCCGGTGAAACCAAATTTTTCAGCTTTGAGAATGAAAAAGAGTTTGGCAAATGACAATAAGATACAGGAATAAAGGTACAGGGGTTATTCTAAAATTGAAGAATTGTAATTGAGAGATTGGAGATAAAGTCATTACAACGCTTTGGCCACAAACAATCCGAATAACAAATACCGTTTTATCACAAGGTATGTTTGGATTAATCTTTGTGCTTGCAACAAAATGTTAAGTTTCGTGGACGATTACATATGGCAATAAATTCAGTATTAGTTCCAAAAAGAACTAATGCTCCTATGTATAATTCCAAACTTATTAAAAGTTTCAGTATTGTAGATTTGGCAACATTGTTTTGACGAACTGCAAACACAGGATTTCGTGAACTGAAAAATGGGCCCACTCCACCGCAGGGTGACTGCAACTTGGGGAAAAAGTTCCGCTGCGCTAAGAGATGTTCGTAGCTTTTTCAATTATTCAAAACCCTAAACACAACATTTTAAAGACTTCCGCAACTGACAAGCACAACAAAATTACGAATTTTAAGAAAGTGTTTATTTGTGCGCTGCTTGAAGCATCGGGTTCCTGAACAATCGAAACCTACGTTTAGAAATGATGTCACCAGCACACATGAAGAACCATCGAGAGGAATTACCAAAAACTATACATGTGATGAATGAACATCTGCTGATGAAACGTTGCTGGTTGGCTCTTTCGAACGTGTCTTACAAGTAAGCATGTCCCTCCAAACTTCAAAAGTGAAAACAACACTAGAGGCGTTAACAAAAAGACTCAGTTCGGTTACTGTGGAAACTGGAACAAATCGTTGTTTGGATTGTGTTATGACGTAGATCAAGCCAAGAGCAGAAAAATTGCTTACGACACAAATGGCTGCAATTACCGATGTTCTGATAATAAAACGACGCACTCTTCCCTTTTTCACATTCGCTTGTTTGCACAAAGGAAACACCAACAGCCCCAACAACATGCATTGACATATCAAGATAAGAAGCAATCCTACTATCCACGGGGTCATGTGTATCTCTGCAACTGGTTTCATCACACACACGTAAGTCTTTGACGACGTGTGATTATCGGCTGCAAGCCAAATGAATGTGGGCACAGCAATTCCAACAGTCAAAAGTAACAAGCTTGTCCAGTTCAGCATTCGTATCGGAAGAAGTTTGTTGAGAACGCTTAGCGACGGATGTAAGTAGAAAGATCGTTGTCTTAACCACAAAAACAATAGTATAGCAAAATTTGTAAAACAAATTGCCGCATCATAAAGTTCACAAGGTGCGTAACAACGATTGCATGGTTCGTTGTAGCTATAGTTGTTCGATACCATACCCGAAACAAGGCACAAAAGGTGGGATACTAGCGCAAGCAGTGCTGATAAGTATATTTTGCGAGAAGAAAGATTCTTGGCAGACGATTTGTTTCGTTTCTTCAAGTTCCCGTTGCGGATACCATAACATGTTACTGAAATGACAATCCACGTGAGAACAGCAGCGGACAAAGCTTCCTCGGTCGTAGTAAAGATCCAGTCAAATTGCTGAAATCGATCAATGCGACCAGAGAACGTCGCGTTCTTGACCGATATTTCTGTAACTAGATTTTCCGACAAGTCATGCAGCGATTTCATCGTTTGCTGTTGAGTGATGGAAATGACTTTCGATATTCCAGCCATTGCAGCAATACCCACGAAAACAGCTAGCGCATTTAACAGTCTGAAAAAAAAAGGAAAAAGTCTTCTTGAATCGAACAACAACAACAGGATTCAATAAAAAAGGGACAAGAAAAGGATGACAAAAATTTAAGTTTAATGTCTTCTATAAAAAAAAATTTGAAACGTTTCTAAGAGCACATGGTACTCAGAAAGAGAAATAACGCTAGATGATCACATGGCAGTAATGCTGTGTGTCATCGGACGTTAACCTACCTTATAAAAAACTATCCCATCACTGTGACCCACATCCCAAAACAACAACCTGGCGAATATTTTCAAATATTTCAAAAATAATGTTGAGCTTGTTTCAGACGCTTCTTTGAATTATGTTCTGAAATGCATTGAAATCGATTTATCGAAATATGAACTTGCAAAGACATTGCCCTCGACTGAAAGGACTTCAGCCTGTGGTATACGAGCTTTCCGGGGTGTGTGCAGAATTTATTGTCAGATAAATACGTTGAGGCTATGATTGTAGGTTGTAACTGTTGCACATGGTCAGTCTCTATATGCAATACTCGATCACCCACAGATATGGTTATTCACGGTTACTCAAATTGTCATTTAAGCTTACTTTTATTTTTAGCGAATGTAGCAAATGTAAGCAAATGTAATTCAAGCAAATGTAAACATTCTTCAAAGGACAGTTAAAAGCATTAGGTTTTCTATATGCTTTCGAGGAATCAGTCGACTGCGCTCTGCTTTCATCTTTTTGCGATGATTCAAACTTGGACATATCTGTGTTCAAGTAAGTACTCTCTAAGCTGGGGGTAAGCAACGAATTGATCAGCAAATGTGGAATAGGAAATCGATTTCACGTAAAATCATGCATCCTCAATCCTACAATTTGCAAGCGAAGCTTAGGGGTGCAATGTTGAAAAGCTAAAGTAGGCTAACAGCAGAGGAAACAAACAATCTCAAGACCAAAATGCACAGTGTATAATATATCATAACACAAGCTCAATAATCAGAACAACTTAACTGACTGACTGACATCAAGAACATCAGTGGCGACAAAAAGAAATGTGACTGATGAAGTTAGAAAACTTTTACTCAAAGTGACTTGTAAAGTGGTCAAATGACTAATAACGCTAGAGAAATTTAGCAAACCAGCGTTATTAGTGTGATTTCGAATTAGACTATACGTTCAAGTAGCTTTTAGCTATTGGCGTCAGCCAGTTAGATGTTTTAGTAATAATATTTAATTGAGTAAACATTTTTCTAAATTTTATAACTCACAGTTTCTTTTTGTCGCAACTGGTGTTCTTGATGTCAGTCAGATGGTTAAGCTGTTATGATTTCTGAGCTTGTGTTACGATATACATTTAAGTCTTGAGTTTGTTTGTTTCCTCTGCTGTTACTTCAGCCTTTCAACTTTTCACTCGTAAGCTTTGCTTGCAAGTTTCAGGACTGACGATGCGTAATTTTACGTGAAAGCGATTCCCTATTAAAAATTTACTGATAGTTTTCTTGCTTACACCCGCCGTGGAGAATACTTATCTTCTGTAAACGATTGTACCCAGATACAATTAAAAACCAACAGGGAGAACACAAAAATAGTTGAGAACCACTGCCTTAAATAACATCAAGCGCGTTAGAATTTTTTTTTTTTTTATAGTGCAGTCAACAGTTTGGTCGCTTGTACTGGTGACAGCCATATTTGCGAGCTGTGGGGAGCAGAACTCATAGAGTTTATCAACGCGTATCTGACAACCTTTCACCTAGTCCACACCTCACAAATTCCTCACATCAACAGAACTACAGGTCTGCAGTCTTGTATTCTCCACAGTACTTTGCATACGTAACGGAAGATGGTCACTAGTCAGCAAAAGCCTTTGTTGTCACGATTCAAGCAGCAAACTTCAACCGCGACTGATCGTCGAATGTGGCTTCTGCAACGCAAGAGAGGTAAACCAAGGGCAACCTAGGCATTCTACCAGCGCGGCGAAACTGAGGTAACAGACCTCAGTATCAGTTAGTCGATCGTGCGACAGCAATTAACATTGAAAGAAATACACAACTGCAGTTATTTCAGTTAAGTCAAAACAGGCTCGAAGATACGACAACTGATTGTACTACAACTTCAACGCCGATCGATAAACTGCTGTTGTGTGCTACTTCTCCAACAACAAATAGTAAATAGTACGAACCAAAACCGCGGTATGGATTCCACAGCTCAGATGTTCCTTTTATCAGAAAGCTCGCTGTTTCGCATAGCAGAAGAGCCGAAAAGTGAAAAACCGAGCGGCGGTTTTATTGCACGCTTATGCCAGGCGAAAACACAAAAATGAATAGTTTATTGAAAAAATGCCAACTTTTTCGTGATGACGTAGTCACAATTCAAAGCAGTTAGCAAAGAACAATTGCTCAATTCCACTGACTCATGGAAAACAATATTAAAACAATCACTGCGAAACCACTTTTGAAACAATCGCTGTGTAGTGTTATTAGTCTATTTCCTGTAGGATTATTATTGAATCGCTGTGTAGTGTTATTACTATTTCCTGTAGGATTATTATTTATTATTGAACACATTGAAGTTGCTGATGAATTTGTCACTTCAAGCCACACAGATTTAACGCGATTTTTCCTTATTCAAACCTAGACACCCAGGTCAGCTAAAAAAACAGATCTGGGTGGAAAAACCCTAAGTGGGAACCCTGGTCACATGCGGCAAAACGCCTACTACCGTAACTTGAAGTAAACATTTGANGATTTATTGCCGTTTTATTGTTACGCAATAAAGACCAAGAGTACAACAATCCGCTAGTAAGTTTCGCAACCTGCTTCTGCATAACTGTGTGCGTGATTTATAACTGTGTGCGTGATTTTATAACTGTGTGCATATAACTGCGTGCGTCATAACTGTGTGCGTGATTACGAAATCGCCAAACCTGCTCACGAATTGCGTTGACGGACACGAGAGAGCGACAAAAGTCGTCCAGCCACGAAAAGCAGCACGATCTATCAAATGCTGTCAATTAAAGTTATGCTTTAAGACGTCACTAAAATAAAACAAACTATTTTGACCTTGGAAAGAGCGCACATTAAATTCGGTTACCAACACAGCGTGTAGCGGTTCAACACAAGCGAATTCGGTTCGTCACAGCGCGCCTTTAACAGTCGCTGACTGATTGACTCTCAGACTGAATGGAATAATGCTTCTACGAATGTGAATGACCTTCCTGTGTGAAAATGTCAATTTTGCCAAACGGTCAGATCAGTTTATTTAACATCCCAAACACATGTGTGATCAGGATGCAAGGGGAGGAAGCGATGGCCACAGCTGTCGTTGGGTCACTGCCCCTGTAGAATAACCAAAGGATTTATTACACAGTTTCGCAAAATGCACAATAAATACAACTGAAGCATGAATGTGAAAGTAACAGAAGATCTCAAACTAAGATAAAGGCATTTAAAGAAAGTAATGACACTACACAGCGATTGTTTCAAAAGTGGTGTCACAGTGATTGTTTTAATATTGTTTTCCATGAGTCAGTGGAATTGAGCAACTGTTCTTTGCTAATTGCTTTGAATTGTGACTACGTCATCACGAAAAAGTTGGCATTTTTCAGTATATGAAAGAGGACCGCATTGTAGCGTAACTTAGAAAAGATAAAGATATGAAAGGCAGGTTTTCCACGTGTAATCCTACAGGAAATCTGCTTGAAAATTTTCCAAATTAACTTGTTAAGATGCTTGGTGTAATTTCTATGCTCCAAGCTTTCAAAATTTTTGAAACAGTGCAAGAAGAATCCCCTGTGTCAGATGTCAGTCCAAATACGACAAAATATTTCCATCTTTACTACTGTACCTCTTCATCAATTCATGCCATTTTCTTTGACACGAATCAGCAACATGAACGCGGCAGCAATGCGAGGAATATTAAATTGTAACACAGAAAAGCAATCTACAGGTTTAAAAAGTTGCTTTCACACGTAAAGAAAGTAATACATGTAAGAGCACCATATTTGTCAAAGTCAAACCTGATTCAAATATTTCGTATGGAAATAAAGCTTAGCCATCCACGCCGTTGTTGGAATTTACGCTTCTCTGGTGTGACTCATTTTTTTGCTAGTAGTTATGTTTTATCAGCGTTTGCTGCAGTAGCTTCCTTTGTTTGTAAAAACATTGTCAGATGTTGCCCTGCTCAGGTTTATTTCAAAACAAACAGTGTTGGTCTAATTTGCCCCATTCTGGCAAAAGTGTTCCCGCCACAACAAAAGCTTACGGGAACGTTTTAAGCTAACAGGCACGCTTAGCGCAACTGTCCAGTTCGCTCATGTCCGATCTTTTGTGTCAGGGTTGCCAGATCTACTTTTTGCCAAGGGGCCAAATCTAGTCCAAAAACAGCCAAAAAAGAGCCAAATTCTAAGACAAGGGGCCAAAAAGAGGGTCAACCATTTTTTCCAAATTTATCAGCAGTTACAAGTCATATGAACCCATACTTAGCAACTTATTAAACGGTAATGTTTCTCAATCACAACTGTGGCACAATGGCAAAACAAGTACGTGATGAAAGATCGTAAGAGAACAACTTAATTTCCATGTGTAGCCATAAACTGAGATAAATTTACCATCCTTCGATAAGTGTTAATGAAACAACAATCTGAACAAAACCAACAAACACGTGCACGACCCGAAAAACAGTAAGTCAGGCAACTAAGCAGTTCTTACTGCTACCTCTACAACTGCGGCAAGTAACAGGTTTTCTGATGAACTTACTTTCACATAACTCAGAAACTCTAAGGATCCTAACAAAATTTTGTAATCAAAAAACTTCAAAATATAGGAATTTTGTGAAAACCTGCAATGAATTAGTCAAAAAAGTGAAAAAACATGGTTTCTCAGACAGGACTCAGGGTGGTCAGATCTAATTCTTGCAAGCGGCCAGCCTATATGCTGGAAAAGGGCCAAAAAAGAGGCCAGCAAATGTTATTTGGGACCAAATTTCTGAAATTTGGCCCCAAAAGGGCCAACCTGGCAACCCTACTTTGCCTGCAGAAGCAGGTTGCGAAACTTACCAGCGGATTGTTGTACTCTTGGTCTTTATTGCGTAACAATAACACGGCAATAAATCTTCAAATGTTTACTTCAAGTTACGGTAGTAGGCGTTTTGCCGCATGTGACCAGGGTTCCCACTTAGGGTTTTTCCACCCAGATCTGTTTTTCAGCTGACCTGGGTGTCTAGGTTTGAATAAGGAAAAATCGCGTTAAATCTGTGTGGCTTGAAGTGACAAATTCATCAGCAACTTCCATGTGTTCAATAATAAAAAGATAACTTTACATCGCAGTGTTTACATGCGCACATCAGTGAGGACGTACGCATGTCGGGTAAAGCACAACGTGTTTAATCGGTTTCATATTCTCATATACGACCTTTGTCAGGGCTATGTACAGTAGTGTGTTTAAGGGAAGGCAAGCGAGGAACTTGCCTCGAGCGTCCTCTTTAGGGGCCCTCTCAAGGCATTTTGCACATAAATATTCCTCACTTCAGGTGAAAAATTTATTATCCGCTTATACAATATTTTCCGAACCACACCATGCTAGGGTTGCCAGATGTGTTTTGCAAAAATACTGGCCATTTTGTCAACAGCGACAGATCTAGGCTGTGTCCCAAGCGCGCATGTTATAGCACAGGATTGTCGAATAGCAATTTTTGAAAAGCACGCTGTTGGACAACGCATATATTTTTGTGTTATTTCTTTTCAATTTTACGAAGCTCCCACAATACTTGGTTTGAAAATTTTGAAACAGTGCTCAAGCGTATGTTTTGTGAGCATGTTCATGCTAAGCGTTGGCAAACTAACCTACTTTATATAAAAAAAACGATATCTGCAGAGTTGACTGTGAACAGGGCCATTTTCTTAAATTCTCAGAAACAGTCGCGTACGCAGAAAATTTCCATGGGGGTGTTTCATTCAGTGGCATAGGGTAGTCATTTGTATTGTTGTGCGCTGTTTGTGACGTCTCAATTTGACGTCATAGTCCTGTTTCCAAACCAACGTTTCAGCGAAGTTTGTTGACACAATATGCACGTTTTTCTATGCATCCACTCTCCTTATTTTATGTGTCATTGCACTGAATATAACCTATTTGCGCTCCAAGTTAGGCTATTCGAGAAAAATAAACCCAACGCTACGATATACAGTTCGTAACTGCAAAAATATCAGGCGGTGCGTTAAAACAGGGGAGTACAACACACTCATCAATTCGTCAGAGCAATTAACAGCGGAAAAATGAGGCTGCGCTAGTGTCTTGTCGAATATGTGCAGTCGAGCATAGAGCAAATGCGGGTGGACTGGCTGGCGCACACCCTGGGTTTGAAAAATCGAATCTTGCTAAACTACACAAGAATTGAGAATGCGCATAAAGTACGCAAGAACTCTTTCGATTTTGCTGTTATTTTTAGAAGTCCAGCACACATTTAGTTTTCCTTTTTCCTGCTGAGACACAATAAATGGATGCTGCTATGTTAACAACTGCTGTTTTTGAGCTCGTGAAACAGTTTTGTGCGACAGAAATTGGTAGGCCTAATGCAGCCAATGCTGTCAGCGCTTGCGCTGATCAGCCTTAGACAAAATAAATGCAACTTTTCGGATAAAGTGAACTATCGCCAAACACAATCTTAAACATGCATAGCCTAGTGGACGAAAGGTCTGCAAAAAGTGG
>JGI24158J21664_10009982_pt1 | contig 12664 bp, 10 predicted proteins | sample Ectturendosymbi3_FD_21664 | JGI IMG/M metagenome (IMG submission 21664) | reverse complement strand
ATTAGCGGACAAAGTGGTGAGAGCCTTTTATTTTGCCTTGCTTTGGCTTGGCAACTTCAAGACGTCAGGTTGCTTAGTTGGGAGACCGACCTGTGCTTCTGCAACAACTAGGTTGACCCCTCAACTGGTAGGGACCTATACAATAACCAATAACCTCAGTCCCTACACAGTTCTGCGACCATTGCCACGATTTTCAGCAATGTCCCGGTACTTTCCAGCAGGCCCCACGAGAGGGGGGGGCAGCCGGGCCGCCGTCCCGGGACCCATGAATCTCAAGTTAAAAAATGAAATAGGCAATTATGCACAAAGTTTTTACTGTTATAATTTTGTTTACAGTCTTGTGCAAATAAATTGACTGAAATTGTTGTTTCAGTCGTTATACAATGTATCGCCATTTATTTTGGTGTGCGTTTTGGAAAATCTCAATTGCTGCTGTTGCATTGCCAGCCCAATGCACTAAGTACAGCGTGACGCGTCGGAACAGACGAAAATACGCTTTATGACTCCACATACGATTATATTCCTCCCAATAGTGTTAAAGAATGAAGTCAGTTCTTTCTGTTTCGTGTGATTGAGAGTTACACATGTTAGAATTTCTGTGATTTTTAATGGCAGATGGAGCACCTAGGAAGCGGAGTCGCACTGTTACGCTTACGCAACACTGAAACTATATCCGAACAGCAATTGAAAATTACGAAAATTGTGCACGGAAGACGAGTTTGGATTTACAGAAGGATTTGATGTATGCTGGAGCTCACATATGCTCAAGTATAATGCGACGCCGCCCGCTGGAGGCTGGAAGAAAGGCTAAGAAATTACTAAAAAGCAACTTCTTACTCAAAAAAATGAACAAGGAAAGATAATAACGGGCAAAAAAACATAAATTGGATTGTAGAAAACTGGAAAAAAGTGTTGCTTTTAGATGAAAATGAAATACTGAAGAAGGGGAGGGTGTTGTTGACAGTCGTGAAAAAGGGAGCCGATATGGAAATAAGATCGAAGCTAATAGAGAAACAACTTCCGGGGCATGTACAAATACAATGGACATAGATACTAAGTTAGAACCTGGACCTGGTGGATCAGATAAGAATGTCGAGTGCAGACAGTGCAACAAGAATTCCTAAAACAGGTAGTGAATCAATGAAAGTAGTTCAAGATAAATTTTAAAATATGGGCTTGACATTCGATTCCTCGCAGCAGACATAGAGAATTGTGTTACCAGAGGTCATATTCACCTGCCTTTAACATTGCCTAAAGATGGTAAAAATCAAACATTTCAATAGGTATACTGAAGTTCAGAAACAATAATGCAGAACAGCATAGCCTACCCGTGACTGGCCTGTCTGGAGTTAGTATAGTTTTAATAAAGTTAGTGTATTTGCTAACTACTCAGTGCACTATTATTTGCATATTTTCTGCAGACTTTGGCGTTCATGAAACAGGGTTATTATTAGTGTATATAGTCTGTGTAAAAAATTGCGTACACAATCATCCAGACAATTTACCAGCAAACCATTGCACACAAGCATAGTTTTAATACGCTGGGAATCTGCGTGCATGATTCTCTACGAGCTTGCGTAGGCTGTTTCAAAAGCTAATTCACAAGATTTTTTTATAATGCCACGGAAAGAAACTGGACCAGTTGCTAGACAGACCTGTACGCATGGGCATTCAATAATGTTCAAATTACGAATACCAGTGACAGATTCGCAAAGGGCAAGCAGCCAATAGTTTCAAATTCCATGGTGAAGCTGGCATTATCATACACGGCCTTTATTTGGGACAAACACTCTCTAGTTGCCCGGTTGGACATGTATCAAGTGTGAATTGTGATTAAGATGTAGTTTTTAATAAATTCTTCTTCTATTACTGTATTAGGGTTACAGAATTATCAAAATTGCTTGCCAGGAAAAATTGATGTAGCCTACCATTAATGTTAAATTTGATGTATATTTGTGAAATTCGAAGAGCAACTGCGTTATATGCATTTTTGAGATCACCGTGATTCATTTTGAAATTAACTAATTACAGTGGTGAATGGGTATAATGTAAAATAATGAAGAAAGCGTATGATCTTTTCGTCTTGGTACTGAAAAGCTTATGAAGCTCTTAATCAGTATTAATGTATGAGGGGGCCCAAAACAGGTCTCGTACCAGCACATTTTCTTCCTCAAGGGCCCTGCTTTCCAGTAGCGATAAATCGACGCAACACCAATTGCGTTTCTCTCACCAGTCAGGTAAAGACCAGGAATCGGTGTTTTCGCGCGAGCTTTCATCGCTTGGTCGAACTGGAATCGCTTCATGTTGTGATCAATGCCGTAAATCTCACCGTGCATTGAGTTGATGTAATGCATGTGGCTCAGGGGGGTTCCGCCCTGGATCGACTCAACCTGAGAAGCGTAGAAAAGGCATTTTTTGTAAAGTTCGTCACGTGTGATGTGTTTCATTCTGGCGTGCACCGCCACGCCAACGGTGCAGACACAAAAAGAACTTCAGGAACAGAAATAACATCAGGAACAGTCTTAAATATTTTATCTATCTACTATAAACAGCTTCAAGGTGATTGTGTGGGTGACGCAGGTGCGGTCTGTTTTCGTAAATTGGGCGAAACAAAGACACATTGTGAGATTCACGCGGCGAAAGTACAAACGAACAAACGAAACGAAATAAAATCAACGTGTGGGCACGCTGGGTTAAAATCAGCCAATCAACAGTTTGATAAAACGATGCAGTCAAGCTGAACGACAGCTGAAAACTGAACACAAATATTATTCCAGTGAAGTTTGTAGAAAGACGATCATCTCTTTGTGCGTGCTTATTCATTTAAACTCTTCCTTTTGCGGCAACGTTTATTTCAGCGTGCCATGGTTGGCAGAGGTTGTTCACACGAGAGTTTAAATCTTGACTGCGCTGTATCTACGTATGCAGCTGTGTTGACAAGCGTGCAACATTCTTACGTAACGTCTCTCACGGAGTCCGCCAATACGTGATGTTCACAAGTCGATAGCTCTCTGCTTTACTGCCCTTCAGAGGCGTAACGAGGGGGGAAGGGGGGGCGCGATCCCCCGGGCGCCGAATCACTGCGCGGGCGGGCGCCGAAAACCCCCAACAATGGCACAACTACTTTCTTCAAACGCAGATTTGCTTCCGAAAGACCTTGGGTTCGAACACGGGGGCACCAAACTGGTTTCTTGTCCCGGGCGCCATCCCTGCTGCCCTTTACTTCTAAATCTTCGTGAAGGTCTTAACCGGGATGTTATTAAGCACAGGCTTAATTAAGCACTGCAGAAAAACGTTCTCCAGTTTTGTACCGTACCTTATCTTCCAGATGAGGGAAGTGCCGCAACACTTGCGTCCATATTTGGTCGACGAAAACCGACTTCAGGTTCTCGTAAACCTGCCCTCGCTTCTTCACTTTGTCTTCCTCCCAGTCGCTGAACCAGTCCTTGTTGGAAAATGTGACAATCACGCATGTCGACTTTCCTGTTGGAACAAAATCAGGGGGTGTTAGGAAATATGCCAGTTCAGTTTCCATTAATTACAGAAACGATTTCTTGGTGGAACTTGGAGTTGTTTGTTTTTGCGTGCCTTTAATATATCGTTATTGAACGATGACTGACGTTCAATGTGTTGGGTTGTAAATGGCCCCCGGCCGGCAAAATCAACAATTTACCCCGCAAGGGTGTGGACAGTGGAGGGCAGGTGGTGACGGCCACCCATTTCCGGGTAGCACGTGTTTGCACTCTGCCTCGTTGGCAAGCGGATGGAGACTCGTGGGTTCCGTGCAATGGACAGACATAGAAGGTGCGATGCGTACATCGTAAATTGAGTCCAGCAGTACAATTGAGCGAGACGGGATGTTCGCGCAACACTGCAAGAACTTTTTTATAAGCGACCTTAATGCACCCGGGAATCTTTGGGCAATTTCCAGTACAGTGTTTCCAAAATGAGTTTGTTGGGCACGTTTTGTCTGCGTCTGGCGTCGTGTGCAAGCAGACAGTCCTGTTCAGCCACCGCATAAGTTTGAGCAGGCGCTGCTGAGACCATTGAAAGATCACCACCAACCAGGTTTCCAAATGGAGCAAAACCAGGTCTTGCAAAATCTTAACGCAAAAAACGCAGAAGCCATAGATTTTTACATGAAATCACGTTGAGAGATATTTTGAAAATAACTTGAACTGGCCGCAAATCATGTTTGTCTGATTCATTAACATTCGACAGCGACAAAGACGGGGGACAAAAAACTGTCGCTTTTTCAAAGTCGAAAGTGATTTTGATCTAAAGCTGGTCTTTTTTCAGAAGTTGTTTGAAATACTTTTACTTCCCGCAAACGAGGCGACGAAAAAAACTTTGAAAAACTGTTGATTAATTGCTCTGTGAAAAAAAAACAACTGATCATTGCCAACAACAAAAAACTGATCACAATAAAACAACTGATAAAAAATAAAATAAACTGATGGTTTGAAAAAGTGGATTTACTGCCTTTAATCTCTCGTGCGATATCCGCCCGAAGCTGAAACATTTCGACCGCCCTTCGCGCAACATTAGTCAACACGGGCAAGNNAACCTGGGTACCGTTCCTCCCACGACGAGTCTTTCGCGGAAGGGAACGACACGAACATCAAAGGCACGTCGGCGCTGGCGGCGTCTTCTCGCGACATGGACAGATACTCGGCAGCGCGTCTGTCGCACACAACAACAACGAAGTAACCGATGGACAAGAAAGTAACCGATGGTGAAGAAACTTCCGGTTGTTTGGCTGTTGCGTCACGCTTGAGCGATTTCATCAGTTAAAAAGTTTATGAATAAACGTTTCAATGAACAAGAAAAGATTTTAAAAATATATTTATATAAAAAGCACAAAGTATCAAATGTTTTTAAATTTTAAGTGTGCAGGTATCAACGTCATCAACCACAAAACAATGAGCTGCCGAAGCCATACGCACTTCTCCATATCGCTCGAAGAGAAAATCCAGAAGTTTCTCGATTGCAACCCGAGCTCTTCTGCCGTCCCTTTCAGGCCCACCATGACCTGCATGCAGCCAACGCCCGGCTCGATCCACTCGAAATCTTTCAGGATGCCTGGTTTAAAAAAAACGGTTTACAAATTGCGATCAACCTGTAATCCAACAACACGCGTACACAGTGACTGTATTGACTGTATGTTCAGGACTGGACTGGTTGTGGTGGGTTTTCGAAATAAAGACAAGTTTTTGACAAGAACTGACAGCGACAGTCAATGTTCCCTCTAATACGCGCAACTGCGCATGCGCAGCACCACCTGACCATTTGCGCATGCGCAGCACCACCTGACCATTTGCGCATGCGCAGCACCACCTGACCATTTGCGCATGCGCAGCACCACCTGACCATTTGCGCAGTGAAATCTAATTCTCGCGCACTTGCAACATTCCAAAACATTGGAAAAGCACAAAAACAAGAAGCTATGTGGATTAAATGTGTACTTCGTTCGTATATTAATAAGACTTTATACTTCCTCTCATAACTCACACAGTTTGTAAATCATTTAGAATTCTGCTAACTCAGCCATAAAATCTTCATGCTCAGCAAAACAAAAATTTGCTCAGTGAAAACTTTTCTTAGAGGTGACATTGTCTGCATTGCCATGTTTGCAAAGACGGTTTGCCTGTAACTAAGCGACAATCACGTCGCAAGACTGCCTGTAACTAAGCGACAATCACGTCGCAAGACTGCCCGTAACTAAGCGACAATCACGTCGCAAGACTGCCTGTAACAAGCGGGGTTGCAGAGTCGGATTCCTAAGAACCCAAGGAATTTTTTATCCGACTCCAAAAATAACAGAGTGAAATTTTGTGATTAGCAAATGTTCTTTCAAATAAATAGATTAATTAAAAACCTTATCTCATGTATCAAGCGACAATAACAAAATGCTTATTTCTAAATTAATTTTAGCTCGTCCTTTGCCATTTTTGACATTTGACAGTCACGGATGTTAAGGAGTCGGAAATTTTGAAACGGTCTGAGTCGGAAAATTTTGGAACTAGGAGTCGATTTGGACATTTTGCTTCCGACTACGCAACCCTGGTAACAAGTTAGAAAAAGTGATCTTTAGATGTGAGAGCGCAAGGCTTAACTTAAAAAATTGCAATAAAAAACAGAGCACCTTGACGAAATCAGGCAAACCCGATTGCAAAAAAGCTCAAACGCAACATTGCCGAGCGCTGAAGAGAGCGTTTCCGTACCATGTGCGTCTCGAACATGAGGAGACACCAGGTTGTAGTAAGTGTTATATATACCGGCGTCGGAAATAACCACTGGAGCTCTAATTTCGAATTCGGGAAACGCTGTCGTCTTTGCCAGTTTCACACCTGCAAGAAAAAACAGACGTTTGCCAAGGAAACTGGTGCAAAGCCATGAATTAACAGAAAATGCAGCTTCTGTTCATGAAATGAACGCTGGATGTGCGCAGTGCCCGAATGCCTGTCTTTGAAATATCGATTTCTCAAATAAAAACAAAAAATAAAAGACGGCAGATGCTGCCTTTTGGCAAATATATTGCCAGCCGTCATTGCTTTTCAGGTAGCAGGCGGCGCCGCCTGCGGCACTGTTTTGCGGCACTGTAGCAGGCGGCGCCGCCTGCGGCACTGCAGCTGTGCATTTCTCTGCGGTCGGCGCTGAGTGCGGTTATTATCGGTGGTTCGTTTTTCGAGCGGAAACACTGGCCCGGTGACACTTTGAACATTTTCCCGAACGAGCACAACTAGAACTGACCCATCACCAGTCCATTCTCGAACACGATCTCTCCGACCCGGGCCCGGGCCAGCACGGCCCCTCCAGCCCTCTCGATACCCGGAATCATCTGGAAAGCGATCTCGCTCGCGCCACCGTGCGGATAGAAACCGCCAGTCCGGGTCAGGTGGTTGATCAGCATGGCGTGCATCATGAACGGGGCGCGACTCGGCATGCAACCTGATCAACACAAGCAAGATAAAGCAAGAGATGGCGGCTGCGTGATGAGATCTCAGGTGACAGGATGAAGCCAAAAACACTTCTGAGCGGAAGACATTGCGCAAGCAGTAAAATGTAGTAAAAGCCACGCGGCTACTTTCGCAGTGAATGCTGCACTGGTGGCGAGTCGATGGCACTGCCGCGCGTCAACTGTTTCCTTTGCAACCATCCATCAATGTCGAGCACGAAGCTGGACAGGTCACAAGTACCGTTTTTCAAATCTTCGGCATGACTCGCACGGGAATCGAACCCAAAAGGCTACCACTTGCCGGTTGCATGCAAGCATAGCTTGGCCATGAAACGCTGCTGGTCGAGTAATAGTCTCGGCTTGGAAACAAGCTTTAAGTGAAATAGCTGTTGAGCACAAAACTTGTAATGAACACCTGGTAGCGGATTCGGATAGGCTTCAAAGGATATGCCAGGAGTTGGCCCTGGGCTTCCTCAGTACTAATCAGTCCTAAGTTGGGGTCCCACATTTCATAACGTCCTTCATGAGTAAGATTCTGCGCCCACGTAACTATCTCCTGAAAGCGCTCTGCGACGTAAAACGCGTCTCAGGAAGTCTCTTTTTTTGATCTTCATCTAAAAAGTTTATCATCCTACAAGGCGACTCTCACGACAGCGACGTGATAATTACGTGAAAAGTCCAAGTAGCAAATAAACTTCAACGACGCATGTCTTGAAAGGTCTCATCGCGAAGCTCATCCAGGATAGATAAGCCATGACAACGAACAGAGAGCGTTGTATAGCTTTGCTCACCGGTGAAAGAACAGCGTGAAAGTTTTTAGGTGCCAAAAACTTTGCAACAAGTTCATTCAAAATAACAGACTCGAATAGCAAGTTGCTTCTGCAGTGGTTGGGTAAAACGTTTTTGCAAATCTGCATCTTTTCTTCACCACATGTTTTAAGGATTCGGGTCAAAATCAAAACGAACCCGACTAAATTTTTATCTTAAATACTGTCTAATATGAGTTAATCGAAAAGTAAAATTGAATTGTCAACGTCTATTACACCTGTAAAGCTGGGCTTTGGTACAGCAAAATATGGATTTTGGATCCGAAATAAAAAGAAACACTTTCAGCAATTTAGGTATCTATCGTACCTTTTAATTAACCTACGATCGATTTAGGCGCCGTGCCTCAACGCAAAGCGGGCGGGCGTGATATTTTTGCAGCAACGAGAACAGTGAACTACAAACAGATCATACCATAATCTCCCCAGGAGTACGTCAGAACAGTTCTCAAATCTTGATTGTTGGTCAAGCCGTCGACGGTCTCTTGTAGCGACCTCTCGGTCAGGTTCACGTAACTGCACAAAACACACCATTCCTTGTACTTTCCAATACCGCGGTGCAGCGCCTGCCTAGGAACGTACACGTCGCTCTCGGTCGGTCCACTTACTTTCGAAGGAACAGCCTGTGTAGTCGCAACTTGGACGCCAGCTTCAGTAACGGCAAAGGGAGGAACTTGAGCATTGTGTAGACGACGGCCGCGCCTCGACTCACCTGACATGGAGCAGGTTCGCATGCAAACGTATACGCACAAAACTCAAACAACAACAGTGTTTGCAGCAAATAAAACACGGGACACTTTTGCATAATGCAAGCAGTGAGCGGTAAAATTTCGATTTCTAAATTCAACATATCAAGGAGTGCTCTACTAAGAGACTATGCATATGACAAGAACGATTCTGCGAGAAAGTAAAAAAATTAGGAAAGCTCTTGGTGGGCATATGCCAACAGGACAAGCAGGAATTTTTTAAACCACTCGGAGCAGTTTTTACTCATGCGAGAAATTTCGACTCCTCTTGTTCGTTAGAAAGAGGTCTCTATTTCGTGTATTTTCGAAGCAGATGGAATTATTTTAAACTTTTCCTTCAACAAAGCAGAGAAATCAGAAATCGAAGTTCAAGCTGATGGTTTTGTTGAACTGAACAAGTTGTTCAGCTGCAGCTCAAGCTGAACTTTAACTTTTTCAACTTCACGGTTTTTGCTTATCACAGAAAAATAATGCAGAAACACCAAAACAATTCCCAACATGCTAACCGAAAATCACGAAGAGAGGGCGTCAGACCCCCTTGGCAATGTTTATTGTGAATCGATTGAAATATATCGTTGATTAATGGTTGTTCACGTTCAGCATACATCGTCTTCAAAGTATTTTTGACGTGGTAGGCAAACTGTAATCACCTCCAACAACCGGTAATACTCCTCAATCGCTTTCTCTTCTTCGGGAAAGTGCTTTATAAGCAATTTCTTCATGTCTTTCTTACCCTTGATGACAGGATACGATTTAGTCGATCCATCTACAAAATGTTATGCTGGCGGTAAAAAAAAACACCGTAGTAAAATCTCCAGTGTTTAACAAATTACAGCTGTGCATAGACAAAATATAGAACTTGTCGATCGTCACCTAGTTTTGGTGGCACGTTAGAAATACGACAGATTTCCCGCATTCAGTGCGGAGCAAACGTACATTAAAGCAGGAAACGTTGACTTGGTACATGGACCAATTAGCGGCATGCATCATGCAGGGTGCGAATAAAGAAAGACATGTTAAAAGTGGTATTACACTAAGTAATGGCTGATAAAAGTTTATGGTTGGCTAAATTTTAAAAAAGCGCAAACGCACATGAGAATAAACAGCCGATTCCTCTGTCCCATCAAATTTATTAACGTGCACTTGACGATGTGTCACTTATTATCGCCTGACGCCAAAGCAAGACGGAAGTTTCGTTACAAGAAAACGGCACTGCATGGAGCCAACAATACTTGCCACGATATAGAACAGTGTTTCTTAAACTTTTCTGCACGTTGATCCTCAATTAAAGTATGCAATTTTCTGTAGACCCCGTGACCTAGCCCGACAGTTACTAATACAAGGAAAGTATGTGTCAAAATAAATTTGAGTACTTTTTACTTGAAATGCACGATAAAACAATACACAATCCGAAAATATGCTTAGAACTATAGATGTAACCATTATGTCATCACAATGGATGATTTAATAAAGAATTATTCGAACCAAATGTACTTTTAAACTACTGTGGCTGAGATTTGACCAGCCCTCTTAATTTTGTTTGATTTGTTGAAAAACGCCGTTTGCATCCCTTGCCCGATTAGCAATAATTTTGAAGTGGAGGCTTCATTGCTCCAGTAGACCCCATGGCCATTCTGTGACCCCCATTCGACCCCGTGACTATTTATCGACCCTTTGGATGGTCCTATTGACCACAGGGGGTCGATATCGACCACTGATCTAGAACTTGGCTAAACTAAAAGTTTCACAACACATTTTAACTTCAGAAGGGGAGCTCTTTGCTTTGCTCCCTAGTTGCGGGCCCGGCCGTCACAAAAAACGGAAGTTTTGAAAGGCTCAATTATAATGCCGCCACTATGGATGCAACTGCAATTAGGCCTGCCAGGAATAATCAAAATTTGTGGTTGAAACGACTGAAGGATCCTTCGACAGAAAGCTATTAGGTGTTAATTCCAGTTCCAGGCGACGGCCGTGACGTAACTTACAAGCGAAAACAATTAAACTTTATTGCGAACGCACATATCGAATGCATTATTTTATTCTACGTTGCAGCTTAGTCGTAAGCCATCATCAGCAAAATAAATAAAATGCAGTAGTGAAAAAGAAACTAAATAGAGAAGGATCGATGTTGAAATCTGGCTTAATTTTTACATAAACGAATAAACAACCGCTAGCCTTCACACTGACTAGTAATGTGTTTATTCAAGAGCATATAGCAAACAATCCAAAATCCATCCGTACCAGGGCAGATGCCGATTTGAGAATCATTAATTAAGCCTACCTGGCTGACCAATAACGATCGTATCATACAGGTCATGTACAGGCTCCCATTTCAACTGATTGTCCGACAAAAGATCAACCAAACATCTGTTCATACTTCCGTCCTCCATGTTGCCAACATAATGAATGCCTGAAACCAAGATGAAGCTAACCATACATCAAGCAAGACACAGTTTCGGTTAGCTCTTCATCTGACTTGCTGTGACGAAGCGGATCTAATCAATTACTAACTAGTCATGCTGTCATAAACTACTTTCGTGCTTGAAGTACAATGCCGGCTTAGTGCAGTGGTCCCAAACATGGGTTGTCACATTTGAAGGAAAGCAGCATGTACAACCCTCATTTCCGCCACATGCGAACAAGCATAGTAATTTTTTAAGTTAATTTCACAATTTTTTTACTTTGACAAATGCACTGGCTGTTGCTGCCATGATACTGTCATTCGCGTTTTCAGCAGAATTCAGCTTTCATCACAGAAGCCTAGGTTACTCACAAAGAACAGCAATGACCATTTCATTTCCTTTTTTGTTTGCAAAGTCGTTGAGTTCTTAATCAAAATGTTCACTCTTTTTCTTGACTGATGTAAATTTAGCTGAGGTAGATAGACCTATGCGCACTTCAAATATGCATATACAGTTTTGCGTTCGGAGCTAGAGCAATGTAGCAACAGCTTGCTTGAAATTTCACAATCTGTGTAAAAAGTAGAGTGATTCATTTAATAATCAGTTGTTAAGCCACACAGATCATGCAATCTGGCAATGGTCTTCAAGATGTTATGTTCGGAAATAGATTATGTTGCGGAAATGTGTTTGGAAAATTTGAGGTAAATTAGGTTTAGTTGTTGCAGCAATTCTGTTTACGCTGCAACTGAAAATGTAACTTTTACCTGATGTACCTCGTGGGCTGCCAATCGCATGAAGCGAACATTGCCACTATGCAAAACGCTACGAGCCCTTATCCCTTTTGTCACTGGTAATGAAATTTTTAGCAACACTGGAAACTCCCAGCAAGGGTAGTATCGAGTACACGGTGATGAAAAAACGGCTTGGTATAGTCCAGTGGTTCTTAAACTTTTTTCGTTGCGACGCCTTCGGAAAAGTTTGCTGGACTTGCGACGTACCAGCAATAAGATTTTAGTAATTATCAAACTTTTATTTATTGATGAAACAACAAAAAGAAACATGCATCATTTCGTGCAGTGGTTCTTAACCTTTTTTCTACAACGCCTCCCTTAAGTAAATGTCCTTTGTTCCAAGCCCCTCTGACTTTAAATAAGCTTTAAAAGTCAATGCATTTACTGGTAAATTTATTGAACAAACTCTTTATGTCGTACAACGCGTTATGGCTCGCGTCCCCCTGGGAATTCATTGACTCCCCCCTGGTGAGGCGTGCGCCCCCCGGTTAAGAACCACTGATTTAGTGTGATGCGCGAGCTTGCTTATTTTTACAACGTTAGTCGAATCTTGGAAGAATTTGTGAAACTGCCACCCGCATTTCCCTCTCAAGGCTTATTCGTGATCGGCATTAGGTTTTAATCACAGCCATGGCAGAAAATCCTGTTTCGCATAATCACGATGCAACGACAGGTATAACCATCCATAGCGTTTTTTCGCCAAAGCTGGGCGTTCGTCATTCAATGAAATCCAAACATTTTTGTCGGATTTCCTGAAAAAATATTCCTTTTCAGGGTCTTATCACAGGTTAAGGTCAATATAATCCTCTTTTCCTTGTTTAGCACAGGACTAGAGATCGACCGATGTGGCTTTTTTGAGGCCGATACCGATATTTCCAAAATTTTTAAATCTTGTTTTCTGCTTCATTATCAAAGATATGATGTATTTTATGCCTTACCTTTT
>JGI24158J21664_10009981_pt1 | contig 12664 bp, 14 predicted proteins | sample Ectturendosymbi3_FD_21664 | JGI IMG/M metagenome (IMG submission 21664) | reverse complement strand
GAAAGTCCTACACAGACCATTGACAGCTCCCCTTGTTGCAAAACTGGCCCCTCCAGTGGCCCCCCAAATGAAAATGTCTGGCTCCGCCCCTGATTCGGACTATAGCAAATTTTGTTTAATTTGGATTGGAACCGGACTGCAAATCTCTTTAAAACTTAGGATCCGGACCGGATTTGGACTAAGTTGATGGAAAAGAAACGTGGCATTTTTGTTGTTAAAAGGCTGTATTTTTCAATTTTTGGACTTTAAGTTTGAAAAATCTTTTGGACTGTGTTTGGACTTGGACTGAGTTTTAAAAAATCAGGACTGGATCTGGATCGCAGAATATGACAGTCCGCTCATCTCTGGTTAAAAGATGCCCTTGCGGTCATCCTCCTGCTTGAAACTAGTTTCGTATTATTTAACATATCTTCAGTCCTTATTCAAATAGAAAGATGTGTTAAATACACTAGTTTCCCTGGGAAATAAATTACAATGCGTTCAGAGACAATCGGAATAAAGAATTGACGATGTGTAAACTGGTGGAAAACCTTTATTGCAACTTCGTTGCCGGACAACCATCTGACAACCTTGTGAAGTTTTCGAATTTGCTTCAACACCATACGCACAAGCACAATACTTGGTCCTTCCGGTTTGTTGCCTTATTCCAGAACATTTCCCGATGTGTTGACACTTGGCAGGGATTCATCTTTGGATCAAACACTCTTGAAAGGAAACTGATCTCTTTAGCCATGCAAGAATATCACCCGTAGGCATGGAGAGCCGATTGGTAGGTGAATAACATTTCTACACTCAGGCAGTCTTTGCAGAGCTCAATCTGTATCCATTGACCACACTTTTACTTGCAACTTGTTATTTTATAGAGTCATGATACCCACCTGTTTTCCACTATAATAGAAATCATCTAGTTGAAACAAACTGTCTGGAGCAGTGGTTCTTTTAACATTTCCAGCTCTGAAAACCCCCACTCTTAAAGACGTTGGCTTAGCGACCGCTCGTCTGCATCATGTCTTTTTTCGAAGTGATAGTCGTTGTAAAAGAAAATTGGGCATTCCTTCCGGGAACACCCAGATTTTTTTCGAGGGGGGCCCGTTGAGAACTGCTGGTCTAATTGATGCGAAGTGCTATTCACTGACGACTAGGTGAAGGTAACCCTTGCCCGAGCTTGTTTTGCATGTACTCAAGAGCGACAACCCCCTCTCATAAACATTCTGCTGTACGCACTAAGCTTTGATCCAACAGCCCACCCACATGACAGTGGCTGCTGGCAACGGGTCTGATCAGATTGTCGCGCTACCCGCTCCACCATGAAAAGAATAGATGACACGAATTAACGATTTCGGTCGAATTCGAGTCAGGCTTGCATAAGCAAGGTATTTACGCGACAAACAGTGNNTTGTTTCTCTTTACAACAATTGAATGAAAAATAGGTAAGTAATCCATTATGTGAACTTGCTAGCTCATCGCTACGACTGTAGCGNATCTTTCAAAANTCTTGCAGTATCTGCAATTCAACCAACTCTGCGTCGGGCCCGAAGTCAGGTTTTAAGGTTTGGGGGAATATCTTTAGAGGGGCATTATATTATACGTTCAAAACAAAATTTTCTGGGAACAACAAAATTTGGGGGTAACTGGCCCTGAATGCCCCCCCCCCAGGCCTGCTCTGCGTCGAACGCAGCCCGATGCAAGCACGCAACAACTGTGCGCTTCAGAAAGCAGCATCACCCTTCCAAGCCAGACTGAAAGCAGTAAAGACAGTTCCACGCTTCGATACATTCAGAGCGAAAACGATGTTTTTGTCTTGAACGCGCTACGATAACACGACTACTTTACAACAGAGAGCAACCCGACTTTCTGACCGTATAGGAATTAACTGCCACTTCAGTCCGCAACAAAAAAAACTCCACGAGGCGATTTCTCTATTGCAGCACGACACGAAACCATCCTTTGCACGTTGCTGTGGCGTGCGCCTCCACTCCGTAAAATCGATGAACCGTTTATGCCAACGTTAACGTAAAAACAAAGGATATATATGGATAGTATGTTGAAGGCTACATTCCAACAAAAACAAAAGATTATACGAGCAACTAATTACACAACATCGCTGCTTCTTCAATCGAGCGCTTCTTCTATACACACATCTCGGCCAGTTTCGAAGTGCATCTAAACCTCTCACGCTTTTGGCGCCACCCGGGGGAAATCCCCTGGAAACGACGTGGGTATGCGACCACATGCACCCAAGGCAGTTCGGACCCGATGGTGAAGACTTGGAACACTTTTCGGGGTCTGCCCCGCACTGTCGGGCCGGTGACTGTTCAAAAAAGGGTCAAGATAGAATTTTGGACGCGCTCAAACTACCAGTGCGCAGTTGTCCCTTTCGCGCCACAAGGTCTCCACGCAACCACCTTACAGTGAACAGTCCGCTGCCCGCGGNTATCTTAGCGCCTGTGAAAACTGAGATGACACGCGCGGGCGTATATTCTTCCGCACAGGTCTTACGCAACCGTTCGGTGTTCTAACGTCAATCGTTCGGTGTTCTAACGTCACGCGGGCAGATTCGTGCGCTGGGCTGGTCGCGGTACCGATGCGTCGTCGTCGTCGCCAATATTCATGATGGAAGTTGTTCGCCGCTGATCTTCGTTTTATTCCCTCCCTACGCGTCTGAAAAGGTCGATGCTCCTTTATCGGCCGCACTCACTCCCCTCTGCAACGATCAACAAAAAGCGAGTCTGTGACAGCAAAGTACAGGGATTGTTTGCACTTGCGCACATGAAAGTTCAGCGTCAAGACGAAGCCAAGTTAGATTTCAAGGTAGAAACACGCTGGCGCAGTGGTCACGGCCTTAAGATTAGTCTTTTCCGCTAATCTACGACCTGGTTTTAAGCAATCATAACGTCGCAGATAAAGACATCAGGCAAAAGTCCGGCAGTTTTCTGGCCTTATTGCTCGCGGCCGAGCGAATCAGTGGGAAAACCCGACCGAGGAACGCCACGACTTGATAAAATGGCGCTCGCTACCACCTCGCCCCAACACCAGAACCAGCGATGGGCAGTTCGATTTAGTCACCTACTAATTGTTGCATCGAAACAACAAAATAAACCGAAGAAACTAATGAGCACGCTGGTTGCACAGCACATCACCGAGTCAGGGCACAAAACAGGTTTCGTTGTTGTTTCCGAATAAAAGTAGAGAATAGTCACTTTTTTAATTTGATTTTGGGTGACGGAATTGGCGGTAGGCTGAAGCCTGATATTTGCTTCTTGCCCGGACGGTTGAGATGAACGCTCTTGCCTAAGGAGCGCGACGGCGATTCACTCAGTGGCTGTGAATCGAACACACAACGTTCCAATTGAAAGGCAGGCATATGCTACCGCTGAGCTATCACCGNCCCAGTCCATTCGTGAAATTCAGCAAAAATCATGAGACAAAATGGNATATACAAACGCATATATTTGGTGTATCAGGAAAATTGGTTTTGTAACTTAGTCATATCTTACACTCATCCCNTGGATGAGAAGATTACTGTCTTGTACAATATCAACCTTAATGCTTTTCAGAAAACGCTATTTTCATCCACGACCTCACACAATCAACTTCAGCTCAACCGTGACAACCATCTATCCTCTACAATTGGACACAACGCAACCCAAGCAAGATTTTCAGCACCACTCAGTTGGAACAAACACCATCCATTATAAAGTCCGATTTTTTATGAACGTGTGAATGCTGTCATTTAGACGCTAGACGCAGGCATGGCTAGTTTTGATAATTATATAAAGTCAGTGAGAGCCCTTTTTGAACGACGGATCGAACCTGTTCATAAAATGCCAGCAAATAAGAACTTTCTTACCTTCATGCAGCACTTAGTACTGTGAAAAATTGAGTCCTTGTCCAGCATAGGCTCTCTCGCCTTGATAGGTCGAATCCTGCGACAAGGCCGCGTCGACCTGCGACCTGAACTCGTCACCCATGTAGCTATCCTGCAACCACAAATAATCTTGAAAGTTCACTAGCGATCAAATACAATGGACTTCCACCACAAAAACACTAAACTGCGAATGAAAACTTTTGCGACAGCAATCGCTTGGGCAGACGTGTTACGGTCAATTCGCATGATATATGAATCGCCACACCGCTCCACTTAAGCAACGAATGGCTGAGTGTACAGCCCGACAACACAGCAGCCCAAAAAACGACAAGTGTTCAGGAAAACGACCTTTCATATCAGTAGGCGCACCTGCGAGAGTTCAGCTTGAGACAATCCCAGCTGGCTCATTCCCTGACTGATCGGTTGACTCATCGAAAGTCCACCGCCGTAGTTCTGAGTCAGCGCTCCTGCACAGAGCGAACAATTCCATTTTCAGAGTCAGTCACGGAGATAATCGCGCGCAAGGCAAGAGCGTCGACACGGGGTTGCACGAACAAGATGCTCCAACAAGCAGCAGTGACGCACGTTCCTTGCTTACCTTGCGAGAAGTTTTGCGTCATATCCTGTGACTGGGTTCCAGGTTGGCTCGGACCTTGGGCTTGGCGCTGCACGTGTCTGCTGCTCAAGCGTGGAGCACGACCTTTCGCGACAGGACGGCCTTTAACAACATCAAAGCACTGATACACGGCGTACGCTGCCGGTTTCTCCGAATTACGCCTCAACCGGAAGTTATTTTTTATGAGATGGTGCAAACGTGAAAAACAGCATCCCACAAGAGGAAACACAGACAGCAGAAAGTTTTACCAAAACAGCGAAGTTGCAGTCAGTGGCGTGAACGAGAGACGATCAGCATGAACTGCTGATTTCTCAACATAAATAAAAGGCACGGGTAAAACAAGGGAAATTTTTTAACAAAAATATCACGTTTCATTTCACGGGACACGCACCTTGCGCTTGCCCGTTCTGGTAATAGTTAGGTGGTATTGTCGGGTTCATGTACATATTGACAGGAACGTGCAGCGCAGCAACGGCTTGCTGGGCTTGCAGGGCCGGGTTGGTGTTGATCATGGCCATCTGGTCGTGCGTGCGAATGTACTGGTGCCGTGGTGGAATGTTGCCTGAAATGCAGAACGAACAGGTTATTATTCACCGAAAATAATTAAGCTGAAAATTCCACCCCACAAAGTCGTGCAGTCGTGCGATTGTGACACAATCTAGGACCCGACCACTTAACGATATCACGTGACAGAGCTCGTCATAACCTTTCACGTTTCGTGGAAGGGTGGCGCAGAAGAAACATGTCTCAAGTGATGAAGTTATGTTCGATGGGCAGCATATTATGGGAAAAACTGAAAGAAATGTTTTTTGCTTCGTTGGCTGCAACATCGCAAAAACACCTCTTCTCATTTACAAGCCAGAAATGGGAGTCCATCGCTTTGTCAAAATGTTATCAATTTAGGAAATGGATGAGTTCATCTTTGCTAAACAATATGTCTTCTTTTTGACCCAAGACAAACGTGCCCAATGATCAATTTAAGCACAAAGCCAATGCAATGAGTTTGGCGACTCAACACGTCGAAACAGGCTCCGCAAACTCGTTGAAAACACGTTCGATGAACACATTTCATCCTACAGTGCGCACATCAAGACTGGAATTTATTCTCAAAACAATTACTCTTTCCATAGATTTTCTTTTTCGCATGCTGCGTTTCGTGCAATGAAGGGTGGGAGAAAAGTTTATTATATTGGCTGTAAAACTGGGAAATAAACATCACACAACTGCAAAAGCGAGAGATCACAGAAAGGGCTGGGGGGTCATAAGTGACAGCGAACTAAAGAATTTCTCTAACGAGTATTTTTCACCATTAAGGTCTTCACACAATCTAATGAAACACGAAATATACTGCAAGGAATGTTGTCGTCCTTACCATTGAACGTTGCTGCTCTGTCGTAAGCTCCACCTGGAATCAGAGCTTCTCTCGCGTCCCACATAGCATTGCTCATGTACCTCCCGCCCTGAGCCAGCGCATATTGTCAATTACCAACCACTCAATACAACAGGAAAACAACGCAGGGCCAGTTATTTGTCGATGACGGGGACAAATAACATACACAACAACAACACCACGAGAACAAACAGTGCATACAAACAACAACAGTCTGTGCTTGGTTAAATCTTACATTTATCAGATTAAATATGGGAGTAAAGAAAACATCGCTGCAAAATACACTCAGTCAAAATAAATCCGACTTGGCGTTGAATTCGCTGCAGTAAATTGCGATTTGGCGCAAACTTCAGCGACACACTAAGCTTACAGGATTTAGGACGTTGGTGAGTTTTCTTGGCTTGGAGAACTGCATGAGGCTTTCCTTTAGATTTCCGAGCGGCCCCTCGACCAGGGCTCTCTGTTCTTTGAAGTATGTGAGGAGGTGATTCCACAGTGGTTGCTTGGAAAGCGCTTTCGGACTTCCGACGATAATTACTCCGTATCTAACGAGTCGAACAGGCGCATCACGATCAAGTATAAACGAATAATATGGCCAGGCGTTGTGGGAAGAACGTATGGTCGTTCCCATTCGTTTAACCGAAAAACACAGGTTCCTTATCGTTGCAAAAATTTAAACACGCAAGGAATGTCACTAAATTTCGAGCATGGTTGAAGTGAAATATATGTTCACTCCTCCACATCAGCGTAAAACAGCGATCGGTAAAAAGACCAGACGTGGAGCAGTCGTCCAGCAATGTCTGTACTATCGTCAGATCAAACACAGCAGCCGCAGTTAAAAAAGAATTGTTCCCAACTACTGAAATATTATTTGCAATTGAAGGTGCAACCAGGGTTGCGGAGTCGGTTTCGCAGAGTCAGATTCCTAGGAACACTGGAGACGGTGTCGGACAAAAATTCGACTCCGACACCGGATGTCCAATTGAATCATTTTTTACATCGCACTACTAAGCTAGGAATTCCTGTTGAAACGATGCAATTTCTTTTCAAACTTTTATTAAAACAGATAATTTTTACAGTGTGCCACGATTTCCATTGATTTCTAGTTGCTATAAAATTGTTGACGCCAAACTTCATTTAAGTTTTGTTAAGGAGTTGGAAATTCTGGAAAGGTCGGACATTTTACCTCGACTCCGCAACCCTGGGTGTAACTGGTGAAATATCAATCACAATTGAGTTTAAGTGTGGCGCGATCGCTGAACTTAACAGCAGCCCGCAGGAAGCCTGTACCTTGCCCTGGTCAGTGCCACATTCAGACGTCGTGGGTCATTCAGAAATCCGATTCCCTGGTGCTCGTTCGCGCGAACGCATGACAGAATAATGAAGTCCTTCTCCCGGCCTTGAAAGGCGTCCACGCTTGCTATCTCCACTTCCTGAGCAAGAAAGCAAACATGAAGGAGCAGGAATGAACGCAGTCCTGCGAGCTAACATAGCATTTGTTAACGTTTGAATGAATTACGCAGCAGAAGTCTGACTGCAGAGTGACGAGAACGGGCAACAGTCTGTCACGATAAGGCAGCGACAACCGATGCACGTTTCAGTGACGATGCAGTTCTTTACGACCGTGACGTGCGAAGTGTCAATAAAAAGATTCGTAGGAACGCTTCATCACAGAACCTTCTCTGTGGTTTAGCGGTTTGCATGGGTAAACACACCGTAAAAAATTCAAGTTCGCGCCCACCATGTAAAGCTTTGAATGTAGTGATCCGGAATACTGCATGTACTGCACCAGGTATGACCTTTGACCTTCGTAGGGCGTGATGATACCGATCTGTTCGGGTTTGATGCCAGATTTCAAGAACTTGGTGGTGATGCGCTCGACCACGGCCGCCTCAGTTCTGCGCAAGATCAACGTTCAGTCGATTTCACCAACTCTCCCATGCGTCATTACAGCCTTTACTTTCAACAAAGCTGCAGCAATGTCACTCACATAAAAAAGCTCAGGCAGGTTTCGACAAGCCGCGACATGCACATTGTACAGTAGTCATTTATTGTCCGCCTGTGAGAGGCGCATGTGCCGCACAACAGTCTGGCTTATCATTAACTTCAAGACATAAGATGAAGCCAGTGGCTGGGAACAGCGGTTGTTGTGGTTTACTCACGGAAGCCTTCACCTGTTGAGATAGGACGTTCCCGAGCTGGCAATTTCCTCCTGGCCAGACGTTTTGTAGAAGAACATTGGCTTGTCTGGCGAAGGCCACGANAAGCTCAAACCTTTTCGCATGCGCTCGCCTGGAAAAAACGGCAAAACCTTTTCAGTTGCTTCATAATTAGTTGTATCAAGGTACGGTTTTGCAAAAAAGTCATTACACAAAAAATAAACAACTTTCAACAAGGAGTTGGAAGGGTATCAGACCATCGGATTTTCGAACTACTAATGGTAGCTGACTACGGAATAAGCGCGTGCTCTTTGAATTTCAAATCACACACGACAGATTTGTTTGGTGGGAGAGCGGTAAAAGCATAAAACAATGAATGCTGCACCAACCAGCGGTGACGCCGTTCTGCAGCGATCCTTCGTAAAATATGTTTGAAGGGAAGGCGGAGAGCGCAGGGTGCATGCGGTACTGGACCTGCGAGGAAACAGAATACAAACCCTTGTGCAGACACACAAACGAATGACGTGATCCGACTGTTGCCGCATTTACAGCTAACGCGAACACTAGCAACACAGGAAAAGTCTTCCAGACTTTCACCAAATTCAGCTTTACCTGCAATCTGATTGGTCGAATTCCCAGCACAACTAGACGCTCGAACAAAGACTGAGCCAAGCCAGCGTTGGCCGCCTTCTTACACATCACGACAGGGCCAAGCTGGCAGTGGTCGCCGACCAGTATCAACTGAAGAAAAAAATCTCCGTTATCAGTCAAAACCAAATGAGGAAACAAATGTACAGCAAAGATTAAAATGTCCACATGACAACGGCCAAGCACTCCGGTGTGCCTAGAGCTGTTTTTGTTACGAAACTGCAGTTGGATCTATTCCGAAAATACACCGAATACACCACTGGTGAATTGCATCAGATGACGCAAACGTAAGACGGCAGCTATAGCAAACTTGCCTCGGCACTTCTTTCCCAAAGAGGCCTCTTGCGTTTAGTGCACAGTGGAAGTGTTTAATTAAGTAATTTCTCGCTAATTCGGTTTCAAAACGCACAGTAATTTCGCTTACATTTTATTCGAAAAAAATACCTCGTTTTCATTACACGTTCGTAAAACAAATTTACATGGTTCGTTTTCAGCCAACCCTATTGATAGCGAATAAGAGAAATGGTTTCTTTGTGGCCAGGAACGAGGTGATTTCTTTGCAATAATTTGTTTGCAATGCAATACGTCGTTGCTGATAATTGCAACTCTTGTAAGTACACGTTGCTTCGTAAGAACCGCTGCACTAAAGCCTGTAGTGACGACAACATCCCAACCAACCAACCAACCATTAAGCGGCAGCAAAACTCAGCGAACCTGTTTCGCTCCAAGCACGACAGGAACCATGCATTCGGGTTCGGTCGCTTGGGTGCTCTCGTCGATCAAGATCGACCGGAAGCGGAAGCGAACCAAGCGCGGGTCGCCTGCCCCGACACATGTTGAGCATATGACGTCGGCGTTCTGCGCAAAAAAGCATCATTGTGATTCAACGAAAACGAAAAGCACTAATGCGAGCGTCTTCTGGCAGTCAACATCTTGCTTTTCATCGCGGAGTTTTATGCAATAGACTTGTAAACGCAGCGTTAGGCACTGTGTACAGTTGGGACACAATAATGTTAGGTCCGAGCCACAAATGAACACTTCATGCTTCATGGGGGCAAACTGCCACCGACCTGCAACAGCTCGCGCTCGGCGTTCCGCTTCAATGCGCGATACCGCTTCTCATCGTTCGATGACAATTCGCCAGTTTCATCTTTCAATTGCTGAAGCTTTTGCAACTCCGGAAGACTGGCAACGATCAACAACAATGCGTAGCATTGTGACGTGGTTATTGTTTAAGTATGCAATATTTACTTAAACGATTTTCATATTACGAAGTTTTTTTACGCTTCATATTAAGCGTTCCGAACACACGCGAAACAAACAACATAACAGCGAACGAATGGCATGTCAGTTACAAAAATTCCAGCGATATTTGCTACAGTGTCTTGCGTTCGTCAAAATTAACCTTCTTTTGTCCATCTGCTCTAGTAATAATGCGTTGAACATGAAAGCAAGACGGCAAAGCCCAACAGCACTTCAATACGCTCTGCACAGGACCCACCTCCCCATGCTGCGGACTTGGTTGTGCAGCGAGAGGAAGGAGACGTTGGAGTCAATCGCTTCGCGGCTCTTCGCACAAAGACGCACGACCTTCAGCCCCGTGCGGTGGATCTTCTCGGTCAGCTGATCAACAGCGATGTTGCTGGGAGCGCAAACCAACACTTGCCTGGACAGAAAACGCGTCGGTAAGATTTTGATAAGCGTACTGAGTCACGTCTGAAAACGGTCACACACAAACGCGTTAAGAGCATTTGCAACGTGGAAAGCCTGGGCCTGTGCAGTGCACATATAATTTACACCCAGGTTGTCACACGGCATGCGTGGCTTTGTAAAATGTTCCTACCCTTGTCCGCAAGATTTGACCAGATGGTAGACGATGGTTGCACTCGTCACAGTTTTTCCTGTTCCTGGTGGACCTTGGATCAGGCACAGCGGGCGTTGAAGAACAGTCTTCACAGCGTAGACCTGAACGCAACTTACTTCTGAGTGAAATGGAAACAACGAACTCGTGTTGGGATTTCAGAACTGCGCATAGTTTTGCGCATAAATTTGTACTTCGAAGTAAAAGCAACGCACCTAAAGCTTCAGCCGGAATAAAATTATTCGTCTGCCAGGGCTGGAATAAAAGACAGGCGGGAAGCCTCACATCAATAAAACTTGAAGGCAATAACTTAAACGAAACCAGGGTGCTATCAAANCCAATTACAAATTTTGCGCAATGTGGACGACAAACGTAAATGCCATGCAAAAATGCCAGACTTCGGTGTCGTCTTATACTGACACATACGTTGAATAAATGGAGCAGGTGCGTTTCACACATAGTTAAATCCAGGGCATGACACGAGACAAGCACATCTACAAACAGGAACGATTGCTGCCCTATTCTGACTTTCCTCCACAACTTTTAACTTGACTTCAGAGGATCAAGGATCAACATGAAAAGCGTGCAGATATGTTAAGCGAACAGTGCAACGTTCCCTGATACATCAAAATTCCTAGTATTCCCAAAAAAAAACAAAAAAAAACAGATGGAAAAAAACAGTCAACCAACATTTGTAATAGTATAGCATCACAACGTGCTCGACATCATAAACTGGTGAACGGAGAAAATTTCAGAAAGATTTCAAATCCAGACCAAAGAAATTGAAAGCGCTAAAGGCTTAGTCTGAACAATGCGAGGAATCCGATCCAACAAACCAACCTGGGAGTGATTTAGCTCCGGCAAGCCGGGAGCGGAAAATCTCTTCGGGAGGTTTATTTTCAGCGACTGCTCCTCGACCTCGTGACCCAGCAAGCGATGGTAAATGTATGCAGAGACCGACGCTTCGTCGACTGCGAACGTCTTCATAGAACTCTGCATTCTGCAACGTGCGAGTGTCTCGTTTAGTCCCACTGCAATCTCTCAAACAAAACAGTGGGTCAAATGAAGGGGGATGGAATTGTCATTCCTGGNCACTGAGAGTTGAGGTTAATTGCAACGTTCGAGTATTNTCTTAACATTCAACGCGGGCAAGACCAACCTCGTTGCTGCAGATGCTTTTTTCCTTTATTAAATTTTCATGATCAAAATAGTTTTCGTCCCCAACCTTCAGTCGACTGCATTAAAACTAAAATTGACTATATCGATCAGAAAGAGAGCAAATTTCAGCTTCCCTAGAATTTCCTGGTTATTGACAAAACTATTCTCCATAAATCATTCGTGCTTTTTTGTTTTCTTAATGGAAAGAATCTTATGAGAAAAGGAGATTATACGGTTGGCCAGAGATAAATGCGATATACTGTAACTCTAACAGATTGAACCAAATAATTTTGTCGAATCAATGTTACCAACATTGCAGTGAAAAAGGGGATATCAGCGTTTTCATAACGGCGTTGAAACGGCTGCAACGCAAAGGTTTGTACCGCCCTGGCTTCACTAGGTCTGCCTTGTTTTTTTTTAACAAAAACCGGTTGCTTTCACATCTCCAACCTGATAAAGGGTAAGCTTTGCTCAAACGAAGGCTTCAAGTGAGAGCTGCATTCACTAATTTACCAATAAGGGTGGGAAACGTAACACCAAACGAAGGAGACGTCCACTTAATCAGGTGACAATCAGGCCAGAACCTCATGTCAAACATTCTGAGCGTCACGTTAAAAGCATCAATTCAGTGCATTGGTGTTGAGCGGTACCGACCGAGTGCAGCTGAAGTTCGTGCACGCCTTGTGTCGTGTGCTCATATCGTGTGCTCAGCTCCTGGGGAGCAGATGGATGTTGTGCTTATGATTGAGGCCGGTCCGGAGAGACGGTGAGTGATGGCTTTCTTGAGCAAAGTCGGCACTTTTGTTCATTTAAAATATAAAAATTCTTACAAGCGGTTTGAATCGCACCTAAGATATTTCGGAAAGAATGAGTGTCATGAAACGCAGATGTATTCTGAAAGGCATGTCAGATATCAAGTAAGGCGGAAAGCAAGATTCTTATTTCTAGAAACAAGACGAGAATT
>JGI24158J21664_10009979_pt1 | contig 12666 bp, 9 predicted proteins | sample Ectturendosymbi3_FD_21664 | JGI IMG/M metagenome (IMG submission 21664) | reverse complement strand
CCCACAAGAAATTTTATTAATGCCGTTATTGCTTCTTTGGACAGTTTAAAAATTAGCCAAGTCAGCATTTTAATAAGTAAACGAATAGCTCGCGGAGCCCCGAGGTTTTTCTCGTGGAGCCTTGGGGTTCCGTACAGAACACTTTGAGAACCTATGATCTGGAGTAAAATCAAACGGATGAGTTGCTTTAGGCTACTGATGATAATTCAATAATCGATCAATGGTTGGGCATTTCCGCCCACTCTGTGTTATTTTTTCCCCTATCACCTCCTTTGTTTTTTTGACCCCTTGCCCTTAAAAATCGNCCCAAGGGGTGATTCCNCCCACTTTAAGAACCACTGATCTAAAATAAGCAANAGGATATATTTCACCTACTGGGCATGCATTTTGATTCCTGTAAAACAGGTACCTTTTCATATTTGTCAAACTTAAAAAATTTAAAAGTATGGAAAAAATATGAATTGCAAAAAACTATGAAATCACTATTGCCATTTTGTAATGAAAAGTCAATATTGGCAAAAACATTGCCATTTACAAATTGCTTTTGCTAAAAACTTGCCATAAATTAGATAAACACTTGCATATTTTCTGTGAAGCATTTAGCAACCCTGCTCCATACAGCAATTATTGTCAAACATGAGCACATGAACATGATGCTGATGATGACATCACTACTCATATGTGTTAAACACATAATTGTTTACGCTTTCATTGAGCAGTGTATACATTTTATGTATTTGTGCACATTCTGTTCAAACTACAACCATGTATTGCCATGCATACAATGATAAAACATTCTGAACAAAATGACTGTCCAACAAACTGTTGACAAACTGAAAGCTAGTGATGTTGAAATATTCCAGAATTAGCTCTGTTGCCATAAGCTAGTTTAAATTTCTGTAACTGCAAATTAGGATGTACAATAATTGTTTTTGGTGAAAATGACCAATTATATAATAATTTATTTTGTGTGAGACTCATGGTGCATATCACAAGGGTAACACAAAAAATGTTAGTATAGCATGGTACAGAGCACGTGTTAGGTGATAAAACACAGACAACACAGGGAGATGCCAAACATTGAAACAACACACCAGCTTTAATTGCATTCACTAATTAAATAGTGATATGGCTGTGGGAAGAGAAATGAAGACATTTTAATGTCAGATTCTGAAATAAATTCTAACATCGTCAAATCATTAGGTGGGGATGNTCACAAAAGCATGTAAATTGTTTTGATCAATGTTTCAAACGTTTNTGCAAGATATTTTTTAGTTTTTAACTGACAACCATTTGTTTTCACTAAATTNAAAGGAAGATTTGATGGTTGGTATTTTACTGGTTTTATAAAATCAATTTGAATATGTATTTGGCTTGCACACATCCTCGACATGCTAGGGGNATAGAGGAATTACAAGAATAAGCAAAATCACAAGTTGCCATGAAGCACACAGAAAGTTTAGATAGCTATGCATAGGCAATGCTGGAGAAAGGCAATGCTCTAGCAACTACTGCAATTAGTCACTGTCATGCAAGAGCATTAAATAATGGAAGAAAAATGCACATTTGCAAAAAGCATTAGACCTTCAGAAGTGATCGGATAAAAAAATTTAATGAAGAGTCACATTGGCGAACAAAGCCATACAGATAGTTTCTAAACAAGGCATCAAAGGTGCTAGCATAATGGTCAACCTAATGTGGATGAACACTTACATTTCTTGGTATGAAATCCATAGTTCACAAGACATTGTTGTAAGCAGCTTGTAAGCGCTTCATATTAGTTTGTNTGTATTTGCACCACAATTGACAACCATACATTGGCATGCAACAGGTACAGAATAGAGTTATTTTTACTGCNGTTGAACACAGAAAAGCTGCCTCTGAGTTTGTTTGCTGCATGTTACAGCAATTTCACTTGTCACCGTGATTGTCATCCTTCAGTGAGGCATTTAATGATATACCAAGATGTTTGACTTGGCCAGAAAACTGTACACATGCAACATTTAGAAAACATTTGATAGAGCAGGTTGTTTATACTTTTTAAGACAAAAAGTATACCAATTTGTTTTGTTGCAGTCAAAAGCGACTTTGTGTTCAGCAGCATAATCATCACAAATATTCAGAAGACATTTAAGTCCTCCAATGCTAGTGCCAAACGTACATATATATTATATTTGTGCATGCAATTCTATTTTTGCATCCATTTGAAACATTGTGCATATCACATGTGTGGTATGTTAATGTGGAGCACATTTGTAAGGAAAACACAACTACACAAAAAACATTAATTCCAATCAGCCTCAATGAAAAATTCTTGAAAGTGCTAATTAAAAAGTGTTTTACAATACAGTATAACTAGTATTGATCACTCAGTTTTCAAGATGTTCAAAAGAACCTTTTTGTTGTCTACAGGTTTTGTGTCTGTCTATGTTAATTCAAGTCTTACTGAATATTTTCATATGAATCACATGATCAGTTTCATGTGCAAAACTGGTTTGATCACAAAATCGTGGCATTTTTCCCCTTTCTTCTCAATATGCACAAGCCCGCCGACACAAGCAAGGTGGAAGCTTCATGTTCAACCATATTGGGAGCTACAAACAAAGCTCTCCTCTTGCAATTTGGAAGTGAAATCTTTTGATCCTGCTGAGACTATAACAAGTGATGTATTAGTTGTATCATTGGAGCAGGAAAAGGATTCTGGTAAGTGGTGCGATACTAGTAGCGGGCACACATAAAATTATTACTGACCCAAGATTGTTATACTTGAACTAATGAAATGACTCTTGTCCCAAGGGGTGCAAGTCCATTTGTGAGTGACTTTCTATTCAGGACACTATGCTTATGAAGCTTATACCTCTGTCAGTGTTTTTCAACCTTTTTGCTGCTGCAGGACCTTCTGCAAATGTTTGCGTTGCTTATGGAACCCTAAGCAATGATCCCAGTGTCTATCCTACTTTCTGTAATAAACCTGTGAAACTGTGGTACTGCTACAACCCCATAGAACTGTGGTTGCGAATTTCGTTCCAGGCAATTTTTGTGGAATCCCTGGCAGCCACTCAAGCTCTGCAGAACCCTGGTTGAAAAACACTGTTCTGTGTAATATATATTCAAGTGTGCATTTAATTGAACATATATTTCCAAGCAGAGAAGACAAAGAATAAGGTATAATAGTTGGTTCAGATACAAAATCAGTAAAATTTTCACAGTGGCAATATTTGCAAGAATAATACTTTTAGAATAATCTTTGAAGTGAGAAATCAACTAGTGTTCAGGGCTGCCTTTTAGGTGAAAATGCCTAGCTATTTCAGCTATTGTTCGTGGTGCCCAGACAATTTAAAAAATACATTTGGTTCTTTTTGGATGGGCACATTTTCTGATTTTACTTATATGAAAGTGGAATATGAAATGCACATTTAATATGCATGTTTCATGTTGGTCAGGAGAGCACTTTCGGCTTAGCTGTTTGGCAAAAGCAGGTAGTTTCACTTAATTAACTCTGGGCACATTCCTGATGTTTTTGCAGGGATGTATTGCTTTAAATACAAAGTGACAGGTTATCTGTGTTAAGTAAAAGCAGAAAAAACTTTTACAAAATTAAGAATGGGCATTTTTAGTCTTAATAGAAGTGTTTTAACATTAAAATTTGACAGTATCGGTGCATGAGATAATTTATTAAGTGCACTGAGCAACCCTCTGACATTTTAATATACTAATTTTGTTTGAAACTTAAAGTGATTAGTATTTTACTGCTATTTAAAAAAAATTGTTTTGCATTGAAAAATGGTGTCTTTGACTATTTCGTGTGGAAAACACCTGTAGGACCACAAACTTGCACTGGGTGTGCTTCTAAAGTTATTATCTATTTTTAACTTCAGTCTGGATGTATTGAATGGTGGGAACGTTTTGCTCAATGAAATGTGGCAATATCTATGTAAATAAAATTGTGCACCTCACTTTTTTACATGTGCGGTTTAGATTTGTTCATATATTAAAAAAGCAGGACTTTCGAGTAGGTTCCTCAGCAAAAACGTACGGTTTTCTTCATATTTTTTACGACCATGGATTTTTAAAGCTTGAGGAAATGAACACTGTTTTTGCCCAGTAAAGCTTAGTTGAAGAAACGGCACTTTTACTAAAGCGCTTCATACAAATGTACATGATTTGCTTGAAATCGCAGTGATCGATTACTAAAAGAAATTTAGGTCAGTGATGTATTGTTTAACGTTGTGTGTGTTTAACTTCTTGCTCAATGAAATCCAACAAAAGTTTTTTGTAAATGAAGTTGGGGACATTAGCCCAATTTTTTGTAGGTGGGCTGAATACGTTAAAGTTCGCAAACGGGACCGTTTGCACGGTATGGTAATTTCTCACTACACGGAAAAACACGGATCTCAAAGGTCGCTTTTAACGCCAGTAACACAAACAACACTCAATTCTCTCTAAATTGAACCTGAGCTCTTTTTAAGACTTGCTCTTGATTGAATTTTGTCACTTAAATGCGGAAATTATTATTTTGCCTGGTAGAAACACGGGCAATTTTAATAACTACAGAGGCACTTTTTACCGAACCTTGTTTGAACTTGCGGAAATCGGTGGATTTTTCAGTAAAATCTAATACGGTTTCTCAGGTTATGAAACTGGTCACTTACAGTAGTTTTTTTCCAATGAAGTTGCAGTGGCTTTTAACTTCCAGGGAAGGTTTTGCTCAATTGTTCCTCAGGTAGTGAAATAATACCGAGAGTTCATTTCAATGACTTTTTCCACCGATTAAGATTTCTAATTATTTTATGCATGCGCTTATGTGCGGCTCATGAATAGCGGTTATTTTTCGTTGCTTGATGCTGGGCTACTATGCTTTCTTCAGCAATCATGTTTGCGAATGCCCTCCCAAATAATCTGCTCCAATACAATCAGTTCAGATTTACTGAAAACAAGGTAAAGAAATTTTCAAGTAACTTTAACAATCTTTAGAACAGAGTGAAACGTGTCTGTCTTGCAATATCAGACATATCAGACGTTTAAACAAACAACCGTTTTCATCATGAGCAGAAACGCACTGAGCATCGTTCAATCTTTTTTCAGTCCGAGCGAGTTCCACTTTTCATGAGTTGCGTTGTGCTTGTGCTAGTACCGCTTTGGAACTACGAAATTCGAAAAAAACAAACAATTTCAAGCATCCACCAACTTTTCAAGCATTGCCTGTTTATGCTGTTCAACCAAAAAACTTTCAGTTGAAATGCAAAGGAATTTTGTTACTACTGTACAGTACAAACATTACAGGCTTCTTGTAGCTGTCTCGCATTGTGTTTGTTCCGGCATTAGGCAATGTTTAGAAGTATTTCGCGTTGCATCACAACCGGTACTGAATGATATCTTCGCTTTGATCATCAAGGAAGCAGAACAACAGACATTTAAACCACATTTTGCTTGCAATTACTTACACTTTGGTAAATCACTTGTAGGTAAACCAGTGGTTCTCAATCTGGAAAACTTTTGCAAAAAGGTTATTACTCTGTGCCATTGCAATAATAACATTCATAAATTATACAGTGTCTTTACCACTGTAGCCGACTGTGCTTCGCCATTGTTATGTCATAATAATTTAAATTTTAACTGCTTCTTAATAAGACCGCTGTTGGTTTGCACGCCTACAGTCGAGGGAGAGTGCATAATGAAAGAAAAGCTTCTTACTCTCGTTTGTATAATTGCTAGTTAAAATTGCTCTATTTAGTCAAGGCTAAGGTAAATAAAACGTGGATGAATTTTGGCTGGCCGCTATGTAATCCTATCCGTTGATCAGCGCAAAAGCCATCAAAATAATCTTTTCATTTGCATCTTCATGGCTCTACGAATACGGATTTTCCACTGGGATTGATAACGAAATGCGGTGCACTTGGCAACGCTAAACACCTCGGTTTATTCTTATTGGTTCTCCGAAACAGGCACAGTCATGACATGGGATTTATTTGCAAAACAAAATTGTTAAGCAGTTTCTTGTTTTTTATTATGTACAGTGTTTTCCGTGAAAACAATTGTTTTCTTAGTATGACTCTAGCTTGAAGGTTAGAAGAACTTCCGTAATCAAAACCACTATTGCAACTCATGCAGTGAAGCCGAAGTGCAGCGGAGGCACCACGAATGGAAGTCGGGAATGGAGTGAATCTGTATCCATAGAACAGCACCAATTATAATGCCCAGACGTGTGGTACTGCAGCTCTGCGTCAAAGTTGGCGGTCACCATTTTTCCAAGAAATAACCTGAACAATGGCGCTAAACTCAAGGAGGCATGAAGTCGCTCTGCGATCGGTCGAGGTGAATAGTTGCGCCAAGACAAGTCGGCAAGTGAAGTCCACGGTCTCCTCGTGAAGAGGAGGCGATGTTGCCACGTTGTGAAGCCGATTTAGCCTAAATGTGAGTCCGGAATGGAGCGAAGCTACGGAAGTAGAACAGCGCTGGTAACCTGCACCGCACGTCCGGAGCTGCAGGGATGCGTCAACGTCGATGGTCACCGTTTCCCAAGAACCCTGTCGTGAGCGGTGTACAGACATTTAATCACGCGACAATTAATCACTAGATAGTTCTTCACGCAGACAGTTAAACATCCAGACATTTAATCCCTTAGACTCTTTACACTAGACAGATCAACACGCATATTTGCACACAACACATATTTTTTCAATTGTACTGTACACAATACATTTCGAACTCACTAGTGGCGTAAATCCTGCCACCATTTACTGCCTTGTGCAGAACAATATTCAATTTGTGTATGATCGCATGTTGAATGAAGTAAAAAGAATGATTATGTTGTCTTCTACTGAGGGAATGCTGCTAGATTTTGAGAGTGCAGCTATAAATGCTTTTAGATCAACATTTCCAAGTGCAACAGTTACGGGTTGCTATTTTCATTTGACACAAAGTGTTATGCGAAAAGTTAACGAAATTGGTATGAAAGAAGACAACAAAAAGAAAGACAGTTTAAGATTGCCTCTTCGCTGCTTACCTACTTTAGCTATGGTTCCTTCGTCCGACGTTGCGGAAGTTTTTTGAGAATGGATGACAACTTGCCAGGCCAAAGATGCCAGAGCTTTTAGCGTATTTTGAACATACGTGTATTCGAGACCAGGACGCAGTGAACGTTATGGTTCCGTCAACTTTCCAGTGAAAAGATGGAATCATTTCGAAACTGCGTCTGATGAGATTGCAGGAACAATAAGCTCTATCGAAGGTTGGCATTACGGAATACAGGCACTTTTTCAATGTCATCACCCAACATTATGGACTTTAAAGGACTTGATAAAAATATGCAGATGCAACTAACAGCATTTTAACAAACTATCCAATGATTAACTCTCATGTGATTAAATGCCACCAAACCGCGTAAGTGATTAATTGTCTGCGTGATTAACTATCTAGTGTTTAAATGTCAGTGATTATTTGTCGCGTGATGAAAAGTCACCAAACCGTCTTGAGCGCAGCATCCTGTCAATTCTTTCCTAATCCAATTTTCTGCGCTTCGCTTTATCATACGAAGATGACTCTCTCTCCAGTTTACGATGTTTTCGTTGTTCTGTGCATGATCTACCAGTGTCTCATTAACTTTTACACGGAGCTGCACCTTCACAATTCTTGTTCAAAATTTCAGGCAATACTTTTAATAAGATATACTTTAAGAACCCTTTGAGGGCACATTTTCCACTGTGTTGCACCCAGAGGCGTGACGTCTCCAAACGAGTTGCGCAATTCCAATGCAGAAGTTCAGTGGTCTGTTGTCCTTGCAGTTGAGCGGTATGTTGACGCATCAATGTCATGTAGATTTTCATTTTTTTGCCAATGCCCATTTTGCTTGTCGTTTTCGGCTCCATTTTTAATTCCTTTTTGTTTTCGTTTTTCGAATGAATTTTAAATTCATTGGTGCACTGTATTTTCGTTTGAAAATCTCATTCAAAACTCCATTTTTATTTTCATGTTCATTTTCGTGTATATTTTCAATTATCTTTTCACTTCCCTCATCGGTTTGAAAGGGAGACGCAACTACACATTCCGAAACGTAAACTCCACGTCGCCCAGCGCATTCACGTGAATGAAAAAACTAACCCAGCGCTGTCAACATAAAAATCTTTTTTTTTTTCGGTGAATACATCATAAATATGCCACGAAAATATTTATACGCTTTTTTTGAAAAACACCTCATCGAATTGATCGTTCTTATGTTATTTTGCAAATGTAAGTTACGAATTGTGATCTTTGAGATCCGTGATTTTTTCGTATTTGGGGTATTACCATGGAAACCAAGCCGTTGTACCGCAAGGGAGTATTGGCCACTGGCCAGTGCACTAATGGCTTCTTCATGTAGAGAAATTTCTCTTCCGCAAAGAAATGTGAACCAGTCAGAAAATTTTGTAGCGACGTGGTAGAGAATTTTTGCCCTCTGGTTGGTGTAACTTCTCTTCCACTTTTCCGTTGTTGGTTTTCATGTTTTTTTCGCAGAACTTGACATCGAGAATACATGCATTACAGACTCCCTCACAAATTCATTGATTCTTTTTATTCTTTGCCGCTGCCCTCGCAGTTTTTTGATAAGTGAATGCGCTCATGCCTTGTGGATTAAATGTTCATAATTAATAGCTTGTTTTTATATTAAAAAACTTTGCACTGGAGTCCTCTGGGCTGCTTTAGTTTACAAAGATGAAAAATGTTTCCCTATTTAAAAGCGAAGCGTACAAGACACCCTATTGAATACTTTTGGAAATTCGTGCAGAGGGTGATGCAGAGAAATAATGAGAAAATTCAAGCTGAGATGGAGAATTTTTGGTGTTGAAATATGCATGAAAGGCCTCGTACTATATTCCCGCCAATTCCTTTTTTGCAGTTCGTTGTAATAGTATTCTGCAGTCGTGGTGCTCAATCTTTCGGAATCTGGAAAATGGTATCGGTGCTAAAATGCCGACACTCTAGTGATAAAATTCGAAAATTAATTACACCCTGTAAAATGTTTGACAGAAAAAGGCATGCTTTGTCGTTAATAAGAATTCGGCGTTTCTTCATGAGAGAAAGCACTGGCCCGCCGCAAACAGCTACGCTACATTTTTTTACCGGTCCCCCCTCTGTCGCACTAACTGGCCTGGCCAGTATTGGTGGGCACTGGGGCGTGCAATAATGAGGCATTGCAACTACAATATAAAAAGCTTCACCGCAACACTGCAGAGCCGCTACAGATTTGCAAAAATGTTATATTCGTGTGAGAGGTTTGTTGTAAAATTGTAGCTTTCTTCAACGGAATTAAAAGTCACGCGTTTCACAATAGCTCTCAGGTCCGATTTTGTTTTCACGTCACTACTACCCACTGTAAAAACTGTATTCACGTTCTTGTTGCTTTTTTCAGCAACATCATGGAAATAGGCTATGTAGTGTTTGGCAACAGTTTGAGAAACAAGGTTCAGGGTAACTTTACTGTAAGAAGCATGTATAACAGCAGGTTTTTTTAAGAAAAATGTTAGGTGCCCGGTATGAACCTGTAGGGACCCGATTTCTTTGATTCTTGGGACCCAATGATAATTTTCGTTGATTCTAGGGATCCGATTTTCAATTCTATGGACCCAAATCGGGTTCCTAAAACACTTTTAAAAAACCCTGATAACAGCAAAGATAAACTGCAAACAGGAAATGCCTGACCATGAATGTAACTGAGCAAAAAAAGAAACGAAGCACATGTTTAATGTTGCCCCAAATTATCTCTTGCTCCGTCGTTCATTCACTTTTCCGACGTCCCTGGCAAGCAATAATTTTTTGTTCAAATAAAATAATAACCTGTTTGATCATAGTTATCTGACAATGTTTCAAAAAACTCTTGCGAATTATTCTTCTGAAAAGGACGGTGCAGTGGCCACTTGCAAATCTTAAGGTGCAATTTATCGGCGTAGTTTCCGCGCGGAAAACCGCTCGAGAATCTGGTTTTTTTGAACGAAAGGGAAGTCACGCATATCCAGGCGGAAACGGTAGAACAGAGCGCAAACTGCCGAGCGAATCGCAAAACTTTCGCATTTGTCCGCTAAGTGCCAGTTACAGGTGTCACCACTGGTAAGACGTTCACGTTTTGTATGGGGGTATTTACGCGCTGTCAGCACTGCTGATTTCGTTACTGAAATTTAGGAGTACAACTATGCTTTGGCGAAGATAAATTACTGTATTATATGTGAATAAGAGCTAAAGATGCCTAGTCAGTAGGTGAAATATATAGCCTATATATTCATCTTATCGTATCTAATTCTTATTGGTGTCAGAATTCGGAACAAGACCTTTCGGTCTCGAGACATTTCGGTCGGACTATGAAATCTTGCATGAATACAGCATCTATAAGTTTCTTCTTGCCTCGGGAAGTTTCTGTGCTCTCCATGGCTCAAATCTGGCGAGCTGACTTGCGAAGGTGCTGCCCAGGCTTGTATGCAGATGGTCGCGACATCAAAGGGAGTTGGTATAAAACAGGCTAGCGTGACGTTTCACCTGTTAAGAGTGTCAGACTGTTTGTCACTTCGCTGCAACATCAAAGGGAGTTGGTATAACAGCAGCTAACGTCAGGGCCTCCAAGAAAAATCTTTTTAGGTGGAACAAAACCCATTTTGGGGCCCAGAGTTGCAAAATTATTTTGAAATAAATAAAAATTGAGACTGATTAATGTACATCAACCTTCAACAAGAAAGTGCTCGTTTATTGAACATATGAAACATTATGTTAAAACATACCGGTGTTCAAGTAATGTGACAATATTACCATTTTTTAAACATGACTTTCAAATGTTACCAGTAAAATCTTATCAAGGAAGAAATTAGAAAAAAAATGTCGCAGTCTCAGAATGAATGGAGTGGATCGAGGTTGAATAAAATACTGCTAGCGATGTGGTGGCCAGTCCAAATAGTTGGGGGCCCAAAATGTTTGATTTTAGGCGAATAACACTATTTTGTTTAGAAAATGCCTCTCAAAACACAAAATGACTATATTTTCTAAAAATTTTTGGGGGGCATGGCCCCTTTGGTCCCCCCTGGCTACGCCTATGTAACTGTATCCTTGGAATAAGCTTGCTTATTATAACAAGAATGAAGGGAGATAACGAAATTTTGTCAACCGACTGTTACTTCTGTTATTGACGGCGAGCCACAATAAATAGCCACACGGGCCACAGGCCGGCGACCACTGCTTTGAAGCATTCTGTCGAAGTAGTGTACGTGGTTAGTTTCTCCTGTATGGTTTCGAAATTCAGATTTCTGCGTATATCCGCTAATCCTAAACTCACACTCGATTAGAGCCTGTATCTGCTTGCGGCGCAATTTTAACAATCAGCAGAATGTACGGCGCACCGTCGCGTTGTACTATAAGCACTTGCGCCATACACTGCAGTTACTTGTTAATTTTAAGCTTTTTAGTTATGTTACACATATGTGCAACATTCGAGGGCTACTGTTGTTAGATTAGATTTTATTGTGAACTGGCATGTATCCATTAAAATTTCACTTGAAGTATCTCTTAGTTTGAAACTCTTGTTTTATTGGAGAGAGTTTTATTAAAGATTTGTTTGAAAATGAAAGGCGCAAAAGAAAATTTAGTTCAGTGGACAGACTGGGACAGTAATCGTGAATGTCTTAAATTCGACAAAGTAGGCAAACATTCAAGTTCAACAAAAATAATTACTGTTAATAATTATCAGTGCATCATATCAGAAAAATGCGCTCCCAGCAATTCACATTAAAATACATCACACTAGCTTGCCAAATCTTTTAGGCCAAACCAGTTTTATCACCGGGATTAAATTCGCTACATTATTTCGAGTTTGTTCGTAACAAACATTCAAATGTTCATTCAGTCTCGGGCCCCTCCGTATCTGTCGGACCCCGGCACAATGTACCTGTGCTGGACCCCCTCTCATAGGCCCTGGCTAACGTGACATTTCGCCTACCTATAATCATTTAAAAAAACAAATGCAATCAGTTGTTCATGTACAGAAATGTCGCGACCGAAATGTACGCAGACGAAACGGCCAGACCGAAATGGCCCAGGACCCAATCGGCCGGACCGAAAAGTCGCGTACCCGACAGAATGCCTTATGACACAAGCTGTTGTAGTAAACTAAATAGAAAAAGGCAGTATCTCCCACATCAGAAAACTAGACCAGGGCCGGGTTAAGGGGGGCAACGGTGGCAAATGCCCGGGCCCTCCGCTCCAAGGCCCCCCGTGATGAAATTTATTTGTTTTAAATAAAATATTCATTTGAAAAATTGTCGTGATTCACAAGAAATACAAGAATACAACTTTATATTCCGATGTAGCGTTAAATACCATTAATGATTTTTCTGCAAGTTTGACTTTCTGCCAGTTTTATTAATCACTACTGAATATAGCCTAAATATTTTCGGTTTTGTTCTATGCAAATATGTTTGAATTTTGCTTGCAACCTTTCCTCAAAATCGTTCTTTTGGCCTGGGTTTATCCACTCGTACATCACGCCTACTGCACAAATGTCGCGAAAACGATACTATTTGCGTGCTTAAGCAGCAAAGCTAGTTCTGCGGTGATTGCTGTTTAGTATCAATGATTCCATAACTTCTCGTGCCGCGGAACTGCGATGCTTGTTTGGTCATAAAGGGTAACGTATGGTGGAAACGCACTTTT
>JGI24158J21664_10009978_pt1 | contig 12667 bp, 12 predicted proteins | sample Ectturendosymbi3_FD_21664 | JGI IMG/M metagenome (IMG submission 21664) | reverse complement strand
TGTATGAACAGTATTCGGCAGTGGCGTAACTAAGGGGGGGCAAGGGCCTCAATTTAAAATAAACTGACTTTGTTTTCTGGTCACTGATATACGTACTACGCAATTTTTTTATGACTACTGTACGTTTCCTGTGTTTGATTTTCATTTTACGATTTCATTCTTTCACTGACAAAATTGCTTCACACGCGGCTGTTAAGTAACTTAACGCAGGTACCAATGAACACCAGAAAAAAGCTTCGTCTGGCGTGAGATTTGAGCCCACAAACTTCAATAAGCGTCTTCGATAAGCGATACATGTCTAAAACTTATAACATCCAAGCACGCATAAAAATTTATTTCATGAGCCTCAGACAACAAAAATTCAGTTTTCTGTCTCACTGACTAATAACTCTCATAAAAACATTATACTAAAACTTGCTTCCAGAATGCACAAAAATGTGTATTTTTAGGTGTAATTTTGCAACATTTTCTTGGGGGTGTTGCAACCTCTCCGGTGGTGTTGCGTTGATTGTGTGATTCACCACGAACGGGATGTGCGTGAAGAATAACACCATTATATATCTATCGCGAGCAAGCAACAGTAAGAGAGATTGCGACGTGGTAGCTCTGCCGATATTAACGTGTGAACGATTGAACGTAACGACTAGCGTACGCAAAGAGAAATTGCGAGCATGATCTCTCTTGTTGCTTGCTGCCACGGTGCGAAGCTTTGCGCACATGCCGCTCGGGATTTCCGATCGCAACAGGGGCATGCCCCGGACGCCTAGAATGGTTGTGCCTTCGGCACTTCCCTTAAAGTTGATTTGCGACATCACAAAAAATCACACGAACGGATAATCTCACGCACATTCCACAACAAGGTTGAAGCACCATAGTGTCACAGTGACAAACTAAAAAAATGGTCAACTTTTGTAAAATGGCCAAATGTCTTTTTTCATGGCCAGCGCACTTAAAAATGGCCAACTTTTTCGAAATTAGCCATGAAATGGCCAATCTGGCAACCCTGGTCTGGGATCTGCGAACGGAGGGGTTCCTGTGGATTCTTCCACTGATAACCACGTACTGCAAACCGGTAAGGGTAAAGTGGTGACAGCTCTCTACCTCGTCCGATAATTCTTTTGAATAGCGGCGCTACTGCTATTGCTTCTGGGAAACTAACTCGCTTCAGTGGCTTGCTACTGCCCATCTCTGCCAGTGGCAATATCTTTTGTTCGATATATTTTGCGATATATTGCAAATATCTATATCCGGTTGGATTTTGTTCAAGCGCACCGTGTTGTTTGAAATCATGTTTGCCTGAAGGAAGTACGACTGCTTTGAGACTTATGGTAAGCTTATTATACTTGTTCTCCTACCCGCAACTTCAATCAAAGAGACGTCGCGTACATTACTGCAGTTAGGTGAGCGTGGATGCGGTATAGACATTGTTTTCTGTTTCTTTTCGTGACAGTGTAGTTTTTTGATTGGTTGCAGTGCATGGTTTGGTTGATGTTTCCACTCACGTTTTGTTTATCGTTGCTTGCAATACACTACAAGTACGCTAAATGGCAAACGTAACTGTGAGCAATGCTGTTCATCATGATCAACGCCTGTGACTGAGTGTCGTGTGTACTCAATTCACAAACTTCTGCCAAACAAAGAAGGTAACCAAAGAAAGGTGGCATTTGTATAAGGTTAAAAAATCTGCTTCTATTCTTCATGCTTTTGTTAATCTACATGGGATAAAAGGAGCAAAGATAATGCAGAACAGAAAAAGTGTTTGTTGCTTGTGGAGAGACAAACTCTGGATAGCTGGATCACACTCACAGTCAGGATTGCCAGATTAATTTTTTTAAAAAAGGCTAAACCTCCAGTAAAAACAGCCAACAAAATTGCTAAAAAAACCCAAACACCCAAGTAAAAGTATAAACGGCCAAAAAAATCTGAACTCTTAGCTTGAGAAAGTCAAATTTATTAAATAATTTGTTCCCTAACATTAACAACTCAGATTAATATGAAATGCATTTTATGTACTCAGTGTCTCCACAAAAAGCAATAAGTCAACCATTTTCAAAAATGCTGGTAGTTACTTATGATATAAAAATATGAAGTTTTCTTTCTCAAAAAAACTAAATAAAAGTACCTGAAACAAACAATAAACAGTCACTTTTGCTCATCACTCAAATTTTGAACACATCAAAAGCAGAACTTGCAGTTTGTTGTAACAAGTCAAAAAGTGCATTCGATTCAATAACAAGTTCATTTTCATTTTGCGCGGACACTGACCACATTGATGAGACCAACGCAATGGCCGCTTCATAAAGGAATAGAGGGATTGTGGACTGTTTTTATTTCACTGAAACATTTCGGTCATTTTTTTCTGAGACATTACATTTTGGTCATTTGTCTCAGAGTTATATTAAAACTCACCATAACAGCCTTCAGTTTATGACCGAAAAAGTTATGACAGTTTTTAATAACACCATTAGACATATGACCAAAAAAAACAGATTATGGACATATGGCAGAATGCTAAGTAGGCTAATGTTTGAATCAATGATTGCATGGGCCTCAGGAAAAGGTTCACGGCTAGGTAGAGATAACAAGTTGTGTGATGCTTCATTATCTCACAGTTAAAAACTACAACCAATGACATGTTCCAAGATCATTTGGAATTAAAAAACACTTAATTTCTAGCCAGAGGTTAACGTAATTTGCCTAGTGTAAGCAGCACTTGTCATAGTGTTTGTTGAAGACATGATGATATAGTGTTGACATAACAGACATAGTGGGGGCAATTCATTTATAATCAAAGACACTTTGGAACCATTAGTCGTGGATTTTGCTAATTCTCACATATGTGATAGACACTGAAAAATTATGATGATAGCAAAACAAATTTTTGAAATATCTTTGCCAATGGTCGAGATATAGCATTATGAATTTTGGGCCAGGCGGTTGATTTTTAAGGGCAAGCACAACCATTTTTTCATTCATCACATTCAATTTTAGGCAATAACTTTTTACCTTGAAGGATTTTTACAATGAAAACAAGTATTTTATCATATTTTGTCCCAAGGGATTCATTTTTAAAGCTAAAATATTGGTAAGATGAGGATTTCAACACAAAATTTGGGGTTGAAAATTTTTTTAATTTTTTTATACCTCATTTTTCAGCTAATATTTTGGCACATTGGTGAAAAGTTGCCAAAAAAATTTTTTTTGCATTAAATAAAGCAAATATGGTGCTATAATTTCACTAATTTTGATTGATGTAAGGTTTGTCTTAAAGAAGATATCCAACTTTGAAGATCACAAGAGATTTATGTAAAATGACACTTTTAATAGAATTCTGAATTTTTGAATAGGAATATCATTTGGTGGTTGTATGTGTTGCTGCAGTATCTTTAGCTTGTTTTACTTTTTACAGATTCTGAACATTAATTAATCATTCTCTGAGTTGTAATATTACAACATGGGAGGTATTGTAATCTGCTCACTAGGTAACGGTTTAGGGCAAGGACAGGGAACCTAATTGTTATAATGGGTTGCATGCCATGAATTGTGGAATATCGCTGATGGGCCACAAAAATTAATTAATTTGATCTTAAAATTCTGCCTTTATCTTCCCCAGGAAGACAAAGAGTTAATTAGGTCTATGTCAAGGAGTGAGATACTCACCTTAACTTACTGTCTGAGTGTCCGCTTGTCGTAGAATTTCGTTTTGTTGCAATACTATGTTCTAACTTGAATAATAAATTCTGATGCAGACCAAATGAAATTCACGCAGGCTGTAGGTTCCCCACCCCTTCTTCAGCAGACAAAGGTAATAAACTTACCTATACAAAAGTAAAGCAAGAAAATCTTGCTGAAATGGAGATCTGGGCTATGTCACTTGGATACACTTAAAACTGTATGTATGCACCGCTACAAGTGATTCATTGGCAAAGCATTTGAGGAAAAAATTTCTAAATGCTGTGAAGTATTGAAAAAGCACAAGAAAAAAGTCAGTGCAAACCATAAGGTGACTGTTGCAATGGCCGAGCAAATTGGAAATGCAATCAATCAAAGTTTTACCAGGTTGGAAATAATTGTGTGCTATTTGTTACCAAGAAGTTGAAATAAGTGATATTGGCAGACTCACTGGAAGCAGTTCTCAAATTAGAGAAGTTACCAGTACCACTAAGTGACTAACAGTGAAAAAGAAACTGCACAAAGACAATCTGCAAAACGCTACCTTGAATGCATACTGGATGCTTGTCAAGTTTCTCCAATTGTTACCTACAGTATACCAAAGAAGCAAAAGAAAGTTCATGCAAAGCAAAAGATACAGAAAGTGGTTCAAACACTGGAGGATACTTTTAACATTCCATTTGTGAAGATTTGTGTTGCAATCAAGATCAAATTGAACTTTCAACATCTTGAGTTGAATTCATAGAAAAAGGATTCAACTGATTTGCTCACTATGATGCTTGAATTTAAAGAAAAATTGCTATCAGCAAAATCATTCCACAAAATGTAATAGCTGCTAACAATAAAGCCACAATTGTAGAGTGTAAAAAAGCTGCTGAATTCTCTGACGCATCAGAATATCTGGTGAGAGAATCACAAAACAAAGTTTGAAGTCAGCAGGTGGTATATAAGGAAAACCAACATACAAGATTAGAAACAAGTTACCTCAGTTAACACTTAAAGCTGTTGCTGCATTTTATAAGAATGATGAGTACACTAGGGTTATGCTTGGCAAAAATGATTGTATAATGTTGCAGGAAACGTGTAAAAGCAAAAACAAATAATTATTTGTAACTTGGAAGGAACTGTATTTTGCATTTTAACAGAAACATCCTGAGATCAAAAATCGCCTTTCAAAATTATGTGGCTTGTGCCCTAAATGGTGTGTTAATGTTTTACATAGTGGTACACACTCAGTGTGTGTGCACCCAACACTAAAACACCATCTTACTATGCAATGCTGCAAACCTGAAGCAAGATTACAAAGATTTTTTTTGTGATTGTGTGCAGACCAGAAAATAAAATGCGCATGATTCACAGATGTGGGAGTTGCCCTGGAAAAGATATTTTATGTCAGTTTTTAAAACAGAAGTTGACAGGTAAATCTACGGATAATGTAGTATACATACAACGGCAATCCACTGACAAACAACATTGAGAACCTTAGTTTCTGCTCATCTTTTGTAGGTATGATTTTGCTGATAGCAAATTTTCCTTAACTACAAGCATCAAATTAAGCTAATCACTTAAAGCCTTTTTAAATGCATTCAACTTGATCTTGATAGCAACACAATTCTTCACAAATGTGTTAAAAGCATTCTCCAGTCTTTGAACCACTTTCTGTATCTTTTGCTTTGCATGATTTTCCCTTTGCATCTTCGGTACACCATGAGTAACAGCTGGAGACATTTGACATGCATCAAGTTTGCGTTTAAAGTAGAATTTTGCAGGTTGTCTTTGTGTGGTCTCTTCATCACTGTCAGTGGAGCTGGTTAACCTATTGAGCAGCAATGATAATATTTCATATTGAAGATTATCATGCCTTTCCTGAGAAAACAAAATCAAAGAACCAACATTTCCAGCTTTGTCGTATCTGCTTATAGTGTGATTTCATTATCATTAGCTTGAAAGTTTTGTCTTGGTTTACATACAAAGATACTCTGCCCTTTCTCAACCAGCAGAACAGGCATCACACATTGAATTATGAAATATGCTGCTGGAATTGTACAATGATCTTTCAGGGGACAATTTGGATACTCTTCATGAATTCCATGTGAACTACTCTTTCTTGCCTGTGGAGCCAACATCGTTTATAGAGAAACATATCTTGTCCAAACTACACAAACAAGTAGCCAATGATATAGCTATTCAGCAAGGAAGGGAGTATGATGGTTTTGGCAAAACTTCAGCTACCCAAGTGTGTGCTACAGCTCTGAACATTCAGAATCCAAGTTGCTTGATGGGCTTCCAACCAGCAATCTTGACTGTGAGACAGACTTGGCAAAATTTGACAAACTAGCAGCCAGATCTGTAATGTGTTCAAACAAAAGTTTACAGCAAAGGGAATTCGTGATGGAATGACTATGTATAAAACTTCATTATGCAATGTTGACAAGCTCACCATCAAACTTTCTGAAGTCCTCGATGCAGGAGAAAGGACATGGTTAGAAGAACAGAAGATGCTTTTTAACACTTTGGCACCAGGGTGGTTATCGCGATTTTTGCAAAAAAAAACTGCCTAAACGCACGTGGCTTTGCTTGGGAATTTCTCTGGTCCGGTATGCTCTACAAACCTGGTAAAAGTCTCAAAAGACGCGGCAAGTCTTCTAGTCTGCACTCGAAAAAAAATTTTTTGCTTGGGGGTTTCGTTTTTTTTGTGAGTGACGTCATAAGTGGAGGACTTTTAGGCCACCTTGGCCCTGGGCGCCAACCATTAGGTGCTAGTATTTTGCTGAAGATTTTACTGGAAACTAGGCTACAATCCGAGTCTTTTGATACTTTGGATGACCTGCTGGGGCTTCGGGTTCAAAAGTTGTGATGTAAGCTAGTGAAAATATTTGACTAATTAGCTAATTAATTAATTTGTTTATTTTAGATCATAACTTTTGAACCAGAAACGTTAGAAAGTCAATCAAAGGCTGAAAAGACTCAGACTCGAGTCTAGTTTCCAATGAAAACTTCAGCGAAACACTTTGGCCTAGCGGTTGGGCCCTAGGCCAAGCAACATGAGCCAAAATAACCCTAAAACTACTTCACTTATGATGTCAGTCACGAAAAATCCGCACCCCCCAACCAAAAATTTTTTTCGAGTGCAATCTACTAGACTGGCCGATCCGTTTGAGCCATTGAACAGCTCTCTAGCACAATCGGCTGCTGAGGAGCTAGGGTGTTGGTAAAGCAACCAAAAACTGCTGTTTTTTAGGCCGAAATGGAAGTACGAATATATCGTAGGCCGGCTCTCAAAGTGTTAAGAGCATTCAAAGAAAGCTTGTGATGCTGCACTAAAGGCTGAGGAATATGTACATGTTCTTTTCCACAAATGCAGTCTTTAATGGCCCTCCCCACAATTTGCGTCTGAAACCACTCCATTGAAAGCAAGTTGAAAAAGGTCCTACAAAATGAACTTGCCTACTGACAACCAGAGTTGAGAAACACAAGAAACAAGATTTTGTTCTTTTAATGAAAACAGAACAATCCCATTCTGAATTGTTTTTATTCCATAATGCAATATCATTATTTTCAGAATTACACAATAATGACTTGTTATATCTATTGTGGCATTCAAAATCGAAGGTAAAGAAATGTACCCATCTTTGTTTTCGCAACGTGTTGTTGGTCAGTTTACTCCTAAGTGGTAAGGCTTGGCAAGCATGTGCACAGCAAACAGAGAAAAACCATTCCCACACAAACTGTGCAGTTGCACATCAAGTTTATGTCCATGCACTGCTAGTTCAGCATCAGTATAGTGGATTTTTTCAATATATGGTTTGGTATGGACCAACCTCAAACAACTATGATGCAGAAAAGGCAGAAAAATTGATTAAGATATGCCGATTTTATAGAGCTGAAGAAGATAACCATTAGAATTTACTCAAACTATTCAATTCATTCTTCTCTTATTTTCAACTCCTTTAAATTTCATTGCTGTTCGTTTTGTTTGATTTTTAAAAAAATTACAGTTAACTGTACAAGTGTCCTGCTTTATTTTTTACTTATTAGTAGGTTTTTCAAAGGAAATCAAAGGAAAAGTAGAGTGGATTTTTTGGTGGATTTTAAAGGTTTTTTAAAGTGGACTTAAAAAAACGGGTGTTTTTTTGGGTCGTTTTTTACAACAACCCTGCTGACAACACACCTCACCAAAAGACTGTTAGGCTTGTCAAAACTTGTATAAACTTATCCACATCAGAGCTCAAGTTAAACCTTGTACTGATTTTGATGACTGACTCAGCGAACTCAGAAGGAATACCTGATTCTACTGGTACCAGAAGTGGTCTTGAAGCAGCCATCAAAGAATCATCACCACATTTGGTGGTGGTGGACACTGTACTCCATCCTGAAATAATATTCAATGAGTCATGCATTGTCATTTGGATTCTAGCAGCAACCATCGACAGTGGTATGTTGGCATTTGTATTGCCAACAGTGATGATGAAATGTATACTGTTAACCATTTGGAACATTGTAACAACATAGGAGACGATAGTCCTAGTTAGTAGGCGATGGAAATAGCCAACATGCCCAGATATTCAAAAATTCAGTGGTAAACAAATCATACCATGCAACATTGTTGGCTCATGGGATCTTAGCAGACGTGTCATGGCATTTGTTCTAGATAAACATGACATAAGTGATATGTTCTTCAATCATTTTATTCATAAGAAGATTAATGCAACATGGTGCTAGTACGCGGCCACAGCCAGTTGTCATCATTTGGTTGCTGTGTAAGCTACCTGCAGATTTGCTTTATGTGTTAAATGATGCAACAGTCTGCTATATGAAGTCGACCTAAGCCGATGAGTTCTGCCAATGTATATATATTCTTGAACGTATGGAACACTAGAGATTTAACAACACTGCAAATTATTTTTTAAATCAGGACACTGGTACATTATTACAATTTTTGCCTTGATGCAAATGATCTTTTCTGTAAATATCTTGCAAACGATCTCTGTAAATATATTCTTGCATAAAAGTCAAATTGTGAGAACTTGCCATTTCAATCCATCTGATAATAAGATTAGCAAGCTATTATCGAATTCCCTGGCCTAAAATACATACAAATCGACACTAAGAGCAGTAAAATCACACAATGCTTCCTGGCCCCCTTAAATTTGTGCTAATTATTAGCACGTCAGCCTAAATATGCTTTTTGGTCTGCACCAACTAATTTCTGAACTGAATTTAATAAAAAAGGTACCAAAATGATCAGGAGAGTGAACTACAGATAAGCTGTTCCCTAACAGATTTGAGAGACCACCATTTTTGACCCCTTGTAATTGTATAGCCCACCTCTATTAACAGTAATTTTGTATGAACACTGATGCTGACCCAATTGTGCACTACCTACTGCAGATACTTTAGTGTTTTAAATGGACTTGACATTGATTTCCATTTGCAATGTGCAGTTCCTTTGAAAGTTATTGACCTGTTAATTTTATAAATTGCTGTTTTTTCAGAAAAAAGCATTTCTGTATTGTAGCTAATCAACCCTAATGGGAGGAAGATGCCGTAGATTGCTAAAAGCTTAAAGGTTGGAAAAACTTGTTTTTTTCAATCATGATGTTAAACCCAGCTGCTGATATATCTCGTAAAAATCCTACTGATGACTTTGAATTATTACAAAGAGTTGGTAGTGGAACATATGGCGATGTCTACAAGGTATGTGTTTTTGTGATATTCACATGCCGTGATTCTGTGGATATTTTGCACTAAGAAATTTATCATATTGTATTTAAATTTTGTCTTGAGTCTTTTTTCGAAGTCAACTATATATGTGTGTAGATGTTCATCTACAATAACAATTAACTTAGTGATATAAATGATATATGTAACCAATAAGTGGATCTACAATTTACAAAAGCATGAAGTGTTACTAGAGAGAGCTTTTATTGTACATGGTTGTTTGCATTCTTGTATATATATTTGTTTTGTAGTAATGCTAACCTTTTTTATTTGTATACACCTCTGGTGCACAGTTAACCAGTATGATGCTATGTTACTGAGATAGATAAATTGCATTGACTTTTTGAGTAAAGTCAATCTGTTAGTAAGTTTTTTACTTTTGAGGTATTCAATTTCCTATTAACACTTTTAGTGCCAAAGTATGTTCTAGAACAGTGATGCTCAAACCATGGCCCGCAAGGGCCTCTGGAGTAGCCTGCAAAGCAATTTTCATTGGAAAGAAAACTTAACACTTTAATCATTTAAGAGAATTTTTTAGAGAATTTTTATTGAGATTATTAATTCTTGTGGCCCGTGAAAGGTTTCTGAAAGACAAATGTGACTCATGAGCCAAAAAGTTTGAGCACCACTGTTTTAGAATATACCATATTTTTTGCACATGGCACTGCTGTATGTTTCTGAAAATGCTTTACATATTTTTTTGTTAAAAGTGACATCGTCTGAGTTCATTGTTATTGTTGTGCAATGTGGTATGTGTCTAAAAGAGTCATTTTCTCTCTTACCACAACCTCAGGTGAAGTTACTGTGGAGTGTTCTCTTTGCCCTGTGGGGTGGTGCTGGGCACGTTTTTTGCTATGAGCAGGTTTTTGTTTCAGGAAGTTATTTAGTTTTGTGGAAAGGTAATTGGCAAGGATGGATGTGTTTTGTGAAATATTTTGAAATTAATGTAAAGGCTGAGTTTGCAGATACTACTTTAACACTTTCGCGTCCAACCGGTTTCGGAGATTTTTGCACCAGAACAACCAGATTACAGTGGCTCGGCGTGAGCGTAACTCTGGTGTCGAAAGTGGTAGAGAGCTATTCAAAGGCTCAAACGGTACAGCAAGTCTTCTAGTCGCACTTGAAAAAAATTTTTAGTTAGGGGGTGCAGATTTTTTTGTGTACATCAGTAGATGTACAGGTCTTTTTGTACATCTGTTGATGCACTGATTAGCTCATTGTCTTTATCAGCTGTCAAGTAATGGCTGAAACCACGTGAGCCATTGCTACTAAAGTGGCTTTTGTAGTCCTAAACTGGTGCACAAATATGTTTGTGTTTTTGTGCTGTTGTCTGTACACTGGCATATAAAGATGTCCATTTAAACACTTGTAACTTCTTTGTTCTTGGGATCTTCAATGAAAATTTACGTGAATGTTCTTTATCCTTTATGCATTAGCCTTGAAAATTTGAGGTAAATTGAGCAAGAAATCTTTTGAGTTGTGCAGTTTTGCATTGAACAACATTTTGCTGCCCATAAGCTATGACAATTTCTGAAACAGTAAGGTGTTGTTACATAGAACATCAAGATTTTTTTGCTCTTGGTTAGTTGCAACAAAAACTTACACGAATGTTCTTCTTACCTACATGCTTTAGTTCTGAAAATTTGAGGTCAATTGAGCAAGAACTCTTCAAGTTCATGTAATTTTTCATCAGACGTCCTTTGCTACATGAAGATTCAGACCTTATCATATATAGTAGGGTACAGTTAGTTGTTATGTAGAACATAATCACTTTTTTTGTACTTTGGTGTTTTGCAATGAATGGTTACATGCGCATGTTCTGCATATTTCAAGGTATTTTTCCTGAAAATTAAAGCTCAACCAAAAACTCTTTGAGGAGTTATTTAGTTTTGGACCAAGTAACTGAACATGCGTTCATAGTGTGTTGTGACAGCATGACCATGATAGTATAAGCTAGGCTGCTAATGTAGAATAAAGGGATATAAATGCTAAAATTGCTAATCTGGACACCAAAACTGACATTGTTTTGTGACAGTAAAACAATAATTGCGATGTTTCTACTTTTTTCAAATGCACTGTTCAGAACTCCTTGCTATTATTTTTCATAGATGGCAGAAAATATGCCAAAAAAACAATTGGTGCATTAAAAGATCATATAAACTTCCAAATTTGGCAGCAATCAATGACATCTTCATCACACTTTGAAACACAGTACATTTACTTCCAAGGTAAAAAAACATCAGTTTCACCCAAAACAGCTTGGCACCCAAGGGCACTCAGGTGAAAAGTAGCCGTAGCTGGTTCAGTAAGGCTAGGTTGTAGACAAGGTTGTGGAGTCGGAGGTAAAATATCCGAATCTGAGTTTCTAAAATTTCTGACTGTCGACTATGACCTTTCCAAAATTTCTGACTCTCGATTCCTTAACATAAAGGGAATGAAATGTGGCTGTTAAAATCAATGGAAATCATGGTACACAGCAAGAAATCTCTGATTCAACAAAAGTTTCAAAATAAATTGTACCGTTTCAACAGGAATTCCCAATTTAAGAGTGTGTTGTAAAAACTGATCCAGCTGGGAACCTGGAGACGGAGTCGGACAAAAAATCCGACTCCGCATCCCAGTGTTGTTAGGCATCCGACTCCACCCAAAACCTCCAGCTCTGACTCTGCAACCCTGGTTATAGATACACCTATTCATAAAAATTAATGTGATGGATTTATACAGGTTAATTCCTATTAACGCCTGAATGAAGTGGTCATCAGTTGGGAAAAAATGTTTCCATCCCTGTTTTTTATGCTTTGTTGTTTAAACACTGCATGATTTCACTATAAAACCATGTTCATTTCAATCAATTGGCTTGTCAATTATGCATAGTGTGATCATACATTCTCATTAATTTATAGTGCTATCATACTTCCTAATCAATCCTCATTGGTAATTTCACCAAAAAGTGTTGGTGAAATCAATTTTTTTAATTAATACATCAGTGTGAACTAATTCTGGCACTGCTGTCTTGATATAGGCAGGTCTTAAGAGAAATATTACAGAAGTGGTGGATTTTTTTCTGGCTTGTCCAACTGGTAATGAAAGTGTCATAGCAATCTCAGCAAAAAAAAATTATAGTGAAATTGAAATATGGATTTAATAGATGAAAATGACAGAACCCTCTACAGTGCTGTTGCAGGGTGACCCAAAAAGATGTGTACCCATGAAAATTTCAATTGTGACTTTGATTAAAAAGCTATTTATTTCAAATTACAACCACACATTATTC
>JGI24158J21664_10009977_pt1 | contig 12667 bp, 8 predicted proteins | sample Ectturendosymbi3_FD_21664 | JGI IMG/M metagenome (IMG submission 21664) | reverse complement strand
GTGTTATTCCAACATATTTTGAACTAATCTTAAACACTGCTACCACTACCAGGCCTGCGCAGTCGAAGTCGGAAGGAGTTTGGTCTTGAGTAGTCGGAGTCGGTAAAAATTATTTTTTAAAAATCTGACTCCAGGCTGATATTCTACACGCCGAGTGTGACCAGTGTTGCCACTCTGTTATGAAGAAAACCCCAGAATTTACCTTGAAACAAAAGAAAATGATAAAAAACCCTAGATATACAAAATGTTTAAAAAAAGTCAAAATCAAACTTGAAACGTATGCTACCGGTACTTGCACATACAAAATGTGGTATTATGCGTTATTTGCATCAAGTTTTTAACAAGTGCAAGGCTATTTTGGACATACTGACAATTTACAAACAGGCTAGCAGCAAATCATGTGCATGCAGTAACATAAAAAGTAAGATCTTTTTTAAGAAAAGTTTTGATGTTTTATTTTACCTTCACTTACAGTAAATGCACAAATCGAAACATGTAAGTGATACATTCAAGGTCTTATATTTTTATTTACCTCAATCATTCCAATATTTCACTACTAATTTAACATTCAAAATTTTACATTCATACCTACGCCAACGTGCCTGTAAAACAATGAACAGATTATCAACCACAGCATCTTCAAAACCAAACAAAGCATTCCAAAATCATGCACAATAAGCAGATCTTGACATATCAGCGGTTGATTGGAGTGCTGACTTATGCCTAGTCAGAGCGTAATCTGTAAAACATTAGATTTCAAACGCCTTGGTTAAGCCTAGCCGTACTCAACTGTACTGACTCTGCACATTACGCCTATGAAACTACTGTATTCTTGAATGGAAAATACAGCAATGCGACATATATTTCTAAATTTTTACAAACAAACCCCACATTTTCAATAAAAAACCCAGAACCTCAGATGAAACAGGAAAACCCAAATCTAGTAAAAAATCCCCAGCAGTGGCAATATTGATTGTGACTGTTTCTACCACAAAAAAGTGTGTAAACGTCACACTTTGCGTTTTTGCACACCGACTTAGTCTCGCAAAATGCGCTGCACAGGTGTTGACTGCCTTGTCCACACCACATTCCCGCAGTAATTCCACAGTCTGATGTGACTAGAACAAGCCCCACCTTGAAATGGAAACACTGTGACCTTAATTCCTGGTAAAACAGACCCTCAGATTTCGCCCCGGCGACCTCTTTCGATCAATTAATTAGTCGGGCAGCATGAGCGAACCATGCTGTCAGTGCGCCGGAGCCGGAACCATGTTGTCAACTGTCAGTGAGCAGAAAAAATCCGGAGCCGGAGCTGCTAAATTGACCACCAGCTCCGGCTCCGGTCCCGGCTACGGCTCCACCGAAAATGAACAGCTCCGGTCCTCCGGTTCCGAAGCCCTGGTTTCAGCTGACTTGCTCAGTTCAGTGCTGGACGTTCGTTTCAAAAGGAATGCAAAACTATTGACCAATCACCACTTACTGGTCTGCAACTTGCATTTGGTAAAGTCGCCGGGCCAGGTGATCCTACCGAATAAAATAAAATAAATACAGGACCAGGTGATCCTACCGAATAAAATGGGGGATCTTGCCGGAGAAATATGTAAGAAAGTCCTTTGCGTGACAGCATATTGTCCTGTTCCGAGAACTCCCGGAATGCACAGTGGACGCAGAGGTGGAGTGGCTGCAGCCGTAGCTTTTTCTGCAGCTCGGGTATGCGGACGGAAACGACTCGGTATGGCGGATAATGGCAAAAAATTAACCCCTTGGTAGAACCAAGAGGCGAAAGATGCTATTTCAGCCAAGAAAGTAGCCTACAAGGCATGTCTTCACAACAAAGTCGACTCTTCCTTGCATTCGCGGTACGCAGAGGCACGAAAGTCCGCAGCAGTCACGGTGAAACAGCCCAAAATGCAATCATGGGTGAATTTCGGACGTAAACTGGATTCCAATTACTGGCAAGCAAGCAAAGCGTTCTGGCACACTATACGGCGTCTTCGCGACCAAAGATCTCATACTGCTAGATCCATTAAAGACCCAAACGGTGTTTTAGTCAGCAATGAGAAGCATATCCTTGGTACATGAAGATAGTATTGTAAAGATCTCTTGAACCCAATCGCTATTACGCAACCGAACACACATGAGGAAGGTTTGGGGCAGGAAAATACCATCACTGCAGCTGAATTCCCCCATTCTGTCAAAACACTCAAAGCTGGGAAGTCTGCAATCTGCAGGCTGTAATGAAATCCGACCGGAAATCCTGAAAGCATTGAATCAAGAAGGAGTTCTTTGCCTGTCCTATGTGTGGCAAGTGGCCTGGTGTTCTGGAAGAGCACCAGATGATTGTCAAACTAGGGTGATCATCCCCATACACATAAAGGGAGACTGGAGTGAATGCACCAACAATTGGGCATTTCTATCCTTAGACTCCCAGGAAAAGTGTGTGCCAAGGGCCTTGAAAAAAGATGCAGCGAAATATTTTAACCAAAGCTGGAACATACCCAGTGCGGTTTTCGTCCCGGCCATAATGCGGTTTTCATCTCCGCTGTCCCGGCCATATCCAATGCGGTTTTCGTCCGGGCCGTAGCACTACAGACCAAATTTTCACTCTCCAGCTAATTTTCGAGAAATCTTGGGAGTATGCCAAAGACGACTACACATGTTTTGTCGACCTCGAGAAAGAATACGACCGAGTTTCTCGTGAAAAGCTTTGTAGAGTGTTACGGGATTACAGTGCTGACGACCTGTTACTGGTCGTCAAGTCACTGTATTCCTGCTCAGAAGTTTGTGCCCGTGTCGGGGGAGTTAAATCACAACCGTTCACCGTTGGTATTGGACTCCGACAAGGGTGTGTTCTGTCACCACCCTCTTCATAGTCTTCTTGAATTGGATAGACAGTCCCAACCAAGTCGAGAAGAAGGTCAAAATTTGGAAGTTGCAGAATCAACCGCTTACTTTTTTCAGACAATTTTGTACTGCTAGCATTTTCTGAACAGGGTCTTCAGCATGCACTCGATCGGTTTTCTGCTGCGTACGACCGAGCTGGAATGAAAATTAGCACCAAAAAGACCGAGGCATTATGTCTCTCTCGAAACGCAAGACAGTAAAAGCTGCAAGTGAGCAGCAAAACACTGCAGGAGGTGAAGTTCAAGTACCTTGGGTTGTACTTAGGAGTGGCGGAAGGCAGAGCGAGAAGATTGATTCACGGATTGGTAAGGCTAACGCAGTTCTTCGTTAGCTTTATCGCTCTGTGGTCACAAAACGGGAGCTTTCAAACGCCGCTAAGCTGTCAGTTTTTAAATCGGTTTTTGTTCGGATCCTTACCGATGGTTATGAATCTGGGATCATGACTGAAAAAACTGTCCTCTCAAATGCAAGCGGCAGACATGGGATCTTTGCAAAGAGTCCACGGTGTGACACTTCGCGAAAAAGTGCGCAGCTGTGAAATTCGCAGAACACTGAAAGTCGAGCCATTTCTCCACCGAATCGTGAGATCCCAGCGTTGGTTTAAATATGTATCCAGAATACCCCACGAAAGTCTGCGCAGCAAGTCCTGCTGGCTAAACCCACGAGAAAGCGGCCCAGAGGAAAATAAATATATAAAGAATACAAATGAATTTATGAAAATAAAAGAATACAAATGAATGAGTACATTTTCTTTTGTTGATTAAGGTCTTTTCAGAACTTTTTGGATAAAATCTTCCCCCATAATTGTTATAGGGATTGAAGATGGTTTGAAGTTTCTTTTTATTCACACACTAGAGATGCTTCGGGAGGCACACGATTCAGGTGCTGCTAAGTCACATGGTTGCTAAGACAACAAACAAAACGTGTTGTTTGTAAATCCGTCGCATTTTCGAAAAAGTTGTTAACTATAGTTAGAATGCAAGCAGTTTGCGAATACAAGTTGTGAGTTTTTGTAGGTGTCTTTTAAACTCTGTTACTGTTGTAGTGAATCATCCCTCTTTGGAAGATCACAGAACATTCACAGATGAGGAGTGAGTGCTGCAAGCCAACAGGACACAGGAGAGTCCTTCGTTCAGTCTTCAAAGTCAGCGACGTTTACTTCTGCTTCTTCACAGTTATATGCAAACAATTTTTGCAAGCGTTGCGCTTGGAACACCCAGACCGGCTTCAGACATCTTATTTAATGTTTTTTACAGTATTGGTTACTGAAGTTAGAATAACATTCCCAAAAATGTGAGTTTTCATTAGCACCACGCCACACTTTTTTTTCAAGGTACAAGTATTTGAATATTCTGTTCAAACTTTTAAGTGTGTATTCCCAGTGAGCTGTCGAAATGCCTTAACAAGTTTGAACATTTTGCCTTTCACTAACAGTTTGGTTTGCAGGACAAAGTTCATGTGCATCAGTGCAGCGTTATACGACTCCATGCATTTCTGCAATGAAGATGCTCATCGTGGCAGAGAAAACGTTTCATAAAAATGCTTTGTTTTATATTACAGTTTTTGATAAGACATTTTTACACTGAGTAGTAATAGGTCTTTTGTTACCAGAACGTTTGAATGCATCCAAAGACAAGCTTCATGCATTGCGTCTTTATACCTAGCCAGAGTACTGTGCAAAATCAATTTTATAGCACGTTCACAAAGCTAATTTCCCTATGTTTCTGTTATAAGCGTATTTTAACATTATTTACGAATGCCATTCAACAAAATAGGCTTAGGATTGCGTCTGGGGCATAATTTCATGAGTATTTCTCTTCGCAAAGATTGGTTTCATTACTAAAATTCTACTTTGAGAGTATTGTGCAATGCAACAACACTAAGCTGATTTTATGCAAAAAATATTTTCCTTGCGTTTTGTTTGCCGCAAAATATGAAGTACAATGTTACAAACAAAATTTTGTCGAGGACAAAATTAAGTGTGCTTTATGCAACTTAAAAACCAAGGTGAGAAATGAAAATAAGGTAAGGATCGTAAACAACAAAGTTGGATCAATTACATTATTTCAGTTCAATTACAATTACGCCTTCAATGTTGTCAATTACATTGCAATTATAATTATTCTGTGCTGAAAACATCAAATTCCAGTTACAATTACAATTACTTTCACGCTTGGAATTGGCTACAAGTTGAATTAAAAAATTATTTCAAGAATGTGAAAATATTACAAGCAGACATGTGGAATCATACCAGAAGTGGCTCCAGAACAGGCTTTTCGCGAGTTTTAGAGAATAGCACTCACTATGTTTTTCACCCCGCATCCAACAAATTTTTGCTTAATTTGACACCTCTCTAATTCCGCGTCTCCACAGAGCTGCAGTCTCTGATTTCCTACAGATGGTGCTACACAACAGTAAATTATCAGCGCAAAAACTTGTCACAATGAAAGCAACAACGGTTGATGGTTTGAACAATCATTGATCTTCGAATCCGGTTTCTAGAACACAACAGAAACAAGATTCAACATTCTACCAGCGCAGTCTAAACTTAGTGAACAGACCTTACTGTCACTCGAGCGCGCGACAAACAATTAAGAATTAGGCAAGTACACAACTGTAGTTACTTACAGTAAATTAAACATGCAACTCAAACGCACGACTGCCAATCAGCTAAAACTTCAGCGCTCATTGGCGAACTGCAAACTAGCACGTATACGTGTTAATTCTCCAACAACAAAAATTAAGAGTATGTATGTACCAAAACGATGAGAGCGCCATAGCTCAAGTTTTCGGTCTAAGTTTTGAAGAAAGGTCGCTATTTCGAATTGCAGCATTTGGGCTATACACTTAAGAGCCGAAAAAGTCATCAAATAGGAAATAGACGGAATATACAATTTACGGCAAATTTTGCACGAGGAGAAACAAATCCGTGATCAAATTAGATGTTGCTTTAGTTGAAAATTTGAATTTCTTTGTGCAGTTGTTGCAGGGTGCCTCAGTTCTGGTTAAGGGTATAAAAATATTGGACAGCGGTGTTGGAAGGGATTCAGCAGTGTTTTCAAAATATTCGTTTTGATCATCCATTTTCAAAATGTTACAATGTCAGCAATATATTGCCGAAAAAACACGAAATCATAGAAAAACCAGTTAACCATGAGCTCAAAAAAACGATCACTGGGTTCGTGCTAACAAATTGTGTATCAATTGTTCTAAAAGCAGGTTCATGGTCATGAACAACCGTAACAATATCGATTTTTCAGTTTCAATTAGTCATCACCCAATATCAAAACAAAGCAGCTTAAAATATCTTGGCGTTAAACTTGATGATAAACTTAATTGGAAGCCTCAAAGCGAAAAGTTGGTGACACAACTCTTTAAATCATATGGAATATTGTTCAAATTAAAACGCTATATCACGATTTCAGTGCTCAAATCTGCTTACTTTGCTCTTTTCCATTCCTATTTAACTTATTCAATACTTAACTGGGGAAGAGCCAACAAGACGACTTTACTCCCTTTAATTCGATTGCAGAATAAAGCTATGAGAACACTTGAATATTACAAAACTAAAACAACTGTACTCTATTTCAAGCATAAAATTTTAGGAATACCTGATTTATTTCAATTGTCAGTTGGCAAAATGATGCACCCCTTTTATAATGGTGGATTACCTAATCACTTTGATAACTATTTTGCTGAGATTGCATCAGTCCACAAATATCGAACAAAACTTGCTTTTCTGCAAAAATATGATTTACCCAGAATGAAAAAATCTCTAGGTCAGCTTTCTTTACAGTATATTGTTCCGAAAATTTGGTCTAACATTCCAGAAAATTTGAAATCGTCTTCGCCTTATTAATTTCGCAAAAAATGTAAAAAAGCCCTGCTATCTTGCCAGAATTCCTTTTGATCTTAGTTTTATATGCTTGTCACATTCTGTAATATTGCGCTGATGCGACCTCTATAGTTGCTTACCCCACCCTCTGTACATAGGCATGCTTTTCCCAAATGTTTTTTGTTATTTTTATGCTTATTTTACCTGACGTTGATTTGATGCTTCTTATTGCGTTTATTACTTCTTGTAAAACGTCTTCAATTAAAATTTGGTTTGTGCTAGCAGCAGGGCTGGCTGAGAAATTGACCCAGGTGGTCTTCGCCACCCCTTTGTGATTCAACATGTTAGAACACGATTTCTAAGCTGAGAAACCTGAAAATTCTTAACTTTTATATTTTCATCACCACGTGATCAATTAGTGATATTTGATGTTATAGTATTTCCTCTTGTTGCTGCATTGGTGGTATTTCGTGATTTGAGTCACAAAAATGCACGATTAAACCATACCATACGTACTATCGACCTTCCGTGTCGAAAACTCGACTGCTCCTGTGGGAGCAATGGGTCGAAGGGTGGTTCGACGCGAGCGTAGATGAGTTTCTCGAGGATTTCGAAGGGGACACATAAAAGGGGTATAGGGCGGTAGCTCTTTGCGCCCCCAATGGATTTTCCGGCTTAGGCATTGAAACTATTACTGCTCTTCTCTAGATCTTTGGAATTTTGAGTTGGCGCATGCAGGAAGTGAGGAAATCGCAAAACCGAGATTTGAGAGCCGACCTGGCGTGAAGTATAAAATCCGGGAAGATGGAATCCAGACCCCAAGACTTTCCAGGCCTCAGGCGCCTGACTGTGGTAGCAAGCTCCTCTGGCCTGAAAGGTTCAGAGATACTGTATCCTTCAGGTGTTGGGACCTTCCATAGGTCGAACAGCTGCTGACAACGATAAACAGGTATAAGTGCACGCATGACAGCTTAGACTGTACGGTCTGCACAACGCGGCTAGCATAATCGCACAGCACACTCACACCTACACTGCCTCACTTTCACTACACAAGGCGAAACGTACACACAAGTGATTTCACTTTGATAAAAGGTGTTGTTGTTGAAAAAAGCTCTTTGAAAAAAGGTGTTGTCGTTGAGAGTTGGGCCTTGAAATATAAACATATTTTCAAAAATGGCCAACACAAAAAATTTTCGGCCAAACGACCCTGAAAACGGCTAAAAAGGCCAAATGGCCAACCCGAAAATTGTACGGTGAACCAACATGAAACAGTTGTCTTAACTTTTGATTCGTATGTTAGTTTTTTACTCGTTTCTGATAAAAGCGGTCTCTCTTAATTTTGGATTATTTTTCTGTACCCTGGTGAAGCATGATTGCTTCATGTGATGCGATGAGGTCATAACCTGCCATTGCGTTCCCTTAATTTTGACAGGTTTTCAGACTTTTAGTGGAGAACGAGTTTACTACTTTCGAAATACCTTACGTGGTTCCAGATACAAATTCGGTCTTATGGTAAACACAAGAATGCGTTCATGTCAAACTCGTACTTGATTTAGAAACGTGTGTGAATTGAGGCTGCGCGTTTGCGTTAGTATTGGTGTGCATAAGCAATGCGTTACTTTAAGTGATCGCTTCTCTTTGATAACAAAATGGCGTGATATATTTTATGTGTTTCTATTCTTTCATCTCATACGTTAGGTCTTAACATAGACGTTCAATAAAATCATTTACAATTGCAATTGATAAAACGCACCGGAGAGTTGAAAGATAGTCGAGTCCAGCCAAGTTGCGTTGAACTCTCGGGAAACTTGGTAGTATGACCACCATGCATAATGAATATGTCAGCAGGGCGCGATTACTACTGCAGTTGAGGAGCAGGTGTCAAACAGTTGCAACACGGCACCTCAGCAGATTTGTAATCAAGGTAGATGTATTCTTATTTGCGACTCACCTCAGTTGAAATTCTACAGCTATCAAATCTGTTGTTTTTGCCAGGCCTAAAAATATTGACAAACTTTTAACGCTTTCAATTGCGTTGGCAAAAAGTGATAATTTACTATGTAACATTTTTATTACTTCTCGTCTTACAAACTAATTCGAAATGAAATGATATACCCGTGACAATGATTTTCATAATTGCACGTTGTTAGCAAACATTTAGTTTCAATGTTGCTGTTTAATTTTAACTAGGAGCCACGATTTTGGGCAATGAAGCTACCAGGTTTCGTCTGCCAGAAAGACGGGAAGTATTTGGATTTTATTAGCCAAGTTCGTCGATTGTTTAGATTTTGATGGAAAGAAAGAACTTCTTTCCAAGAGGAAATAGTTGTAGAGACGTAAAATGACACAAAGGGCTCCAGTATTTTTCCATATTCAATAAATGATGTGCAAAATTTTCTCATTTTGTTTAGCATTTTCTTTTTTGTTGCAACATTTCTCAACCCAAGTTGATTCCTACACATATTATTTGTTTATGATTTCTTGGATTTTCCTTAGACAATCCGATTTCCACGTAAATTGAATTTTAGCGACCTGTTTCACATGGACGAATTTTCATTGTGAACGCTGTCAACGCGTATCCGACAACCTTTCGCCTGATCTGACACCTCACAAATTCCGCTGATATAATGAGAGCTGCAGCCTCGTATTTCCTACAACAAATGCTACTGAACGGGAGATGATTAGCGCAAACACTTGATGTCACAATTTAAGCCAGAAGCTTTAACAGCGATTGATCGTCGATTACGGTTTCTGAAACACAGCAGAAACAGAACTAAGCGTCTACCAAGATCAGCTAAACTGAGCGAACAGACCTCACTATCAGTTATCCGAGCGTGCGACAAAAAATTAACAATTAGAGAAACGCACACAACTGCTGTTATTTACAGTTAAGTAAATACGAGCTTAATGACGCGGTTGCCATCCAACTACACAACTACAATGCCGAGTGGCGAACTGCAACTGCGCGGTAATTCTTCAACAACCAATAACAAAGCACACGTGCCAAGACGATGTGACTTCCACAGCTTAGATTTTCGGTCACTAGTTCATCAGAAAGCTTGCTGCTTCGCATGGCAGAATTTGGACGATGCACTTCAGAGCCGAAAACGTCACTCATGGGAAATAGACTTAGCGGCAGTTTTATGGCGTTCTTACACGAAGCAAAGAACAGAAAAAACGAAATGTACGGTCGTAACTCATGACTGTGCTCGTGGACTTAGGCCCTTAGGGGATTACGAAATTGCAGAAACCTGCTCACGAGCTGCGCTGACAGACACAAGTGGGGAACGAAAGTCGTTCAGCCTGGAAAGGCAGCGCGATCTATCAAATGCTGTCAATTAAAGTGATGCTTAAAGACGACACTAAAAATGTAACAAACCCTTTGACCCTAGAAAGAGCGCAACATTAAATTCGGTGACCAGGTCAAACACAGGTGAATTCAGTTCGTCGTTGCGCGCCTTTAACTTCAGCAACGCATACGCTCTTTCGGTTCTCATTGTCAAAACTGTGTTGCCACTATAGAATAGAGTCACAGCGTCATAATGATTGTAGTAGTAATGGCTGGAGTTCGAGCAGTTTTTTCTTCGCTTCAAACGCAGTTCGTATCACGAGCAAATATCAGGTTAACCCACACGTGGTGATTTCTGGTTTAGACAAGCCCCATCACAAACGTCCACTCTGCATTTTATCGGAAATGCAAAAACTTTTGATCACCTGAAAGCAAGTTACATCCTCGCACCAAATAGATAAGAAAATATCAAGTCAAAACGCAGAACGAGAAATCATGCATCAGGAAGAACGGCATGAGTAAAACGCAACTACTTGGATTTGGGAAAAACTAATTTTTTAAATAATAATTTCCGAATCGATTTTGTTAAGCCACGTATCCTCACACACCTCGAGATAGATATATTTGAGTTTTTCTACAAAGGTAACTTCAAAACATTGCGAAATCGGTGGTTTTCCCGTCAAATCATGGTATTTGTGAAACAGAGCTGTTTCATCAGTGCAAAACTTTTAGGAACTTTCAGAAAGTGTAATCCCGAAAGAAACCTCGTGCTGCATCGATTTCAAACAACATCTGTACCGAGCAAGCTGTTCCACCATCCTACAACAATCAGGCCTAGGAAGCTCACAACATAAGCAATGCAACGTTTTCAAAGACAACAGGTAATGTATGAGCAAAATAATTTTTTAGGTGATTTTTGAGGCAATTGCGTATAAATAACCACTTTGTTTGAAACAAATTGCGGTGGTGTTAAATTTTCACGGTGGATCAACAAATACCCCTATATGTTAGTCAAAATCAAACTACACTTCCACTTAGAACAAAGGTTTCATTGGCCAAGGACAGACGGTCATGGCAACTCAGTATGTCAAGACGATAACTACAGACTTGTCGTCAACATGTTCGTTAATGATTGTTCTATAGACTTTTAGTCATGCTCAGAAATTTAAATTACTAGATCAACACACGTTTCTACATCGATCAAACAAAGACTCCTCATTGATGTTGCAGTAACGTAATCGAATTCCGTCTTTTCTGTTTTTTGCAGATATATTTTAACAACAATAACAAATTTTCAGTGTAAGAAAAAAGTCTACAAACCCAAGTATCACTACAATTTGTTTGCCAACAGTGCCAAAACGTCCATCTCCAGCATTGAGGATATTTGCAATCTTTCATTGGGCTTTTAAAAAGGCACACCGCCTGCGAAATGCTCCAGTGGCTTTAAAAAACACAGATCATCCAACCACACAGATCTTTAATTATGAAGCTGTTGCGTCAGTTGTCGTACGTACAGCCGCATGAGGCAAGTACTGCTCTTCGTCGGTAGCGGATAATGCATGAGGCATTAAGCATTGTGTGTTTTTTGCTGATAATCGCCGTTATATCTCCAACAGAGTCGAGAAATACTATGGTTTTAAACTTTCATTATAAATTGGCAGACGTTCTTGAATCATTGTGAACCTCGATACTCGCTTCAATTTCAACAAACGTTTCGGTAAACATGAATAAACCGGCAGCGTAACTTTGTATATACATGCTTGGCAAAAAAATGTAGCCAGTGTGTCCGCAAATTCTTCATCTAGGTTCCTGGGCTATGTCCAAAACAAATTGCAATGAAAAAATAATAATGAACAAGATTGACTTAACCGATTGCAATGATCAAACCAAGCAATTACCTTATTGAAGCTGTAATCTATGCTGTGTTCGATCTCAATGTTTGCTCAAAGAAAAATGAGCGATGACCTTCGGCGCAAAACAAGTCAACTCAACCGTGCATCGTCACAGTTTTTCTATCAGAAGTATCAAAAAGCACTTTAACTGCATTTCCAGCATTTTGAAACTTCATTTGCAATCTTCTGCTGCCACCAGCGACATTATCTAAATGCTTCATTCCGTTTCCAAGCAACCTCGCTGCAAACATTCATTTGAAGCGACGTACTCGATAATCGGAAATTAAAAATCAGATACGAAAATTACCAAGAAGTCGAAAAACTTCTCCACTCCACAGCCGCACAATGATTAGTTACGTATTCTGTAGCTAAGCTCCAATCCTGAACATAAAAAACACTTCTGTTTGAAGTACGTAATCATGGCTCAGCTGTGAGTTGTCCTAACGTAGTTTTGATGAAGCTAACAACTCTGTTTCAGCACAAGAACGTAAAAACCCCTCGGTGTTTCTGACGCCATTCTGCTGTTAACAGGTGTGATTCTATAACGCCATATGATGCGTTTCTTCAAGGAGTCAAACAGTTCACGAGAACAACACACTTGTGGTCAATGTGGTCACTGCTTACATTCATGAATTTCACGAAACCTTTTCTACCAGATATATGTGTAATGTCTCCACACTTGTACTGACTAGCAGATGGCTCAGCACGCGTTCACAATACAGTTAACACTCTGACACACTGTGGGCG
>JGI24158J21664_10009976_pt1 | contig 12669 bp, 7 predicted proteins | sample Ectturendosymbi3_FD_21664 | JGI IMG/M metagenome (IMG submission 21664) | reverse complement strand
GGGGGGGGTTCGAAAAATTTTCTAAGGGGGGCGAAATGGTGAAATTTCGTTTTTACCACTCGAAACTAAGAAAACAACCTTCTTGCTGAAAGGTTCCTGCTGAACAACCATCGGTTTCGCTATCGAACAGCTTGATATAACATTCATCTTTGTGCTATGTCCGTGGATCTGTTGGTTTTTGCGCATCGCTTTGTTCATATAAATACTGTTGCGATCGTATCGATTGTTGACATCTTTCAGAGTTTTAAAAATAACAGAGCAGCAAAATTAATTCGCCGCGTGCGCCCAGGTAAACGAAACCGCCATCCTGGATGAATGCGTCAGCAACGACGATGACGTTGAACTCCCCCTCCCCACAGCCCGCTCCCCCTCAGTCAAGTCAGCGAGATCGGTTGCCACCCGCGTAAGTTCGCTTTATTTGACCCTTGCTTCGTTATGGATTTATAAAGTTTGGGGTCGCCCCCAAGCCAGCGTGACTTTTCATGGTGTTGTGCGAAGGAAAGGTGCAAGTTCGAGATTTTGTTTTTTCAACCTGTGAACCCGAGGAGATTGCGTTTGTGAGATTGACGTTTGCAGGGACCGTTGTTGAAAAAACGCGCACAAGACATTTTGTCTCGTATAAATTCGACCTACGTGTTTTTATCGCGAATTTGTTGGTTTGTTTTAGAGATTTTGCAACTGGCAAAATTGACAAATTATGACAGTTTCGCCATTGTTCTTTCATCCTCTTGCATTCACGTTTCATTGGAAGAAACATATCCACATATTTATAGCAAATTTCGAACAAATCCACCACCCATTATTTTTCCCCTTAACATATTATAAGATTCCTAAAGTCACTGCGCGATTTCAGTGACGTCACGAATGACAAGTCAGGTGATGACGTTGCGTGAGGTGTTCGGTGCACAAGAAGCCGTAGTGCGTGGCTTTGGCAGCAGACCGAACACTTCACTCACATGCGCTGGCAGCGAGCGCTTTTCGCACTCCTGACGCGCGTTTGACGCAATCGCAAATGCCAAGCGACGAGTCGGGGGGTGCGTGGTGACATTTCGCTGCCTCAGCAGTTCCTGGAATTCCTGCGCTTGTTGCGTCGCGGCCAGTCGCGTTGCTGGGCAACGTACCCGGGAGGATATTTCCTTAATGATAAGCAGCGCAGGAAACGAGGTGCCAGCGGAGTGCGACTTTGTTTTGAAACTTCTTAAATTTAGTTTCATTCGTTGCGGAGTCGGCGCTTTACCCGACGCGCTTGTGTCGAAACTTACTTGCATTACTGCAGCAGAGTTTTTATTGTTTCATGGTGATGGCAACAGAGCTTTCATTGTTTCATTGTGACGTCGGTTTTCAGCGGAACTCGCCGCGGTTTGAAACTTTCCCATGAGTTCTGCGTTGTTTGAAATCGTGTTGCTCGACATGTTCAACCATCAGTGGTTTGGCGCGGCAGCGAACCAACCTGCTGTTGAAGACACGTGCTGAAAATCAGTTTTGTTCCCAAACCAGACATTTCTCCACCGAATAGATTCACTTCTGTTGTTTTGCCGCTTTACTGTACGACCGCAAACCACTTGACATTTCAGTGCCGTTAAAATTGCGCACCGTCTTTTTTACTTTAAGTCGCGAACAATCGCTCGACTGCGTTGAGTTTTTGAATGATGCCAATTTTCGCGCTTTTCAATGATGTGTCAATTTTCGCGTTGCGCAGATGAGCGAGCGAGCTGCGCGAGAAGACGCATCACCGGCACCTCCTCCCCCATCACCTGTCGTCCCTCCCCGCTCGCATAAGCGCGCGGGCACCCCGACGTCCGATTGGCGGCCCCCGGACATGCCCCGCGACCCCGTTGAGGGCCAGGAAGCTGAACCGTTGTGAAAATGCGTCGGAATTTCCCGTTCCTGTTTACCTGTTGCTTACTGTCAACAAAGTTCTGTTCTTGATTGTGATTTTTTATATTCTTCTTGCGCTGATGTTCTTCTTCTTTTCTGGTCGACTGAATTTTAACAGAATAATTTTTTCGAGANAACGCAATTCTTCACGTGCTTGTCGACCCCTTCGAAATCGCTCAGACACTCTCCCCGTCTTTTTTCGTCTTGGTTTCTCAAGAAAATCGATGCAACGCTTTCAAATGCGATCGTTGAAGAGGAAATGCCGGTCGCCTTACCTATTGGGGGTTTTTAGACTTGCAACTCAAAGCCATGGCTATGTTCATTACTGTGTGTTCGTGTGTTCATTACTGTGTGTTCGTGTGTTCATTACCAAAAACCAGAAGGGGGGGACACGTTTTTAAAATTCTGTATTGGATGTATACAGCAACCAGGGGGCCAAACGTGAAATGGTGGGGCACAGATTTCACATGGGGGGACCGGGCACCACTGGCCCCTCCGCTGGCGACGGGCCTGGTGTTCATTACTGTGTGTTCGTGTGTTCATTACTGTGTGTTCGTGTGTTCATTACTCTACGTTAAAAAAGGCAGAACTTGATAAATTACGCAACCTTCCTGCGAGTTCCAGTTCTATTGCGCCGTGTCTGAAAGTCACTGCTGCGGCCATTTACATACCCACTGTGAAAGCTGAACGCCCAAACACCAGTTGAAGCTGAAAGTAACTGCAAAGAAAACTTTTCTTGCAGCATAACGTGTAAATGAATGACTGATGCGGAGCAGAGTATTGATCTGTCATTTCTTTATGCAGCTGATCTACTGTGTTGTTGAAGAATTTTTAACTGACTACATCGATTCGTTCGCGTTTTAAAAATAGGAAATGCAACATTTTCTGAAATTTTTTCCAATGTCAAATTGGTTGTAAGCCTTCAGTTTTTCAGTCTTACGTGATATTGATTTTCTAAACAAACATTTAACTCGAAAAGAGATACTTGTGGAGACGTCGTTCAGCTTGCAACAAAGAAAGTTTGCGGAGATAGAAAGTCGTGTGGTCATGTTTCAGGAATTAATTATTACTCTTAATGGTTGCCTGTAAAAGGCGGAGCTCCGTAAATAGCGGAGCTTGGTTGCGGAGGTTTGATGACGTAACCGGAGTGGAAGAAAGTTGCGTTGCAAAAGGAATAAACAGAAAAAAGGCAAAGGAAAAATATTTTGTTATTGCAAATTAATATGGGCTTCCCACAAACATCTAATTCATGGATGTTTGCGATGTTTTAAAATTTTATACATTCACAACTGTTGACACTTAGTTTTTTGTCCCCGAACCGTTGTGAAACTCAGATAAGAAAAAATTATCAAACTTAAGAATAGACTTCTTTTACCGTAAAGTAATATCGCCTTTTGCAGTAAAATTATTTTCACTACCGTTTACTTCTCACTGCTCGCAAAATATCGGTTTCAGCGACTGCGGATACGTCATGAAACCTCCGCAACCAAGCTCCGCCGTTTACGAAGCTCCGCTTTTCACAGGGCACCCTCTTAATAGAACTTCAAAAATTTGCCTAATGTAGTTTTAGAAAGCACCAGAAGGTTCCATTACGGAAAACATCGTAACATTATAATGCATAAACCGAAAGACAATAGCCTTCGTGTAGATTAAGGGGAAGCATTGCATGCTAAAAAGCTACCGCAAGTGTGAAGTTACATGGTCTTTTGCCTCACTGTATGCGTCGCACAAGGATGACTTTAGGTTTTTATATAGAAGTCATTGTTATCGAGTCAATTGTTATTTAAATACTCACAAATAACCAATATTACAAGCTTATCAAGTCTACCAGAAGAAAAAAGGCAAAGGTGTTAGTTTTCTCCAGGGGGTTCTGTTGCAAGTATTGAATTGCAAGACATTTTCCCCTCTTTTCGTTTGCACTTGATTGCTCAAAAACTGAGATGAGCTATAAACAGTAAACCGATTTTAGACTCTCGGTTATAGTTAAACAGTGTTTCATAGCGTCTTTGCCACAGGCACAGCAGTGTCAGAATGGCCACATTCGCAAATCATTCACATGTAGTTACGACGCATTACTTGTGGAATCACACAAGTGCCCTTGTTATGTTGTGATAATACAGCTATAAAAATGTTATTTTCTATAAAAATGTTATTTTTCTTCATCCAAATTAAAGAGACACTTAGGCTGTCATAACAAGCTGATTTTCGGGACTGCAAGCAGAACAGTTTGAGAAAGGGTAGAAGTTGAGAAATTAAAAAAATTGTGGACTGCTTTCCTGTCCATCAGCATCACACACTGCGAAAAGGATGAATTAATCGTTTTATATAAGGTGCAGAGTGCTTACTGAGTTGAGGGCAAGAATTTTCAGGTGAGTTGCCAGGGAGTTTCGCTTGGATTTATTTTACAAATGAAAGTTCAGAATTCCAGAGTGTGTGGCTTTTATTCTGCAGCCTTTGGATATAAACCAATTCCACATTCAAGTACTTTTTATTTAAAAACTGTTCATGCTTGGATTTAGCAAGGCAAATGAATGAGAGTTAAATATAATGTTTTATATTGCGATGAAGCTATCCTTACTTAGAAACCACGGCTTGGCCGTGGTAGTGAGGAAAGGTTATTGAGTGCAACATTAAAGCTAGTTGAAAATGACAAGATCTGAAATACAAGAAAAAATTAAAATACTGTGTAACTTTGTTTTGACAGTTTTTCTCCAGGACGTCGACAGAATTTTTTACCTGGCTGACAAGCGCAAACTGAAGGAAAAATTTGCCCAAACAGTTTAAATCAAATCTTGTGTCACAAATCTGAAAATCCANNGGTTACCAACCACCACTTTCTTTCACTATCTTGACTTTGCAAATGTTTTTAANTCATTTTTGTCTGNAACAAATAACGTTAGATAGGCTCAGGGGTGNAGTGATAAAAAAGAGATGTGGGAACGCCGTTCCCACACCAAACAAAAAGGAATAAGACCGCTCAAATAGTTCAAATAAAGTGAGCATTCACCTACAAGGATTTCCGTGCATAAAGGTGTGGGAACGCCGTTCCCACCCCACTACATCCCTGGATAGGCTACATGTCAAATAAAGTATGCTTTGGTCTGCGGTGAAGCAAAGAACTTTTGGCTGTTGATCACATGCCTGTCCAAGCCTTCGGAAACGCTTCAGACAGTCTTGTCCCCCACCACCGGGCGTTTCCTTGACGCATTTTGCCGACCTCAGAAAATAGCTGCAGGCTATTGCTCAAGACGTTTTCCCAAGTTGAAGTGATGGCTCACGAGTTGATGTAACTAACTATTGCACTCAATCAATTTCGCTGCTTTCCGCTTTTATTTGATCTGCTCGAAAGTGAGCCTAAGGTCACAGAATGGTAAAACTGGATGGTCTGTCAAAATGCCAATCATTAAAATAGAAATTCTTTTGATTTATCTGAAAAAGTTCATTTGTACTGCTCAATTTTGAAAGCGTTACTACAGTTTGATGTCTGGTATCAAGATAAAAATATCTTTATTCGTTTGAGTGTACACTACAACTGATTAAGGCTTAGACCAGGAGTTGGCAACCTACGGCCCGCGGGCCGGATCCGGCCCGCCAAGCAAACTCATCCGGCCCGCAGCCCCTTTATAAATTGTATTAACTTTATGGCCCGCCTAGTGGTATCACATTGTATGAATTTGCCCTGCTTGTAAGTTGTAACTTCTTGCATTGCATGCTTATGAGGAACTCCTTATGAGAAACCGCACTGTGCTACAGATGTATTGTATTTCGTATTTTGGGCTTTCGTTATGAACTGTGAAAATGAAGAGTGAATCTGATTAAAATTCCATAAATTCCCAAGTTTTAAAGACATCACAAACAGCAAAGAGAACGGAATTGTTGGTGGAAAATTAGTACGGCCCGTCATACCTTGCAGAGCTTGTTTTTGGCCCGCAACTAAGGAAAGGTTGCCGACCCCTGACTTAGCCAAAGCCCTTGGTGTTGAAAATGGCAAGCCAAACAGCTGCCAGCGTGATGTTTCCGTCCCAGGTGTGAGTTGCAACATCAAGGTGCTGCCGACTTCAACACCTGCTGCCGGTTTCTCGGCGACGCAGCACTCCAAGTGTCGCCGAGCAAAGCTGTTGCCCCAAGAATTTCTTCTACTTGCGTAACAAGATCACGAGTTGCAGTGATGTTAAAAGCATCTGCCTTTCTTTGCATCGAACAGTAGCGAGATTGATAATTTAGAACGCTTGTGAAGATTTACGACGAAACAAATGTTCAAGATAAGATAAAATGGCTTCGCGCAATCCGAGTGAACACGGGGAAGGAGTTGACAACGAAGCATTTAATCAAGAGTGCGATTATTAGTAAACCGTGTTTAAGGCGAAAACGATTTTTCATTTGTTTAAATAGAGCGAGTGAAAATATGTTGGCAAAGCAAAGAAAGTTTTATGTGCTTAACATTGAATGTGGTGTTTGACAATACCTAGTATGGCTGCCAGGTGTAACGTACAGTATATTCTAAAAAGGCCCAACTGCACCCTCGATGGAGGCCAGTCATTGACAGGCCGAAACGTCAGTGTATTTTTGTTTATTTTCTTTGAGAACGTTTGCCAGTTGGGCCTTTTTAAAATATACTGTAGTGTCTGACAAGTTTGCGCTGCAGCTTTATCTAAATGTAATGTTTTTGTGATGCAGACTCGGAGATTTCGAAGTTTACTTGAACGCACAAGAAAGTAGAGGTGGGAAATGTGTGTGTATTAGAGAAACTGGTATCTGCCGCAGCATGCAGTTGTTCTTTCAACTTTTCTCTGCAGTTAAAACCAATTAGAATAATTTTCATTTGTGATTGAGAAAGCTCATGACTATGACTAAACCCGTAAACTTGGTTGGAGGTTAACTATTATAGTTACTCTGTGGTTTGAGGAGATCTGAGGAAACGCTGTTTTTACTTCTTTTGACTAATGTTTAGAAAGAAATTTTAGGGTTTTGGTAAAATAGGACGTATTGCTTCACTCACACGTTGCAAAGATTCCACTGCTGAAATCGCTTTGTAACTTGCACGCGCAACTAACAATAATCTACGTTTTACTACGCAAAGAAACATTAAATGGACCAAGCAGCTCCTGTATCTACTGTACATGGTTGCGGATGTGGCGAGTTTTACGTGACATTGCAGATAAGGTTTCCTCCTTTTAAGTTTCATTTTCACACCGGCCGAACTATTGCAAGTAACTTTCTTTAAAATTTGCAGAATGCCCAGAATTTGCTGTGTCAAGCGTTGGCTTGCCCCGGCTGCCAAAGGTGTGATTAAATTGACTCCCTACCGCACGTGTGATATTTTTTATGCCATATCCTACTTCTCACAATGCGTTTGTCGATTTTGCAACATGCGCTGTGTTAACACACTTCACTTACTTTAAGGACTCAGCACTGAGCTTCAGGCTTACAGGACAGGCAGTAAACTGTGTTGAAGTGTGAAGCATCAGCTTGTGCTTCAACATCAACATTATCAGAGGTGAAAACCATAGGTCGCATCCTGCTCATAGTTTTAGCACGTTCCACGTCAACATAGGCGTAGCCAGGGGGCCATGCCTCCCCAAATGTTTAGCATATCTAGTCATTTTGTGCTTTGAAAAGCGGCGTCCCAAACAATAATCCTGTTGCTCGCCTAAAGCCAAACATTTTGCCCTCCCAAATGTTTTGACCCGCCAAATTTTTGGCTGGCTACGCCACTGCACGTGGAAGATGAAACAAGATGAGGCAATGGCTATTACGTCTCCCCACCTGATGCTTGGGCGTTAACTCGAGCGCCATCAATTTATCGTTTTGGTAAAGAACGGTTATGGTGGTTTTAGACAACTCGGTCATATCCAGCGAACCTCTGCCGACAGTCGAACATCACGAAAATGAAGAAAGCGAACACGAGGGTGAATTACCAGAGCACTACGATTATCATCAGCACAAAGGAAGTCAACACGGAGAGAAGGAACCAATAGATCTCGATGGGAGATTTAGCAGAAAAGCAAGTAGGACATTTAGTAAACATATTTAACTGTGCTTGTTGTCAGCGTGCTACAACTATCAGTTACGATTCTCGATATTGCGCAAAAGCAGATACTGAGATAAGCCATATAGTTTTATTGATATGTTTATCAATAAAAATGTTTTCTCACCTGCGTAAATTGTTGTTTCTCCCCAACATCAATTTCTTACAGGGGTGTAGTGCTAAAAAAGAAGTGTGGGAACGCCGTTCCCACACCATATAAATAGGAAGACTGCAACAAATTGTTCGAATGAAATGAACATTCGCCTACAAGAATTTCCACACTTGATCTTCCTGTTTCACTGTAGACTTTTAACTAGCAGTGTGAATCTGTGTGTCACTAGCACGTCTGTGAGATCGCAGCCATGTTTTAATGTAATCTAGTGCAAAAAGGTGTGTGAACACCATTCCCACGCGTTCCTACCCCCACTACTGTCTTATCCGCAAAAGGTTTGCAGAGCCTGTGAGGTACTGCAGATCTGCAGATTTCATGACCCAGTTTGTCTCCTGTGGATTCTTAATTTTGCTTAAACGGTTCTGCAGATTTCGTTGGTCAAATACACTACAACCGCATTTTACTTTATGACTGCAGTGGCGTACGCAGAAAATTTTCATGGGTGTTCATTCAGTGGCATATGGTGGTCATTTGTATGTGGTGTGCGGTCTTTGTGACGTCACAATTTTACGTCATATTCATGTTTCCAAACCAACGTTTTGGCGAAGTTTGTTGACATAATAGGCATATTTTTCTACACGCACTCCCCCTTATTTTGTGTGTCATTGCCCTGAATATAAACTATCAGCGCTCCAAGTTACGATATCGGAGGAAAATAAACTCAACGCTACGACACAGCAGTTTATAACTGCAAAAATATCAGGCTGCGTGTTAAAACAGGGGAGTAAGACACACTCATCACTACGTCAGAGCAATTTACAACGGAAAAATTAGGCTGCGCTGATGTCTTGCCGAATGCGAGCAGTCGAGCATAGAAAGTGTGCGGATGGACTCGCTGGCGTACACCCCGGTTTTCAAGATTGAATCTTGCTAAACTACACAAGAATTGAGAATGCGCATCAGAGCTGGATTAAAGGGTAGGGAGGCCCGGGGAATTTTTTACTGGTGGGCCCCTATGACGTAACTCATGACGTCAATGTTTGTAAAAGTTATGTTTTTGCTGATTCGCAGGTTTCCCGTTTGTTTTCTCTGGTAGTCGAGAATGTGCTTACTCATAAGCGTACGGCATGGGGGTGCAGGGGATGCGGTCGCATCCCCAACCCTGAAAAATTGGCCACTATTCGGGCAAAAATTTTCAACATTTGGGCAAAGTATGCAGCTACATTCACATAATAGTGAGGTAGTGTCTATTTTCCCAACTAAGGCAAATTAATGGCCAAATCATCGGCAAAATAGTGGCCATAAACGGCAAAATAATCTAGGACTACTTTGCCATTCTTTTTTGCCTTGGTGGCAAAATAGGCACTGCCTTTGAGTGAACTGGAATCATGTGGTAATTCCAACAGCCTTCATCAAATTAAGGCCAACTAAAAAAATTAATGCAAGTTTTGGGTAAAATTAAAAACATTTGAGTAACTTAGGTGCATTTGGGTACGGACCAACTATTAAATCTGGCAAATGAGAAAAGCTTCATTCAAGTTTGGGTGAAAATAAAAACGTTTAGATAAATTGGAAACATTTAGGTGAAGTCCATCAGTCAAATCAAACTTTGGCAATTTGCAAAAGCTTCATTTAATTGTGGGCAACTTCAAACATCTTGTTTAAAGCTGGGTTATCTGGAATAGCTCCTTTGAAATTTTAGTACATTTAGAAATGTCTGGGTGAACTATAAGAGCTTTATTCAAATTTGGATAAAATTAGAATCATTTGGGTAAATTTTAACAATCTCAATTAAATTTGGGCAAACTGGGACAACTTCATTCAAATTTGGGTGAAGTTAGAAATGTTTCTATAAATTGGATAAATTTCGCTAAATTCCAACAGACTAAATCGACTCTGGTCAATAGGCAATAGCTCCATTCAAATTTGGGCCAAGTGGAACATTTTCATTCAATTTTGGGTAACTTCGAACAGCTTCATTCATTTTTGGGGAACATCAAACAGCTTTATTCACTTTTGGTGAACTTCAAACAGCTTCATTCCAATTTGGGTAATATACAACTGCTTCATTGAAATTTGCATACAATTAGAAACATTTGGGAAAATTCCATCATTTTTGGAAATAATCAGCTTTATTCAAACTTGGGTACAATTGGAACCATCTGGGCAAATTAGAAGAGTTTCATTCAGAATTGCATATATTATAGTTTAGTGATGTTACAGAACAACGTTTACTTGAAATTTATCTTGCATGTCGATCGTATCCATTATTTCTTGGTCTTGTTCATTATTTGGATTGTACAAGTATGGTTGAGTAAGGTTAAAACAATGTTCTGCTCTTTGCTTTCGCTTCTGCTGGTTAACGCAGGGCTAGTGAGCGCGTTCGTTTAGGGTCTTTGACAACACGTGATTGGGTGGTGACAGACCGGATGACCTAAGTGGCTTTTCGCCGCCTCCCGGCCTTACTGTGTCTGTATTGACAAGTGTACTTGCGTTAAGGTCAAAAAAATAAAATTGTTGTTGTTGTATTATAAATATTTGGGCAAATTACAAGAGCCCAAATGAAATTTGGGACAACTGCAACAACCCCATTCAAATTTGGGTAGAGTTATAAACATTTTATAATTAGGAACATGTAGTGGTAATCCACTATTCCATCTAACCCTAATTTTTGTAAACCTCAAATTGTTGATGCTATAAAGTGTACAACTAAAATGTAGCTGTAGCTGCAAAATGTTTTGTGGTAGTAACGTGGTGTAGCTGTGATATGATACTGTGAAGTTCTCGTGTTTCAAACTTGCTTGATTTTGTGAGATTTGCAAGTGTGAATCTGTCACCGCGAAGTATTCAAGAACAGCTACAGGCTAATGTGTTGTGTGGTAGTAATGTAGCTGTGATTTCATACTCTTTAGGTTTTCATGTTTTCCGATTGTTTCATGTAATTAATTTCCTATGTTGCATCCTGCCAAATTTTAATGTTTCAATTTAATGGTGTGAAGTGAAGCTTTCATGAACTGTAGCAACTGTACTATTTATTGTACTGCATAATTCACTAATGCTAATGCAGTCCAGTAAAGCACTACTATTTTTATAAAATATTCTTATTGAGGTTATAAGCCATTTGTCATTGGAAATGTGCATTTGTACACATCCCCTGGTAGTTGATCATACAGGCTGCAGTATTTGCCTGTATCATTCCCATATTGCTATTTTTTCTTAGCATGCTGTGTTTAATGCTCATTTAACTGTCTCCACTGGAGTGGATTTTTGGTTTTCATAATGTGGCTTTAGAAGCTGTAAACTAGGGATCCCAACCTTTTTGAAGCTGAGAGCTACTAGTTTGATACACACTTCTGAAATGAAAGTATTGCTCAATTAATTTTTAAATTATTTTAGTATTAACAATTAAGATATTCCGGAATGTGAAGACACTGTTCACGCTAATGTTATTTTTAGAACAGGCCCGCGGACGGTAGCATAGCCATCCCGAAATTTTTGGGGGACCAAATATTTTGACTTTAGTGAGCTGCAGTATTTTGTATTTTGTTTGGGACAAAACCTCTCAAAGCACAAAACGACAAAAAATGCCAGAAATTTGACGCGAATGGCTCCCCCTGGCTACGCCTATGTCCGCGGGCGACCTACTTGGTCCTTGCGGGCGACCTGGCGCCCGCGGTCACCACGTTGGTGACCACTGCTGTAAACGTTTAAGTAAGTTGTAGTATTTTAAGTACAACACATTGCAGTGAAGATTGCCTAATGTGGAATGCTACGCTATATGCTATGTATTAAGTTACCTCCTTTCCCTCTCCTTACTTGAGACTTGACCTATTTGCAGCAATGTAATATTTTATATCGCAACCTGATATTTTACTCCTTTTCCAGATTGAATGCGATTGTGGCTAACACAACTGCACACATCTATGCTAGAGAAGAACAGATCTTAGATATTAGGATGATCGTGTTGGAAGAATAAGTTTAGAACGTATATAAAAACTTGAAAATGAAGCTGCTGAACACCTTCCAGACATGGTGGCATGAACAGCAATTTTTTTGAGCGATTTTATTGTATTTACCTAACAATTTACATCACAATAAATATTACCATTGTTCACATGTGGCTATGCAGAACATTGATTGCTAGTTGAGGGCGTACGCCTTTGAACCCCGGTAATTGGTAATTAGGCATGCAGACACCCTGGTTTGTGTACAATGGTACGTTTTAGTCTTAATATTAAGACTTGCTGTTTATACGTTACTTGGGAAATACAAGATCAAATTTGGGCAAAAATTTTTTGCATCCCCAAAAATATGCACTCCCGTACACTGATGTGCTTACTCTAATGCACATACAATTAGCTGCGAGAAGAGAATTTATGATATGAATACTAGAGTGTATTTTTGCTAAGAAAAATATTTCACAGGCTATAGAGTGACTCGGCAAGAAACAACATTCACCCGAACAATAAGCAGAAACCAGATGTTACAAACAAAAACACCGGAAAAAGCACATGTCAATATGGCCAGCCAGCACATGTCAATATGGGGCCCGGAGCAATTTTTAGTGGAGGGCCCTATGACGTAATTCATGACGTCATCGTTTGTAAAAGTTATGCTTTCGCTGATTAGCAAGGTTCCCGTTTGTTTTTTC
>JGI24158J21664_10009975_pt1 | contig 12670 bp, 8 predicted proteins | sample Ectturendosymbi3_FD_21664 | JGI IMG/M metagenome (IMG submission 21664) | reverse complement strand
CGAAACTTTAAATTAGACTGTCTTAACACAGTCTGCACAGACACACAACAGCCTTCCTTTGTTTCAACTTTACATAAACTGTCATAAGCAGCTTTCACGAATACGTTTTTAACGTTGAACTAGAAATCTAGTCTCTCTATCTGTACGCATCTACAAAGCGATTGCACAACACTCCACAGCACATTTACTATGACGTGAATTTCAACGCACAAGAGCGAAGTTAAGTGGTGAAGGTCAAGACTTTATTAACAATTGGCCTTGTTCTGACATAACCACAACTTTACAAAAACTGCTATAGTTAGCTGACTTACCCAAGAATAGATCAAAACAGCCTGCAAAGTTCAAGCATAGACCACCGATTGTAATCCAGTGGCAACCAATGTCACTTGAGAATTGTGGCTGCGATGATTCAGCGTACCAATCAGTCGTAATTTAATTATTATTACTCAAAATGAAGTCTTCGCAGCTCATTAGCCATGATGGCATGCGTCTCATGCCGCTTATAATGAGATTGAACGGCTATCCATGTGCAAGTCGACGAGCGGTAACAACTGGCGAAAGAATGTTTTTCCCATAGGAATTCAGCAACGTAAAGCAAAGCATCTTTGAAACATTTCGCAATGTCCATGGACCTCTTCAGAAAAGTTAATTGCTGGATGCCATCAAAGTGTTAGAAAAGAGTGCTTTTGCAGCATGCCGTTTCCGATGTTGTCATTCGTTGGTAGGCACTTTGCGTTCGACAGGTTTTCCCAAGACATTGCAATGCCACTTCCACTAATTTGAAAAATGAGTAGCCTCATTTTAAACGCGATCCATAGATGCCAGCAGTCTTGATTGTTATAGGCTGGAATATGTAGCAATTCGGCAAGGGTACAATTTTTCACCATTCATTGTGATAATGTATTGTAAAAAACAGTTTCAAACCCCATGTTAATAACCAGAACCTAGACTTGGTACCTACTGCATTAGATAATCCATGTCATAAAAAGTTGCTTGTACTTATAGAGCATCTTTGTGTGAATAAGCTGTTGTAACGTAGATAAGAAGATTAACTTTTAAACTTGAAGAAGCAACGAACGTTGTTGTATCAGACCGTCACCACGGGATTGGTGGGCTTAGCCTCCCCAAACAAAGATCCAAGCCCCAAATCACAATATGAAACACTATAAATTAGTGGAGTTTTTGTCAAATTTTAGAATGTCAAGCTCCTCTGCACAAATAGAAAGCTCCCCTGTTGAAGATTTTTTGGCGACGGTTCTGTGTTGTATCTGAAATTTACAACAGTGCAAACCTTGTGGATTACTACGAAGTTGAGAGATTTGTGAACTAGTAAAACTACCCATTTTTTCAGCAAAATCTTGGGATAAACTGGCTACTTTTATTTTTCTTTTAAGAAGTTCTTTACTGATGAAGTTAGTGACGTTTTCATTAAGCACATAGTGCAGGTATTTTCCCTCACAAATTTAACTGGTTATACCCCGGGCATCAAGACATCCGTCTGTGCACTGTGCAACGTGTATTTTATTTACGCCACGGATTTTTCTCACAAAAAAAACACCTGAGAACGCATGAAACCTTGGCATCATGGGCGCAATTTGGTGGTGGACACGACAATGTGGGGATATAATATGTCAAGTATCCCCCACTACTTTCTCTTTAGGTTTTGTATTTGGAGAGGTTTCAAAAATGGAAGTGATGTTTGTCACGTTTTGTGTGAAGAGCTTTTTCATGTTAGGTGATAGTCCACACATAAGCAAGTTAATGTTGAAACAGAGTTTGGTGTGGTATTACTCAGTCAGTTAGTTTGTAAATTTTAGCTTCGATAAAATGATTTTTAGCATTTTCAAGTTTCTAGAGACCGCGAAAGGTGATTACTGCTTCTGTCCGACATTTTACCCTGTGTGGTATACTGTTAGAAAGGTTATTTTCTTGAAACCGTGAGAGTATTACAGCTGCACATGTAAGAGACCGCAGTACAGCCATGATTTGTTTCGTGTAGAAATGTAACTGGCTTTGTTGTTACGTTGGTTGTCACGTATTCAGAAACAGACAATGCAAAATTTAATGTTTAGTAGAGAATTTTCAATAAACACGTGCCACAAGCTATAGCTGAGTTATTAGGTAGGCTTGTCAACATTAAATTTTTGCGGCTGAAGTGAACTCTAAAGATAAAGTTGCTCAATTTCAACAGAACTGATATTTTTCTGTATGAAGTAATGGTATCGGAAAATGACGTTCTTGAAACGATGAGATAGTGCAGTCAGTGTGTTTGCTTGAGTAATTTAGAGCTCACATTGTAGGATTCAACTGCGAGCAGAGTGAATCAGTGCCAGCCTGTGGGCAATATGTGTTTAGTAGAAGGTTCAAATAACAACCAAGTCTCAAGAGTTAATAGTCATCACCCCTTTTGTTACATCATCATCCATAAAACATGCATTTGTTTGGCATTTTTTCCTGAAAAAATGTGTTCATATTTAAGCCAAAAAATATAAGACATATTTTAAATTAACTGCCAAATTCTAAAAGTTTGTTTTCGATGAAGTTTCAAACTTTTATTTTGGATGAAAGCCACCATTTGCTCGTACAATTTCCTGCAAAAGCGCTTGTGGAAATGTCGATGCTACAAGTGCAAAATCTGCTGTATGCTTTTTGCAACCCACATTGCAGTTGAGTAAGAAGCCACCTTGGCCGCCATTGTGATTGCGCTTTTTATATTTACACGCTTCCAATGTATACCAACACATACAAGTATCGATTTGTTTAAGTCCAAGACACCGACTCCTGAAGTAGGCCTTCTGCAAAAATGTCGCGCACATAAGACGTGCATCCTGCTGTCGATCAATTCTTGAACGACTAATTGACGTATGCAGCTGATAAACGTAAACGCTTGGGTCTCTCAACTCGTTTGAAAAATGTTTGGATTTTGTGTCATTAAACGCTATGGAATGCAACTGCGACAGCATTTTTGTGCGCTACTTGCACTAACCTTGCTTCCCAAAAACTATAAGGTTTCTAGCTAGCTATTTAGAGCTTCCCAAAAACGGTTAGGTATTTAGCTATACATAAAAAAATATCTCACAAATATAATGAAGACAATGTTGTAAATTGGGGAAACTCGCACGTGCCCTCCAAACAAACTTCCATATGTTAGATATATTCAGTCTACACAAAGTGTGAAAATAGTTGTGTATTTGCGAAAACGAAGCCACAATCGGTTACCACCACGGTTCTGCAGTAAAGTAAGAAATACTTGGCGCAGATTAACACAACGGTTGGTTGATTTAGCCATTCTAGCGTAACTGGTTGATGTCTATTTTTGAATAATAAAATCCAATCGATTGGGAAAATTCAATTTAGTTTAATTTTAGTCACATACGTTTTATCGAGAAAGCAGATTGCAAGCAGTTTACCAGTAATGGGAGTGTCAATGCCTTCGGCACTTACAAAATAAAAACATCTTCCTTAATAAAGTTAAATTTTGCTGCTGACTCAAATTTAGTGTAGGATAGGGTGGCAATAAAATCAGATGAAAAAGTTGAAACACTTCGAGACGATGCGCAAGTCGGGCTGTGATTACTTGACAAGACTGATTTTTACTCGCCGGCAGATTAATGGGAAATCATTGCTGAAAGCGTTAAGGCTCCACATAATTGTGATGGAACCGTCACAAAACAGCAAAAGATGATTAATCATCACAAATGAATATCTAGAATAATTGCTACTGTTACTGAACAGTGTCTGTGGCAAGGGTGGCCAAACTACGGCCGCTGACCAGTTTAATCCGGCCCGTCAAAGGCCTTGAACATTTTTTCAAGCACCAGGTTTCCGACTGTGGACAGCAGTGCAACAGCATTGGTTGCTTCCTGTCCCTTGTTGACTTGTCTGCCGCAGCAGCACTTAGCTGCAAGTAGTGCTATTTCTAGACATTGTAACTACCTCTTTTTGCATAGATCACGTAAATCCCACTGTATCCGGCCCTCCAGTGGGTCAGGCAGTCGCAAATTCGGCCCTCGGGTCAAAAAGTTTGGCCACCCCTGGTCTATGGTGTAATTGCGTAATAAAAAAAGACATTGAAACCGGATTATTTCCTAGCCAAAGTTTGAGCTTCAAGGCCTATAAAATGTATATCACCGTCTTATTCATACGTTTACTTTTAAAACTGAACAAAAATCTAATATGTCCATTTAAAGCTACGGTTGATGCTGGATAAGTTATACTTGTAGCACGCCACAGTTATCAGAGAGGAATTTTTGCGATAGTCTTGATGTGGAGCTTACCTTACATCACCATTCGGTGGGATAACGCAAGCTGGTGTGTCAGAAACAACTGCGAAAAGCGTTATTTCTTGTTTCGCTTGCGATTTGTGACTAAAAACACATAGATACAAGTTTGTATTTCATTATTACTAACTTCCACAAAGAGCTTAAACCTCTGGTAGAGGTCAACCATGATATGAATTCTCTAGCATTTGTAGTACACTATACACAACGTTTGATTAATCAAGACGTTTGGTGAACCATATTGCTTTGATCAGGTTCGACTAAAAGCTGAAGTACTGTAAAATAGGTTCCTTTTAGCAGTTTCGTTGATTTGCACTGAAGTATTTCTTTGACTTACACATCAAAAGCTTGATTAAAACCTGAATATTTTTGGTGCAACTTTTCCTAATTGGGCGGGACAATTACCCCGCTGTCCCCTCTGGCTACGCGCCTGCTTTCATTTTGATATACACTAGCTCTATTACTGTGCTGTGGTGACACTGGCCAATCTGTGGTATTGTTCACCATCTTTGTTCGTCACGCATCGAAACGTTTTAAGACCGCCGTCCAAAAGCGCCTTAACACAAAAGCAATAAAGAGTAAGACAAGGTTGATTTCCGAATAGATTTACAGCCAACCTGAACTTCACAAAACCTCTGAGGTATCCGTCTGGCAAACCACGCAAGCAATGCTGTACCAAACTGCAAGGGACACGTTTAGAACAGCTAAATTCAGGATGACATACTTGTTTTCCGATAATGCTGATGTGCCGTTCCCTCTTTTGGAGAAGAAAGATGCTACTCATCTGCAATATAACCTGCGTTCATCTTGCTCCTCCACCGTAAGGCTGAAAAAGGCAAAAAGCACACTTCTCAAAATCACACACTATTTTGCCAACAAGCATTGGAACAATCCAGTGACGTGCCTAGGGGAGGCAGTGCCTCCCCTACCATGATCTTGAAATGTTTGAAAAAATTAGGGATACAAAATAACAAATTTAATAAACATTTGTCCTTTCATCGTGATAAGTTGCAATTACTCTGTGATTCTAATCATTTTCACAGTCAAATCATCTGAAGTTGCGTATTTCTTTTTCAAGTCAGGCGAAAGTGCCTCCTCTCGCGTGGCGGCTTTTGCATTGAGCAGTCGTCAAAAACAGTGTTGGTGAGCGCGTGCCGTGCAATTAATCTCTTTGTAACCTTCATGTCACCCACAGTGTAATGTTTGTATACACTTTGAATATATGTACTCGCATTCTAGGCTCTAGATCATGTAGTTCACGTTGGTTAACAAATTGAATATGCAGCGCTATGTCCGTTCAACGACTGATTTGACAGCGCTGCAGTGATAAACAGTGTTGCCACTGCTAGGGTTTTTTCACTAGATCTGGGGTTTTTCTGTTTTATCTGGGGTTCTGGGGTTTTCATTGAAAATCTGGGTTTTTTTGACTCCGGTCAAATTTTTGTAAATGTATGTCGTATTACTGTACTTTCCATTCAAGAATACAGTAGTTTCACAGGTGCAATATGTGCAGAGTCATCAGTAGCCAGTGCAGATGTAAGTAGTAGGGCTAGGCTTAACCAAATTGTTTGAAATCTAATGTTTTACAGATTAAGCACTGACTAGGCACAGGTCAGCACTCTTATCTATCGCTGATATGTCAAGGGCTGCTTGTGCATGAATTTGGAATGCTTTTCTGGATTTGAAGATGCTGTGGTTGAGAATCTCTTCATTGTTTTACGGGCGCACTGATTGTGATATGAGTGTAAAATTTTGAATGTTAAATTAGTAGTGAAATATTGCAATCAATGCAATGGTTAGAGTGAAAAGAAAACTGTAAGACCTTGAATGTATCAGTACTTGTTTCAAGTTGTGTATTTTGGCGAAAGTAAAAGAAGTCATTAAATGTTTTTTTAGAAAAGATCTAACTAGCTTTTTTTATGTTACTTCATACATTTGATTTGCTGCTAGCTTACTTGTAAATTGTGATGTCAAAACCACATTCGGTTTGCTTTCGATCAATGAATGTGCGCACGTGTTGGAGTTCATTTAAGGTTGAAGCTTGAGCTGCTAAGTCGCACAGGGTGGGATGAATTTTGCTGTCGAGCTTTGCGGGGCAGTCGAGTCGTACAATACAACTTGGCAATCCAATAGAGATGGCGCTAAAATTTGCTACTGATAAAGATTCGGAGAGCGAAAGGATGTTACGATTACTATTTCGGAGGAAAAATAAGGTCAGTTTGTACTAAAGACGCCATATTTCATCTTTTGAATTAACACTGGTATGTTGTTACTGCGAGCGTTAACAACTCATGTCAGCTGCATTCTTTGCGGCTCGTCGTTTTTTCAGATAATTTTCGTGCAATTGAAGCGGCAGTGGTTCAGAAATGAGTTGCAGCATTCAGCAGAAATATCGTAATGAGGTAGACATACAGAGCAACCAGAATCCAAGACCAACATGAAATATTCACGACAGAAGAGAACGCCAGGACAGCCATGCCGTAAAAGCAAAGCAATGTGGCACTATCACTTGCATTGTCAGTATGGTACTTCAATTTACGCAGTTTTGGTACGAAAAGTCTGCATACCAATTAACATACGGATAACAATGGTTCAATAACGCTATCCTACTTTTCATAATCAGGTAAAGGTAAGCAGCTGTTGGAACAAAATGCCGTAAGAAAAATCTATATAATTTCAAAAGTTGTAAAAACTAGTTTAAATACCTATCCTTACTTTTTCATTTAGTGCTTTTTCCAAATAAAAGAATAGTTGCTTAAATACTTGCAAACACCAATAAATAAAAATACGCACCAAGCCAAAAACTCACGACATGGTGTCTCATCATGTTGTTTTGCGGATTAAACTAAAAACCATGTTTTTCGTGATGAGCGATGAACTGTGGGTCAAGGTGAACGGTTGGTGGGGCGTGTGTGAGCTCACCATGTGTTTCATGATATTCTGGAATTCCTAAATCGGATTATTTCGTTTTTGCACCGCTGATGATGCTAGAAGGCGTTCAGCAAAACATCCACATAATATCATCTACATTCACTAGTTGGCCGGTTATTTACTGAGGGTTATACCGTCTTTATAGTTAGCTTGTTCAATTGATGACAGTCAACTTGTGCACGTTAGCAATGGTTTGCTATATTATCTGTTGTACACCATGGGAATGATATTTTAACAAAGTAAATTTTGCGATTATTTGTTTCTTAAGAAAACAACACCTGCACGTTTCGAGACATTTGTTAATAGTTTCTTTTCATCGAGAGACAAACCACAAACTTTGCATGATGTGCGACAGAGGGTGAAACGCAAAAACGGGTATCATTTACTGAGAATGCTAGTTAGCACGGTCATCGCTTGAGAAGACCTGCCGGAATTCCCCTTGTTTGATTCATCACAGCTTTATTAATCACAGGGTTTTGTCGCTAAGTTTATTCCGTACGTGTAGTAACCAGTAGCAAGCCAGCCCAAAATTTTGGGAGGGGTCAAAATATTTTGACTTTAAGCAAGCAACAGCATTTTGTTTGGGAAACCGCCTCTCAAAGAACAAAACAAGATATGCTAGAATTTGTTTGAGGAACACGGCCCCCTTGTCACCCCTGGTTGTGCCTATGGTAGTAATGTACATTGCTTATTGACGCTTGACCCAAACATACCTTGAATATAATACTTATACATACACGGTGGAAGTAGCAAAATTTTATTGAAACATCTGTGAGCACTTTGTCGTTGACGGTGTTGAATGACGATTCTGTTTGCGTTGCTAGAAATACGGAAATCATTTAAATAAACCAAATTAATTGCTCAGAAGGTAGCTTCAGCATACCTGCTCAGGTAACTTTTTTTAAAACATGGTCGGTAACATCAGTCTTTTTTGTCTAAATCGCATTCTCACCATTACCAAGGCTTACTGGGACGTTTCCGGAGCAGAAGCGGCCTTTACAACAATTCAAAAATTATTTTCAAACTTATCTGACAAAAGTAACTGGTTGAATGTCAAAAAAAATTTATTATTAACAAAACAAACACAGGTCCACGCCGTAAAAAAGAGTGGGGCAGGCATACAAGTGACTCAAAAAACTATATGAAAAAACAACAAATGTCGCCAGCAACATTTGCTGGCAGTCTGTACAAGACCCATGCCGTATTTTGTTCGAAAATTGCAGATGTGCATGGAATAGGATACATCACATTCGGACTTGAAAATTTGTTTATTTTCGGCAAAGTTTCCGATTTTTCGCCGCTAGACAAGTTTGTCTAGCGGCGTACATTCCCGAAGTAGGTTGGCCACCCTGACTAGGGTCGCAGCAGCTTTTACTTAGGGTGGCAAGAGCTTCCACGTGTCGCGAAGTGTTCGTCTTTGCCATCGGCGTGACTTTATTCTTGAATCAAATTTTCTAAAGCAGTCCGAACTTCACTCTTCTTGCTGTAGTCCAGCTAAGCTAAAATGTCGTCATACTCTGTTTTCGCGAAATTACATAATTGCTCCTGCTGTAGAGACTGGTTATTGTGGTTGGGGATGGGAGTCCTGTAGCTTTGCGTGACTCGCCTCTTGACAGCGTAATTCAGAGCAGCAGCATAGTGTGAAAAAATTGGATTTGATTTTTACTCACATTTAGTTTTTTACTCAAAGAAGCCTTCTATACTGCACGTTTAACGGTAGGACTACTTAAGCTTTTTTTCATCGAAGTTTGGGTTTATGGTTTCAATATGCTTCTTTCAAATTATTTCTGTACTTCTGTGTTTAGTTTTCGCGTCTGGTCTGAAGTTTCAACTTTTAAGCGAGATCGATTCACACCAGCGTATTTCGTAGCCTAGATATGCTTGGAAAGTGAAGATATCAATATGAAATAGCAGACTGTAACTGACATTGAATTAAAAAATATTTCGTAATGTACCTGACAGAGAGCGTACTCCTTCACGAGACTTTCTTCATAAAGCCATCAAACGTAGCGCTGAAATTGGTTGTTGCACTTTACAGAGATAAGTTTTTACAGTGAACAAACGGAACAATTGGTCTTTGTAAAATTCCTTCTTGTTCTCAGATATAGCCTACGTTATTGCAAACGATAGACAGGAAAATCGATTGTGTAGGGTCGCATAAACGTGCAGATATTGGAAAAAGGTCGCAAGAAAAAAACTTATCAACCCATAGCCTGGCCAAATTTGGCGAAATTTGTTTACAACAACCCCTGCCAATCAGTGGCAAACCAACAATCACAAAGTATCTAAAACAAAATGATTTTGGTTATCAAATCCATGTGGCCGTAGAAAATAACCTGAAGGTAAAGGATATAATTAATTATTTCAAAAGAAAGCGCAATCTCCCCCCGAATAAAAGACTTGGGGTATGCGTAGAGTCAAATACCCTGCCAACCAGGGGCGTAACGAGGTTAGACGGCACCCGGGGCAACAAGCAAGTTTGGCGCCCACGTGTTCGAACCTGAGGTTTTTCGGAAGCAAATGTACTGTTGTGAAGAAAGTACTTGTAACATCGTTGAGACTTTTCGGCGCCCGGGGAATTCTACCCTCCTTACCCCTCTCTCGTTACGCCCATGCTGCCAATTGGTGGCAAACTATCAGTCACAAACTATTTAATTATATTAATTTTATTGCAGACTCGTGGTCCATATCACAGACGCAATCATAAACACAAGAGCACAAAAATGGTTAGCCATCCATAGACCTTTTACAGAATCGGTGTTTGCACACGGCCAACACTGATAGGAGAAAAATACTAACAGCGCCCAACACTTTAAAACAAAATGATTTTGATTATCAAGGCCATCTGACCGTAGAAAATAAGTTCAAGGTCGAAAAACATTTAATTGGTCAAACAAAGCACAACTCTGTCTCCCCCGAAAAAAAACGCTTTGGGTACGCATTTTTTCTTGTGCATAAGGACCTTCAGCCAAAATTGCGAATTTTACGAGACAGTCGGTGGCACACCATGGACCACATTGCATTAAGTAAGTCATTTGAAACAGTAAATCTCTGAAAAGAATAACAGCAACGTTCAAATGTGCTAAACAACAGAATCTACATCAGGGGTCACCAAACTTTTTGAAACTGCGAGCTACTTCTTGTGTACCATTTAATGCGAATGGCTACTAGTTTGATACACACTTCTGAAATAAAAATTTGACTCAATTTACTTTCGATTATTTCAGTATTGATATTCGTTAATGTGAAGAGATTGATCATGCTAATGTTATTTTTATAACAGGCCCGCGGGCGACCTGGTGCCCGCGGGCACAACGTTGGTGACCCCTGATCTACATTGTCTCTTTGTTGTCATCGGAAAAAAGGCGGAATGCACAGATTCACAGAAAATGGTCCGCCGCACTTCCAGTAAATGCACTTGGTCTTATTGCGGTGCCATGCACACCAGCGCTGTATTGGCGGCTGGCACGCTTGAGCGATCTCAACCTTTGTCGCTGACACCAGACAGGGTTTAGTTGCTTATGGTGGAATACGTCTCCAGTGTTGCCAACTTGTCTACATATACCAAATTTGAAAATTTTGGTATATTTTGAAAGTGCTTGGTATATAATTTTTTGATTTGGTATATATGCAAAATTTGGTATATTTTTGACAGAGGCTTTAGGTGAGACTTTAAACCAATGTGTTTGTTATCTTACAAAGCGGAAAAAGAGAAACTATAGTGGTGGTAAAGCTATATTTAAAACGTTTAGTGATTTTGCTTAACATGGAAGTGAGCGGGTTAGAGGAAAACAAGACCGAAGGAGAGCTGAGAAGTTCTGAAAAATCTGAACTTGGCTTTAGGTATACGATTTTAGGAGCTTACATGACTTCTTGCTTGCAAAGCAGTGTCTTCCGGTGCTGCGCATCATTTCTAATTGTGAACAGGGCCGGATTAAAGAGTAGGAGGCCCGGGGCAATTTTCACTGGAGGGCCCCTATGATGGAATGCATGACGTCATCGTTTGTAAAACTTATGTTTTCGCTGATGCGCAAGGTTCCTGTTTGAATTTTCTGGTAGTCGATAATGTGCTTACTCAAATGCACATGCAGTAAGCTGCGAGAAGAGAATTCATGATATAAATACTAGAGTGTATTTTCACTGAGAAAAAATACTTCGCAGGCTAGAGAGTGACTGGACAAGAAACAACATTCACCCGAACAATAAGCAGAAACCTCAGATCACAAACGAAAACACCGGAAAAATAACATGTCAGTATGGCCAGCCAGGCTGAATGTGAAAGTTGTTTCCGAGCTAATGTCTTGATTTTCACCAACATTTTCAGGTACTCTGGTTAACACCACTGATTCGTTGCCGCTTCGAAGTTTTGCTAGAAAAAAACGATTCAGTCGCTGCGTCTTAGCTAACACTGTCAGATCCTTTCTCTTTTTAGAAGCTTTGCGCTTTTTATAGCTCCTGATGGCATTACAGATTTCGGCATCGCTCAAGCTAAACACTGCAATTTCGTTTTCTGCTCTTTCGTTCTACGAATCGACTGATTAAAACTTTTTCTGACGGACCACGCAATAACATCTTGTGTAAATGGCTTGAATAAGTTCATATGTTTATGATGTCATACAACGATAGTAACCACCAGAAGAAAAGTGCGTTTCCACCATACGTTACCATGAAACAAAGGTGCAGTTCGGCTGCGGCTACCTCGAGACTTCACCAGAAATTTGGGATCATTGATGTGTTACCACTGGCGCCACGCTTAGTGATTTTCACCACATCTAGTGATTATTAGGCTCATCTAGTGATCTAGTTATTTTTCACAGCAATCTAGTGATTGTTTTCAAAGTATGTANTTGAAGAAAATTGGTGGACTGTTTTCTAACTTTTCAATTTTTCAGCTNCTTTTTAAAGATTTTCAGCCTTTTTTAATCCGTAAAGAACTGATTATTTGAATTATTGCTTGAAGATTTGCACCAACAGAACGAAAAAGTGTTTCTAATTTGAGTTTCTCATTGTTTGCACGTCCGTGTTGTTTATTGTTAATTGCTGCAATATTGGCCATGGCAGTATTTTCATTTGTCAGCAGGAACACTGCAGTGGAAATAATTAATTAACTGATAGGTTGATTGCTCTAAGAACTCGCGAGTGGTGTCACTGTCAGCTCTTGAGAACAGCTTGAAGATTATTGTTAGTATGAGATTTTCCAGACTTCAACATGATCTATTTTAACAAACTTGCAAATGATGTAAAGGTTTGGGGCAATAAAGTAAATAAATACATCATTTCAAGAAAAACTGCGAATTTCGACGCAAAAACTTTAAATCTAGAGAATTTTTCAGATCTAGTGAATTTTTTTTGTTAATCTAGTGATTTTTGCCGAGAAACCTGTGGCAGTACTGAGTGTTGCCACTTCTGATATTTTAACATAACATCAGATGTGATGTTATCAGATAAATTTCTGATGT
>JGI24158J21664_10009974_pt1 | contig 12672 bp, 6 predicted proteins | sample Ectturendosymbi3_FD_21664 | JGI IMG/M metagenome (IMG submission 21664) | reverse complement strand
CCTATCACGTCCTGCAACAGAAAAGACATTCGTTAAAAAATGGGTTTTTTATCGAACAAAATATGGGTACGCATCTTTTTGAGTCACCCTGTATTATGACTTTGCCTTGAGTCTCACATTGTTCAACTGCACATGTATGGAACATGCAACAAACTGTACAGCAAAATGTGTTCATCAAAACACCGTAGTTAAAATTAAAAGCAAAAGCTTTTCTGTACTTGCCTGGCATGGACTCTACCAATATGACGTAGGTGCCCTGCAGTATACTCGATTCCCTCAGTGTGCAATTAATAAAATGCATAGATATAATGCCTTCTTTTTCCGAAACTTTCAAGTGAGTCAGTTACTCATCAACTGTCACAAACTAAAACAAAAAGTTACCAGAAACAGTTCGTTGATTTCATGTATATTTAATGTGTTTCCAAGACACAATAAATTTTGTTTATGCACTCAATAACAAGGAAGTGTAATTTTATTTAAAAACGTTGAAAAATGTCGAAGCTTCTTTGCCAAAATTTTCGAGATTTTGCCCAAATTTTTGACAAATCAAAATTTTTGGGATCGCTTACACCCCCAATTCCTACATCATTGGTTGTGAAGATATTAAACTTGTTTTACTCCAAAGTGCAAAACTTGAGGTTGAGGTGTTTCAGAGTAAACAACCTGTCGTTTAATTTCAGAGATATAACAGGCATAACACATACTACATATATCAGTGGTGCTGCCGAGGGTGTTAAAGACATTGCAGGCATATAGTATCAAAAACGTAACAACGGATATTACAGCAGATATAGCAGGTAATAAACGCGTATTGCAAGCAATTTTCTTTGTAAGTTTGCAACTATTTTACTCAGAATTAACAATTGAGATTCCGATTGCCATACTTTTTTGTGAGTCTTATGCCATGAAACTTCGTGATTTTTATTTTGTGCTCACAATAACGCCAATACGAGTGATGACTTTTGTGTCAAAATGCAATAAGAATTCAATTTATGACGAAACAGTTGTTGACAAGAAAAAAAGCATTCTCATCTAGTATGTTGAGGATTCTAGGTATACATAGGCTACATTTATCATCCACCTTCAGCTGCTGCTGGTTCGAAACAATCACGAACAGCCTGCAGGTATCGGATCGTACACTACAATTTTGCATCAAAAAGATACCAAAGAGCAACTTTGCGTCGCTCCAGTTTTTCTTAATTTAGTCAATACGTGATCACTTTCATCCCTGCGGCACTTTGGCGAGTAATGGACGTGTGAAGGCGGCTGGAGCTGTTAACGGTAGTAATGTAACATTGTAACAAACCGCAGGGTGATTAAGGCACAGCGATTTGTAAGCGCTTGCACCGTCGTTGTTGAATTATCTGACATATTGGCATTGAGGAAGAAGAGTACATTAAAATAAATTTGAATTGACCTACAAATGTCTATGTTACTTTACTCTTACTTTATCTGAAGTTATACGTGGTGTTTCTCAAAATTTTGCATGGGTATTCCTAACTATTTTTTAATCTCATACCCATTACCCGATACTCAGTGCTTGAAAAGAGGTTAGGTGATAGAAAATCAACTATTTCAATATTAGTTGGAAGAGTGACAAATTAAACCAGGGCTCTATCTGTACAAAGGAATCCCCAGGTAAGAAAAAATGGGGTTGGTTAAAAATAAAATTCATCCTAGAATGTTTTTATTTAAAAACCTATAGTTTGCTCATCTCAAACTCCAACGAGGTTGTTACATCTTGCGGACGAGACAAATCTATATACTGTATAATCTGATCTTTAGGTTGGGTATGTTTAGCGTTATCCTGTTACCTGTTTTCTTCTACAAATATATAGCATTTTTGTGACAAGAGCGTTTTTGACACACTGCATTATTAACCAAAAAGCTTACTGCTACTTTGGGGTATAGAGACATAGGCTTTTTTCTTATTTAAGATATAATAAACATTAAGTAACCGCAACGCTCCCCACTACAAAACAAGGCAATCATTTGTGTATTCTTTGGTAATTTTTAATATACAACAGCTACTCTTGGTAACAGGCTAAAAAAGTAAAGTTTTATGACATACTTCAGTCGTTTAGGAAATAACAACTACCATTTACAAAGTTACACGCACTATTAACATTTAAGCGAGTTGAGAAGAGTTAAACTGACAGTTAACATTTCCAAATTAGGATTGTAAAAAATTTCTGAGCGGACGAAGTACCGGCATTACAACACAATTTTTGAAATTAAACTGTGACTGGACTGATTCCACTTGGCAAGGGCTGCTTGACTGGCGTCGTTTCAGCCGCAGCCAGCTTCAAAAATATACATCACGAAAGAGAAAAACGAGCACCGTTAACGCTCAAGCGAGAAAGCAGTGCTTCAAGCCTGAGAATGGCGAGATTATTATGTATGGAAATGCGGACCTTATGCAAGGACGGAGGTTAAAAAACATGACATCGCCCTAGGTTGGAGTAGCAAAATTTGAGAAAGATTTTTGGCAAGATATGATTAAACAGGTGTGTTTCAGCAGAAGGAAAGACTAACTCCTGAGTGGAACAGTTTAATAATTTTGCATGATATTTTTAACCTTATTGAAATATCAGAAAATCAAGCAAGGTTTTTCCGTAATTATCGCGAAAGGCTACGGCATATTCCTTCGTATACTTTCAACGTTATCTACCAGAAAAGTGTTATCATTCTCGTTAGCTTTAAAAAGGTACGCCGATTAGATAAAAAGCATAGCAAAAATGACCCGATAGTGCAGTTGCTTGTTTGGTCGGAAAGCCTGCTCATTCAGTATAGAACAGAAAATTATCAGCTATACGGAAACTTTTCACTAAGTTTTGAAATTTATTTTTGCCATTTGTTGCAATAAAATTATTTGATTATTCCTGCAGAAAAAATATGTTATGCAACCTACGCATCAATCGGGTTTGAATTTTATTGAGGAAAAGTATTCGAGACTGAAACTTTATAATAATAGATATTTTTCCATTATTTTAAATTCAGTTAAAATTATCAAAACAATTGTTAGCATTCACTAAAACAGTCGTGATAAGCGGAAAGACTTTCGAAGATTTCAGTCTTTCCGTTTATCACTACCTCTAAGTAAATGTGGCAGTTTTTGCTTCACAGATATATCGGAGCACTACTTATTGTCTTTAGGTTAGTTGATAGCTTTCGCTGAAAAAGTTAAAGTTTCGCAGGATTTATTGCGCAAAGTCTCAAGTAGCTGAAGGCAGTTCTTACAAGCCAGGTTTTAATCGGAGAAATCTGATGCAAATGAATTGCTTTTAGTAGGTTTGGCGTCTTAAAAAATAAAAGAAGTACAGAGGTATGGAAACGAGACCCCTGCCAAAGCATAATATTGTCCACAGTTTATTTTTAAAAACCTTGTCTTAATCCACCATCAATCAAATTTGTAATAAGGTATCTACACTCGCATATCATTCGCAAATTTAAGTTTTCGAAAGTGTTTGTGTTCGGATGGCTGGCGTTCAGGCAGGTGCAAAAAATTAACAAAACAAGTATAATAAGCCGATGCAAACAACATCAACGTAAAAAGAGTGCAGTTGGTTACCGTATTCAGTGCTTTTCAACCGAGGTTTCGCGGAACCTCTGGGTTCCACGAGTGGCTACGAGTGGGGTTCCGCCGAAACAGACCGAAATTGCCTAGGACGAAATTCGCAACGACAGTTCTATGCGGTTGTATATAGACACTTGGATCATTGCATAGGGCCGGTGCTCTTAGCAATGCGAATATTTGCGGAAGGTTCCGCTGGAGAAAAAAGGCTGAAAAACACTGCCGTATTTATTAGATTGTAAGCTGAACCTTATAATGTCTTTTCATCATTTCGTGCGGGTTACAATCAAGGACGGCTTATATTTTTTTCTTTACCTCATCGAAAGGTATAGATGACGTGCAGTCTTTCCTTGGCTACGTTTTGCCGAACAAACTCTCTTTTCGGATTGTATTCTCTTCAGCATTACGTGTATAACCGTCACAGGATGGATTATGATGAACAGAAGACAGGTGTAGTGGTGTAAGCATCATTACCAGGGTTGCCTACTAAACGCAGAACGTGCTGGTACGCGAAAGCATCTCAGAGACTTGTCTTAGGTAACCTATGTTCAAGAGCGGCTTACAATCAAGGGTGGCTAACAATCGAATGAATACGGTATATTGAAAATAACAACAAGATTGCACTGGAATTTGCTTACAAATATACAGAAAATAAGTAGCAACAAATAGAAATCAAACGTTGCTTAAAGCGACCATCCTTTCATCTATTTCACGGAAAAAGTGGTTGTTTACAGTGTGCCGGCGGCTTTAATCTAAAACAAATGTTCAGAACTTACATTGCTTCGCTTTTCCTTGTGCTCTTGGTCGATTCCGCTTTTTCTGTGAGCGATGCCAACTGTGGAGTCACCAAGCGGTGCATTCGATTTCCCGAAAACTGCGAACCAACTGCCGCTAACTGCATATTGTTTGCTTACTCTTGGGTAAGGAAGTTCTGCGTTTTATTAAGACCAATATTTCACAATAAATTCTGTCACATGTGCACAGACAGCTTATTTTGTCGTAATGAAAAGCACGTCTTGCTATCTCTTCCGTAGAAGAAACGACAGAGTCGGGCATACTTAAACTTAATTTAATAACAATCTCGGCGGAGCACCTTACTGCACAAACTGGGATTTCTTTAGACAAAACTGGATTGGTTTGTGTTGTAGGCTTAACCATTTCAAGCAGTTTGTCTGGAGTTTTGATAAAGTGTTGACTTGCTCAAAACAGTAAATGCTGCTTACAGTTATTTGGTCGCCATAACCTATGATGTCACATTGCAACTTTAACTTCATAAAAACGCCTTTGAACAGTTTATTCTCATCTTTGGTTACTACCTCGTAATTTCAAGATTTAATTCACTTTTACCAGATCTTGAGACAGTGATGTTTTACCTCAACGTCGCGGTAAGAATCTTTAGCACCGCCATTGCTTCAGCCGCCTCCTAAAACTGCGAGAAACAACAAAACTTGTAAATTCTTTTGTAGACGCTTTATGAATATAATCTTTGATCCTGCATTTATTATGGAGAAAGTAAGAGCTTACTCAGCTCTATTTAAATAATTTTTGCTTTTTTCTCACTAAAATTAACCAAGTCGAAACCTAATTGTAAAAGTTAATTATCGATTTCTGTCAAAATCCTACATTCAAAACCACCCAATTTTTAGAATGTTAGGATATGTTTTTGCCGCCAAAGGCTGGATGTATCTGGTCCTCTTTTATTCGTACAACAAAGAATAACTTTTGTTTTTTTCAACTGAATCGCCATAAATGTTGGCGTTTTAATGGCACTCATAGGCAGGGTTGCCAGGTAGGCTTTGCTAGGACAAATTTCTGATAAATTTGGCTTTGTTTCAAATTGGAAAATTTGATTTGGCCTTTTGGCTTTTTCCTGGTCTGGGCTCAAGTTGGATGAACTTAAAAGAGTCGTTTGGCCTTTTGGCTCCTTTTCGGCTTTTTTACGCTGCAAAAAAATTCCTCTATAGAAAAATATTTACTATTCTATTTTTTTCGGGAACACTTTTGCAAAAATTTGTGGTAAATGCTATACTGGACTGACCTCAGCGTTGTGATATTGGAAAGATTTGAGGGATGCGAGATTGAAATGATTTTTTTGCGTAATCACTGGAAATATGCGTACACAGTGTAGAGTGTTGTTGTAAGCACCGAAGTAGGATCAGTGCATGCAGAAAGGTCTGCGTCTCTGCGATAGAAATTCGACAAAGATGTCCACAAAGTGGAAAGGCTCTTACGATTCTCCTCGTCAGAGCCTCTGAGAGAAACTTTACCGGGGGGTACAAAGACTGATACTGGGCAGTCTGGTTTAACTCGTAAAGTTATGAGTAGGGTCATTTAAAGTCATATTTTTTTCTGTCCTTCAGGAAGCTATGAAACGAATTTTAAAACAAAAATCTCACCCCTACGAGGTTTATAACAAACGTTATAAAGTCACAAAAAGTCACATTTTCCATGTTACGTCATAAAGTCATATTTTGCATATTTTCAACCTAATTCAATAACGAAACCATTAAAACAATCTCAAAATATCAGGTGAAACTACTATATCGCTAGGTCTAAGCTGTGTTGCAGGATCAGTGCTGCATCCTGAAAACTGAACACACTTGGGCACCCTGCGAATGTTGGCAAAGACGTATAGGTGAACCAAATTATTTGGATGAAATGTAATGCACTGCTTAAAAATGCATGTTCTTGCTGCCCCAAACAAATAAACCAATGTCCATGCATGTTTTCAATTTGCTTCAAAACAAACCATATGTTTTGCTCATGTTTTGAGCTATTTACTTTAGTGGAGCTTCAACAAACCATGGGGCTACCATCTCATATGCCTATTTTCGCTGGTAATGCTTCTTTGTACAGTAGTTGTATGTTCTAGTTCAGTAATTTTTGTTTGGTCATATAAAGTTATATTTTCTGAAAAATAAAGTCATATTATCAAGTTTTTTTAGATCAAAAATGGCCCTAGTTATCATAATATTGATAAAACATCTGCCATGCTGATGTTTAGTAACAGATTAATTGTTATAATGACAACTGGCTTACACAAGTAATTTTGGGCTTGCTTACAGAAAAACGTAGCGCGCCTGCTTTCATCCTCCCGGGCCCGGGTACAGTGTACTTCTTGTAACCCCCTCTCGTAGTCCCTGCTCGTCGATAACTACAGCAGTAAATGGGGGATGTCTATCGTGTGGGCGCAGAAAGTTGCCGGTGGATCAGCATGCAAACTGTGGCACCATTGTACCCAAAGTGTGCAATCTCACAAACCATAAAAAGTCAGAGAAGCATCAGAAATAATTCCAGTACAAGACCAAGCAAGAGTTAATCTCAATTTCGAAGAACATTTCCAGTGATATTCTTGCAATTTGAGTACTTTTGTGACAAATGAATAGCAATACCTCAAACAAGGTTTGACTTTTTTCTGGCCTTTAAATAATCGGTTTGGCCTTTTTTAACGCTGTTTGGCTTTTTATTGAAATTTTCATCTGGCAACCCTGCTGGTAGGCACATGAGACACTCCTTGCTTATGAGAAGATCGGACGTCGTTGTTGCTAAAATAAATTTGATTTCTGACTCCTCGTTTCGCAAGCTATGCCCGCAACCACCGCTGTCACAATGACGCAGCAGTTCTTCACTGCACGTTGCCTGCGGCTGCTGTCTGTCACTATCACCAAGCAGCGAGTTCCTTTCAGTGATTTAGGAAGTAAAGTTGTCACAGTCAGTTCATCTAATTTATTTTTAGTGAGTGCTTTCTCCAATGTTTCAGCATTGGATATATTCATCGGTGGAATATGGAACACAAACACGCAAAATACCTTGAAATAATTTATCTTCACACACGGGTAGGGTAAAGCTTTCTCAGCAATCCGCACGTGGAGTGTGATGTCACAACCGCTCTTTCAAATACGTTCTGCATCTGGAAAGCGTTTGATTAGACTAATGCAGTGGCTTCCAAACTTTTCAGGCTTGGGACACCCTACAGAAAAGAAATATAACATGCGGCATCCAGTAGCGAACCCATAGCAATTTGCTGAAGACAGCGGTGCACACCCTGCGGCCGTCCGGCTGCACGCGGCCTTCGATAATGAAATTTGCGCCCGTCCACATGTAATTTAGAATATAAGATTTGGCAGCCGTGCTGGCGTATATTGAACGAGTACAAACGCAAGGCAAAAAAATCAGTCGACACAATGCGTAAAAATCTGCTTTGGAAACTTTTCTTTTAATAAATTCCTTGAAACGTTTGACATTTCATTATACTTTTAGGCACAAACAAATGAAATATACCGGATAAAACCTATTGTTTAATTAAACGTTATCTCATAAATATAACTCGAACTCATTGGCGGCCGTACTTCATATAAGTTAAAGTAATGCGGCCGACAATAGCAGAAGGTTGCACACCTCTGGCTTAAGATTTGATGACAGTTTGAAATTGCATTTTTTAATGTTACACTGAAAAACGCATTAGCTCGTGGCACTCCTTAGTATTGCAGATGTCACCCTGGGTGATGCGGCACCCCGGTTGGGAAACACTGGACTAATGTTATCACTTACGCGATGTGTAACTTTTTGAACATTCCTGTCGAACTCAAGTTTTATGACAACCACAGCGTAATGCTTGTGTTCTGAAGCATAAAAGATGTGCCCTGGAACAAAAAATGTTGTGAGTCACTCACAATCTATCAACTGGTGAACATTTTTGTGACAGTTTGATTACAGTGGTAATTACGTAAAAATCTCAGCCGTTCACGGACTTATGATTCTGTAGGAAATCCTAAATCAACATTCCGGCAAAATTTTCGATTCAACGCGATGACGTAGCATTACACGAGAGCGTGACCTCAAAAGTAGCGAGCACCTGCTTTTCCTGAAACTGGAGAGAAACTTCCGGTTGTTTTAAAGTGTGAAAAATAAGGCTGTTTTTATGTATGGCATGTTATCGCAACACCTCTATTTCACCACCAGATGAGGGAAGCAAGGAGGTTATTTACGGCTGCACCACGCAACCGTGGAAACTTTTTTACACAAGATAGCGCCGGAAAAACATGTCGCTTTCAAGAATTCTAAATCTTGCTTGCGCAGAACGAGGCACCAAAGACCATCGATATGGAACTGAGCGGTGGTTTTTCTACATCCGACCGATACGTTGCAGTCGCCTTCGCATCCACTCCTCGCATGCAAGATGCAGACATGTATTTCTGCACTTCTGTTGGTCTCGGATCAGGAGCCATCACAAACTTATATTTCAATCCAGTTATTAACCCAAAACTTCCGGTACGTTTAGAGCGGTCTCTGCACGATTTCTGCTCACGAAATCATTGGTCGAGCGGATATTACGATTAGTTTTGCTACGTTCGATTGTGGCATGCTGGTAGCGTCGCTGGTTGTGCTGTTGCCACTGCCGCATGATTTCTCTACTTCGTGTTTTTTATCAGTTGATACGTGGACTATACCGTTATTGAAATACAGGTCGTCGCTAAAACTTTCGAGAGCAACACGTCTGCGAGGCATTGCAGCCTGGTCAAAGGGAGTCACTTTCAAATTGTGCCCTTGATCTTAGCCATCTTAGGCGCTAGCAAAGAATGTAACATACGTCTGAAATGATTTGGAAATTTATGATTTCTACTAAAGCAGTACAAGAACAAAATAACAAACCTTCCAGTGTTTGGAACACTCTGCTATTAAGGCTTGTTTTTTTAAACAGTGGCATAATGTTGCAAAGTTTCGTCCAGTAGCTGAGGAGAAACAATTCCAGTTTTCAACAGTATTGAAAATGTAATACTGCTGAGCACTGCGTTTATCGTGTTTACTTATTATTTTTTTATTGCAATTTGCACCGATAGCTTTCATGGCCTTTGACTTCGCACTTAGATAACGTAGGTTACTTGTGGTGCATGCAGCACGTTCATTAGCGACAACTGTTTGTCAAGGAGTGGTCACTGCCTAACAGTGGTTCTTGAGTTTTATCGGAAAACACAAAAAGACTCTTTAAATCATGTATGACGAAGAGAAATGACTTTTTATCGATTTCCCTTGCGTCAGAAATTATGTTGACGTAACGTTAACGTAAGAGTTGACCCATACCGCTCACCGAGAAAATTAAATGTCGATTTGTCAAACGTAACGTATCTGTTTCCAACATCGAAGAATGCGATTACCAACGCCGTTGCAAGCACAGTCAACGGAGTTGTGCGATGTACTTTCACTCGCTCAGCTTCAGTCAACAAAACAGTGACCAACAGTGTGCAGAAAACTTTCGACCTTTCTTCCGAAAAGTTCCACGTGCTGCTGGCTGTGGGAAATCTTGAAGGTGTGGCACTTTGTATGTTTTTCAAACCTGTTTGAAAGACAAGTATTTGAAATTGTGCTAAAAAATGTTTGAGAACGGACTTTTTGCCAAATTCACACAGTACTATATAAAAACCTAAATGCAGGTCAGGTGTGTTTACGCGTTTTCATAAAATGTGATCCAATTTATCTGATGAGTAACAAAAATTTGGGTTCACTATCTTTACAGTAGTTAGAAAACTTTTGCTGCATTACGTTGTATTTTCAAAAGTTGAAATTCATTGTATTTACTGTACACATATTTACAATATTTCAACTGATGAGACCAAATAGCCTTACAGTTGTTCAACACACACGCCCATTTACTTCATGGCAAGTCGTTGCTCAAGTTCGCTTGATAACAGTGTGGGTAAATGTTTATGACTTCAGACTCGCTTTTGGATAAGCTACTGTTTCCAATTCGTTAACGGAAAGTCAGCGAGTTATCGACTTGCCACGTAATAATGCAAGAGTAAGATGCATGAGATGTCAAAGCAATATTTTTACTAATTTTTAGCTTCTCAGTTTTACCAAAAGCTGAAAAGATCACCTAACGATGCTTCATGAACATGACTCCAAATTTTACCTGCACTGCTGCTGTTAATAGGTGGAAATTTAGCCTACCACACGTTTGAACACCGCTGGGCGTCAACTCAATCAGTGAACTTAACCGCTCCACAGAACAAAAGAGTCTCCACAACCGTTGCGTAAGTTGCTCAGGTTGAGGTCGTTTGCTGCAATTGAAAAAGTGTTTTTGGTCATCCTATCTTAAGAAGACACTTAAGTGGATCACGCAGCGTCTGCAAGGGTATGTGCGCGTACGTGGATGTGTGCGTGTGTTGTGTGTATCTGTGCTCATGCTAGTGGCGTAGCCAGCCCAAAAAATTGGGGGGGGGAATATATTGAGTGGGGCTAAATATTTTGACTTTAAGCGAGGAACAGTATTTGTTTGGGGATAACGTCGCTCGAAACACTTAACAACAAGATATGCTAGAAAATTTGGGCGCCATTACCCCTTCGGCTTCCCTGGCTGCGCCTATGGCGCATGCATGTGTGCACAAATGTTTACATGTGCGCGCGCACGTATGTGCGTGTTTGCCCGCGTATGGGTAACTGTATATGTCTGTGTGTGTGCTGGTATTTGTGCATGCTTGTGTGTATGTGTGAGAGTTTGTTTGCGCGCGCGTGGAAAGAATCAAACTTCGTTGCTGTTTCAGGTCTCCAGTTACCCCTTCGTCACTTTGTCCAGAAGGATGGCGATGCACTACAAACATCAAAGATTGTCAAGTTGGCCGAGGAACCTGTATTTCTGTCACTTGGAAACATGTGAGTAGTCTAGAGAACTTCATTGCTTATATGAAAACCGACTTGTATAGCAGTCAGTAACTACAAGAGAAATCCCAAAGCATAGTCATCAATGAAAATTCAAGAATCTGTTTTCAAACTCATCCAATTAGCTCTCACTGATTATCATGCCCAAATTGTGTAGATGGTTTGAACGAATCTAGAAAAAACATACCGCTAAGTTAAATATTTAGAAAACATATAAAAAGTTTTCTTCTGACAATTATAAAACCATTCCTCCTATTTTGGTCTTATCGACTGCAAACGCAGTGGTTTACTTTCAACCGTGGGCGTCAGAAGGTGAGTTTTGGGGGGGCCTTAACCCCTCCCTGGATTTTGCAATTTGATATTTTCCTATTAAATTTTTAGCAAAAAAGGTTGTTCGGTTGTTCTGTTTATTTCGAGTGGGTAACATGACATTTCACCACTGTTGACCCCTCTGCAAAATCCACTATTGGCCCTCCCTGGAAAAATCCTTCCAACACCCACACCCATGCCTTCAACCGTGTCATCTTCGTCATATTTGCGGACCGCAAATTGCGGCAACTTACCTGATTAAATGCAAAACATGAAGCACGTAAGATTCAATAAAATAAACATAAAAGATTACAAAAAGATTCTGCTGCGCGATCCATACTACGTATACCACCTATAATTGAGATTGAAGAAAAGGTCCAAAACGCTAATATAAAAAAACGTATAACTTGCCAGCAAAACGTGTGTTTGAAAACAGGAATATTTGATTGGTAGACCAAAAACGAATTTTCCTCACATTGCTGTCGTCTTGAATTTTGGGATTGAAAACTTTTTGTGTGAAATTATCCAGCTGTTATAGTTTTTTACTTTTGGAATTGGCATTTTTTATGTTTTTGTTATTTAACGTAAATTTCAGAAAATTTTGAGTTGGTTAAACACATAATTTCCGAAAATCCTGATATAAATGGATGTGTCTATCGAAAGGAATCCTTTCCCAGCTATAATCAGGCACTGAGATCTTACAGAGTATATATTTCGCCTACTACGTAGGTATCATCAGGTCTTAGTCAAATAGATAAATAGATGTGCGCACATTCAAATGTCTTCATTTCTAGGTTTCACCCATCATTTCACCAGTAAACTTTTGCTTGCAATTTACAGGATGGAGAATACGTATATTGCTCTCCGACGTCTCCACACAGCACACGCTGTGCACAATCCTTTCAAACTAGTTTGAGCTGTGCTTTGACCTCCACCGTCCCTCTCATTCTTTCTAGTTTTCCCAAACACTTTGTCATTTCAGATTCCGACTATGTTTTAACATTTCGAAGAAACCTATTTCCTTTGTTATGCAATCAGGACCCAGCGAACCAGCGGTTTGACTTCGTGATCAGTGGCAGGTCGTCGAACGACGATGGATATGTTGCAATGGCATTTGCAGCCGATCAGCAAAT
>JGI24158J21664_10009971_pt1 | contig 12674 bp, 4 predicted proteins | sample Ectturendosymbi3_FD_21664 | JGI IMG/M metagenome (IMG submission 21664) | reverse complement strand
CCTTGTTGGCCCCAGGCATATCAAGAAACTCCTAGATATCCCTGGTTGGCCCCTGCATACATACCCACACAGAGTTGCAAAAGGGCCTCATTTTGAACCCTTAATCTGGCCCCAGCCCGAACCCGGCGCGAGCCCGACATTTATTTTTGAAGCCCGATTTAGGCTTGAAAGCCAAATTTACCGAGGGAGTTAAGATATGCGCAAATGCGTAGTAACCGAAAACGTTGTGTACAGTGGCGATTCTAGAATGAGAAAACTGTGGGACCACTGCGGGGCCAAGGAAAAAAGTAGGGGGCCAACATAAACTGTCTGTCCTGTATGGTGATTTTCCATTGTGATGAAGATTGATTTGCTATGATTACACCTATCAAACCCAACATAGGCTTGTAAATATCGTCAGAACCGTCACCAGAAAGTCTTAAAATTTTGCTTGTTGAAAGTTATCTGCTGTATATGTCAATCAAACGAACTTGAACGAGAAGTTAAGCAAAATCTGGGGCACGTAGAGGGCCAGCCAAAAATCTGGGGGCCCATGGCCCACCCAATCCCCCCTTTATAACGGCCACTGGTTGCGTGTGTGCAGGTGTAGTTGCAGGTACACGCTTTATCACACCGAAAATAGCAACCACCTTGACCAAAACATTGGCATAATCTGTCACAAACGTAGCATATTAGTCAACGATAATACTGTGGAATATCATCTCAAGAAAAAAAGAAACTATCACGAAACTATCTACGATGGCGCTATCGGCGTAAAAGAAACTTTCTAGTAAGCGCTATAGACAAGAAAAGCCGGCTTGTAGGCTTCTTAAAACAAGCCAAGAATCGCGTGAGTGATTGATCTTTTCGACGTAACGCCAACGCGTGCTAATTTCCTCACGGCTGTCACCTTCTCAAAAACAGTGTGAGACTAATCCGAGCAGAGAATAAAAAAACGCAGCTGGGTTTGCAAACAGAATTAGCTAAAAAAAACACAATCATTTCACTCAGAGAGGTTACCGCTGTGAGTGCAGCAAATCTACGTCACGAATGAAAAAAATCGCTACCCTTTATTATAAAAAAGTTTTGTATGTAGGTCCAAAATTGGCCCGAAAATTCTGACAAACTTAAGCCCGGCCAGACTTATAACTCTGCACCATGTCAAGAGTTTCGTTCCAAGATTTCTACTTGAATACCGACACAATGATATATTTGAGAATAAATAAAAATGCACAACGGTGAATTGGCAAAAAAGTACCAAGTTTCACCTTTAACACGAAAAGAATGTCTAACAAAACTAGGCGTGATGTACTGTATCTATAAAGGAAATGTTTCGCACTTGGATGAGAACATTGCTGCATTGTGGGTTTGGTTAAAATCAAGTAAATCAGATTACTTACGAACTAATGCATTCAACACAAGAACAAAGCGTAAGAGTCAAGGAAAAAATTACTTTTGGGTTTGTTGGTCACCATTGTGGCGACATTACAAGAAGCTAGGATAAATGTATGTTTTATCCTTATTTCCGAGTCAATTCGCTATGTTTTGAGCTATAGGTCAATGTGCAGCTAGGTAAATACAGTAGGCTACTTCTCCAACGTTTTGGTTGAAATCCTGTTCACCAATGGTTGAAAACAATATTTTGCTAAACTTCCCATCCCAAACTAAGTCTCCATAATAGTGCTGCTTTTTGTCTTCGCCAAAAGCTTCGCTTCGCAGAGAGTTGCCCGAAAATCTAATTTTCTAACATTATATACACGAGCATCATTAAATTAAAAATTGTCTGTTTCGAAAAACGTGACAGCCAACGTTACAACAAAGCCAGTTACATTTCTGCACGGAACAAACCATGGTTGTACTGTGATCTCTCACATGAGCAGCTGTAATACTCCCACTGTTACAAGAAAATAACCTTTCTATCAGTACACCACACAGGGTAAAAAGTAGGACAGAAGCAGTTAAACATCTTCCACTGTCTTCAGAAACTTGAAAAATGCTAAACATTACTTTATCGAAACTAAAATGTGTAAACTAACAGAATCAGTGATGCCACACCAAACTCTGTTTCAACATCAACTTGACTGTGTGTGGCCTACCATCTAACATGAAAAGCTCTTTACACAAAATGTGACAAACATCAGTTTTATTTTTGAAACCTCTCCAAATACAAAACCTAAAGAAAAAAAGTGGGGGGGACATGGCATATTATGTCCCCCCCGTCAGAAAAAGTGGGGGGACACGTCCCCCGTGTCACCCACCAAATTGCGCCCATGTGACAACTGCAAACATCTACCGTATATCGTCGCTTATTAGCCGCACTTTTTTTACCTGGAACATGGCCTGTATTTTGCCTGCGGCTTAAACGCGCAACATGCCCAGAGGGACAACGTTTTCGCATGAGCTATCACTGATCTTCAGTCATCCAGTCGAACCGCAAATGCCATTTGGCAATGGGTGAAAGTAGGGTGCTATCGGCGAAAGCAGGGCACTATCACATACTTACAGACGAACTATCCTTCTTTCGACGAAGAAGATTTCTTAGGTTTTGAACAATGGAATTGACTTTCAATACATTTGCCTGTAAAAATCAATGTTTTGTGGTTGATTGGTCGCGCAGGGTCTTCACCGGTGAAAAGGTCAATTGACCTGCGGCTTATTAGTGAATTACCCTTGATTCTCGGTATATGGCTTAAATTTCTGCTGCGGCTTATCTGCGGATGCGGCTAATAAGCGAGTATATACGGTATTTCTTTCAGCAAGGGGTTGAAGTTAATATATAATTATGTTTCTTACAAGCTATCGCAATATTTCATACGTAAATGCTAAGAATCGTCTGCGTGCAGCATGCTGAGAGCTACTGTACTTTATGCACATATTGTTCGCAGTATGCCATGAACGTAATACACCTAGTGGAGACGCTGCGGCCTCTAAATAAATGCATCGTTTAGTGTAGCAATGCTGATGCTTAATGCTGTATTTTACCAGGTACATCTGGTGAGACATACTACATTAATATGTACAATCCTCAACTCACAGCGATTGGTTCCAATGCGGCAGCGCATTCTCATCTTGACAACAAGGTGTCAGACGCATCACTATCTTCCAATAAAGGTAATCAATCTCATTGATTCCCAATTAAGGCTTTGTTGTTTAAAGATGAAAAGCATCAAAGTGGGCGCACTACAGTATTTGGGACTACTGTGGTTCACATCTTGGATTCCTGTAACACCGAATCACTGTAGGAATTTCAGCCGATTCGCTGTTGGAGCATAGGTCCTGTCTGCGCAACTGAGTGGCCTACAAAGCTTTAAGGCAGGGTTCTCCAAACGTTTTTGTGAGAGGGCCGCATAAGCGATTACATAACAGTGCGAGGGCCGGAAATCTTACGTAACGCGATTGTTTCGAGATATGTTACATTCCACCAAATTAACAAATGTTTCGTTAATGTATTATTTTTTCATTATTTACAAAATGTCTTTGCACCCGGATGAAATGGCTTCGTGGGCCGGATTTGGCCCGCGGGCCGTAACTTGGAGACAAGGCTTTAGATAGGCTTTCACCCATTTGCAGTCCTTAATGTCTTCAGTTGTAGTTTTGCTTCGATCTTTGTAATGTATTCATTCAAACATTAACAAATACAATTAAAAATAATGATCTTACAGCCAAACAGCGTTAACTGAAAGCAACAAGTGGTCAAGAGGGAATGCAGAAAGGGCAGTCAATAACAGAAATGAGGGCAGCATGTTAGTGCGCTCACTTGCAAAGCCTGAAAATGTAACGTCCGCGCTGTTAGGACTGTGCAAAACTGAGGAAGCAGTTTTATGCCCACAATGATTCTAGTTAATACAGAAGTAGCTTGGAACCTAGATGCTTCGTGATTGCTTGTTTCTCATACGTTTTCTGGAATCTATTGAACTACACAAACAAGTGCAACATATCACGTCAGGTCGCTAACGTTGGTGGTATTTTTGTAGTTCTGGAAATTGAGAACAGATGTGCGCAGTGGCGTAACTAGAGGTTTGAGCCAGAGGGACAAAACGTTGCTGAAGGGGGTCACTAGCAAACACTCAGCAAAAAAGTTTAATAAATGATAGTGACTCCGGATGTCGTCGATGCCTATATCAGCTAAGAAAGACAAATACACCACGAAAAACGCAAAAAAGACAGCAACACAAAGAAAATTAAAAGAATACTAAGTATCAAAATGTCAGCTAAAGGGGTCCAGGTTTTATATTTAACTTTCCAGGGGGCAGCTCCCCCCTCTGCCCCCCATCAGTTACGCCACTGGGTGTGCGGGCATTCTGCCATACGTAATGAGTTTTCCTAAATTGATTTCAGGATATTTTTAATATTTGTTTTGACAGATGACCTTTTCAAAGAAATTCGTGAACAAGCCCGCAGGATTTGCGAAGAGATTTATTCTCCAGCTTGTTTTAAGAAAGGTAAAATGGTACTGTCTCCTGTGCAACTCCAAATTTCAAAAGCGCCCAAACCATTTGACTCGGAATATGACGACACAGGTCATTACTGCCGCAGAAAAGATTTCGAAAGAATGTATGAACAACCACGTGGTGATATTACTGATGAGGAAATGCTGGATCTTGCCAAACAGGAAGCGGTAAAGGAAGCTGAAAGCAAGTGGTTTCAAAATGAAGAGGAGAGGGATGAGTACATTGCCAGACACGGGAATGTGATAGGAGTGATAGGCAATCCGGGTATAGGAAAAAGTACATCGGCGAAGAAATGGATTGGTCAGTTTCTGTGTGGGGAACTGTTGACCACCGTTTCATTCCTATTTTTCATAATTATCAGAAAACTTAAATTCAACAAGGAAATGAATTTACTTGAATTTCTTCTGTCAAGCATTCTTCCAACTTGGAAACACACCACTGACTCGGATGAGTTCTGGCTAAAAAAAATTGTCAGTGATCGTCATGTTGTCATTGTTTTTGATGGCTTTGACGAAGCATCTGTACTTGATTCGACAATTGAGGCTCCTACAGTGAATATTCACAAGCCCGAACAACCGCTTCACATCCTTTTAAACCTAATTTCTGGAACTTTGCTTCCCTATGCCCGAGTGATAGTGACGTCACGACCAAACCAGTTTTATCATATCCATACCAACCACAAGCCCAGGTTTGTTGTTGAAATACTTGGCTTGGATGAAAAAGGTCGAGACAAAATTGGTCAACAAATATGTCCTAAAAATTATGAGCACATTACGGAAATACTGCGAAAAGATGCTTCAGTATTTGCCTACTGCTATGTTCCTGTCAATTTCATTTTGACACTCCATTATCTCATGGAAAGTAGCAGTGACAAAAATTTTGTGTCAATGACCAAAGTTCTTGCGTCGGCATGCGGGAAATATGCGCGAGGGGAACAACTCAGAGATAAAATCCCCAAAGTGGCTGAACTGTCGAAATTGGCTTGGATTGGTTTTTGCCGAAGGCAAATAGTATTTGAAAAAAACGATTTCAAGCAAGTTGACCTGGACGACGCTACGGTTCAGTCGTTTCTAAGTACGTCGCTGGTTGATACATCGGATGGCATTGCGTTGAAAATAATGGATGGGGACAAAAGAATTTACTTCTCCCATCTTATTTGGCAAGAATTCTTCGTTGCATTCTATCTAATGCTGGTTGCGTTAGAAGATGAATTCGAAGAGGTTTCTCAGCGTCTTTTTGATGATCGCTGGGAGGTGGTTTCGAAATGCCTTCATGGTCTCTGCAATGCTTCTGTCATGAAGCCACTCACCCAATCAACTAACATTTGCAACAAACCAAGTCTGTGGAAGAAGAAGAAAGAATTGCTTACCAGGGCTACTGCAATTTATTTAGAACAACTATCCAGTCATGCAACGAAAAGCAACGAAGGAAGCGCAAGTGAAGGGTTCCTACTAAAATATCAGGAAATTCAAGCTGTTTGTAGCTGGATTTATGAGGCGAATGAGAAACATATCATTGAGAAACTCGTGCCTCTCATTGCTGATCACATTTGGCTTGATGGTGGAACTATTCTTCCGAGTGATATTTCAAACCTGTATTTCGTCATTGACTCCTTTCCTAAATCTTGGAAAGTGGATGTGGATAATTGCCGATTTCACGGAAATGCAATGGAACGTTTTTGCTCAGAGGCATCTCGTTTGAACACAATGGTAGGTATATGTTTTTTCTGCATTTTTTGATATTTTGAAATCTAAACAGTTCCATCAGCTGAAAAAATGACACCTAAATTCAAACTAAGTTAATATGTCTTTGATGTCTGTGACGCAACTCTTCTGGTAAGTTAGATCGATGGAGCGCAGACTTACGCTCCTCGTGGGCAATTTTTATAACCCACAGGCAATTTGGCGGGTCATTATTCAAGTCATGGGTGTTGGAAGGTTTTTTCCAGGGGGGAATAATGGATTTTTCCATGGGATAGCCGAAGGATTTTATCCAGAGATTGGCCAACAGTGAAATTCACCAACTCAAAACTAAGAGAATAACATTTTCTACTGAAAAGTTAAGAGGAAACTATCAAATTTCAAAATTAGGGAGGGGCTAAAAACGTTAATAAGAAAATATGCTCTGTGGGACACGATTCACGGAGCTGCTGTAGAATATTAATGCAACCAGTCTATGCACTATTAACAAATGCATGTTTTTCGAAGTTTCAAATTCGGCTTAAGTCTTTTTTATAAAAAAAATTATAAAACGAAAAAGCAACTCAGAAACGTGAAGGTGCGGTTTAAAGGCAGTCGTACTACATTGAGTAAGTACGGTCATTGTGTGTAAAATACAAGTAACGGATTAAATCAACCATCTACCATGGATATAGTCAATGTCGCAACCTCCGAGAAAGAGACCGAGTCTTTGTCAAAATGCGACATTGTCAAAACCGAAACCGAGACTTAAAACCTGAAAATTTAATCAGCTCCGCCAACACTTTTTGTGGGTATTTCAAACAACCGTCTCGATTCTTCCGCAGGCTCCATCACTGTCATCCACGTTAAAATTCGATTGTTGTTCCTGTGTTGAAAAAGAGGCTCAAGTAGATGTTTCTTTTGACTGACATATTTTCCAATGTTTCTGGTTGCTTGAAATGAAATGAGTACGTTGGATGCAACAGCAAATATTGACATACTATACAAAGCGTTGATCGAATTAGTGTTTGTTGATTGAATTAACCTTTTTCGGCGAGTCGGTTCAACACACGTAATTACTCAGGTGCAAGAAAGTTTGTAAACTACGCTTGAACGACGAAGTTGATTCTGTTTGTCTTCAAATGGAAAAAAAAATTGTAAAGGATATGAAACCGAGCAGTTTTCTTTTGAAATGCTGTTGTCTACGAGTAGTTTTCATTTGTTTCCTGCTTCAACTCGGCCGTTTTCATCGTAGAGTTGGTTAAGTGCGGTGTGGCGTGTGCTTTTATGTTAAATCTTTCGGTCAGTTTGTTTTCCAGCATCATTATCTGGAATTCTAGTGATGACCAGATCACCAAATATGCATTCCATCAAATTCCGACAACGACATTCTGCCGTCACCAATGACGTCATATATCCCTGCGTTTTTGAGATTATTTTTCACTATGTCTAGACCATGTTCAAGGGTTTATTCCCTTTGAACAATCAGTGAAGCAACCCAACGCTAAAGTTAAATGGGATTGCACTTTTATGGGCCACCCGGTAGGTTACGATTACCGAAGATCTGCTTCATCGGGGTTACTTAGCGGCAGATATGATCTTATCTAACTGCACTGGCGCATCGATAAACCTCATGGAGATAACTATCACATTAGTTTGATCATACGTTCAAGCGTTAGCCTGAAAGGAAGATATTGCAGCAATCATAATTTCATAGCACTACTTTCGGTTTAAATCAGTCTACCAGCCTGGTCAGAGAAAAAGCAAAGTGCTGACCTTGTGCTGTTCTGTTCAGGTATGGGAATGCGCAATATAATGAATACTGTGATTTAGAGCAGCTCATGAGGAAACAATCTCCTTTAAACGTTTCGCTTAGAGTACTAGTCGTGATCTATTCCAGACCGGTTCTCTTTAGAAATGAAACCTCGTCAGTTACATGGGCGTCGGAAGGATTTTTTGTAGGGAGGGGCCAATAGTGGATTTTCCAGCGGTAACCAAAAAGATTTTGCAGGGGGGAACATTCAAAACTAAAAAAACAACATTTATGTGCTAAACATTTGTTGGGAACATGTCAAATTGCAAAATCCAGGGGGGAAATTCCCTCCCTGCCCACCTTCCCACGCCCATGGCCAGTTAGACAACCTTTAAGGAAATATTCTATGTTAAAGGTGATTTTATTAATTACTGGTATTGACATTTTTACAATTGTTTTGATGAAATACTTACGACATTCTAATCGTAGACAAGGACAGCTTATTATAATGTGAAGGAATGAAGCTCTGCTGCCACTGCCATGGACTACTGTTGTCAAGAGCACTCACTTACAGGCAGGCCCGCAGCCAAGTTTTTAAGGTTTGGGGGCAAAATACATTTTTAGTGGGGCAAGATATTTGTTTTTATTATATGTTTAAAACAAACGGTATAAAATCGAACCTAATTCGACGTGGTCCGACCGGGAATCAAACCCACCTTCAGCGGCGCGTGTTCAACTCAGTTCAACATTTTCCTTGTCGTATTTCTTTTTTAAGGTAGCTTGCATTAATGTTCTATAGCCGTTGCATTTTCACGCTATGCTTGGTAGGTAAGCTGAGATCATTGAAGAAGAAAACCTAGTGGACTAAAATTTCCTAATTCTTATTTCTATGCAGTTTTCGAAGTGATTTTGCAAAGCTCACCGATTGTTTCAAAGCAGTGAAAGGGAAACCTTAGCCTGCTGGCAATTTTAACAGGCCTGCTGAAAACGAAGGTTTGGTAAGAACGGTCCGCAGAGCTAAAAGTCATTCTGCGCGGAATTGAACCTGATTTGGTTAAAATCAATGCGAAATACCGCACTAACCACGGGAAAATGCAAAACATTCGAAAAACAGTACATTTGCTGAAACATTTTTGTGAAGACCGTGTTTTGTTAGACGTAAGTGGCGAAAATTAGGAAAGACAGGCACCCCATATTTAGGATGCACTAAGATTAACAANAGGTCCACCTAAATNCCAACTGACTTTAAATATGATCNGCAAACAAAATAACCTTGGTCGTCGCCGCTGTAGAGTAATTGCACAAACAGGATATTCGGTTAAAATACCAAATCTGTGCATTTTCGGAAACAAATGAAAAGCAGTTTCAAACGAAAAATATTTTTTAGGTTCCTCGCTTCTGCCTCAGTCGCAAGCAGATCAGTGATGAAGAATTTTCTAGTCTTTTAAAAATTCTTCCACTGATTTCCGCTGAACTGAAGTTGATCGACTGCAGCGTCACTTCTCACATGATGGAAAAGCTGGCCCAGAGTTTTGTTGAACACGAACATCATGTAGGTAACCTTAACTATACTGAGTGTATCACCAGTCGTTTTGCACGACTTTTGAATGGCATTATCTTAATGAGTCATTGCTATTTGTTCTCAATCATGCGTTGTAATATAGAAAAAAACAATCACATGGAAATAAATTTCTCAAAAACATAATCATTGATGCTTCAACGTCTATATTCAACTGTCTTACAGTTTACTAACAACCTCATGGCGTAGTTATTACCAACATGTTTCAAACAGATTCGACGCCTCGATCTCAGTTACAATAAGATCGGAGATGACGGTTTAAGATTCTTAATCAAACGTTTGGATCAAATGAAAGAACTTAGGTTGTATGAATGCGGTCTAGGAGCTGAAAGCGTTCAACTCATCAGTGAAAGATTGATGGAGACCAAACATAACGTAAGTCCAATTTCTTATTTACCAAAGGAACTTATTGATCCGTGACATCATACAGGAAAGGGGGATAACGTAGAACTAATCGTCGCAATAATATAATCGTTAATGTGTCATTAATTTTTATACTGAACCATCTTAGATTGTATGGACAATCTCAAGGCAAACTCACCATGAACATGTTTTGAACAGGTTCAACTCCTCGACCTCAGTGGCAACAAGATCGAAGATGAAGGTTTAAGCTTTTTGGTCAAAAGTTTGGATCAAATCACAGAACTAAGTCTGTATGAATGTAATCTCGGAGCCGAAAGTGTGCGACTCATCAACGAAAGATTGATGGAGACCAAACATAAAGCAAGTTGAAGATTTGATTTAACAAAAGTAGCTATTTTACTCCTTTTGATAATATAGACAAAACATAACTTGGAACCAATTGGCGTGACGACGTAATTGTTAATACGTCACTGATATCTATTTTCAGTCATTTTGCATTGTATTGACAACCTCGTGACGTAACTTAAGCTCACACGTCTGAAACAGTTTCAACGCCTCGACCTCAGTTACAACGAGAAGATAGGAGATGAAGGTTTAAGATTTTTAAGCAAAAGTTTGGAACAAATAAAAGAATTGGAGCTGCGGAACTGCGACCTTGGAGTTGAAAGTGTCCAACTCATCAGTGAAAGATTGATGGAGACCAAGCATAAAGTGTGTTGAGTTTCTGGTTTTGCAAAAGTCTTTCATCTGAAATGTTAAACATAAAAGCAATGCGTGACGCGACAGTAAACGTTGGAATGTCTACACTATAAATGCGCCAGTAATAATTTCTATTTTCAGCCATCGTGTATTTCAACTCATGACGAAATTAAGAGCAACATGTTTTGAAACAGATGCAACGTCTCGACCTCAGTGGCAACAAGATGGTCGGAGATGAAGGTTTAAAATTTCTAATCAAATGTTTGGATCAGATCAAAGAACTGAGACTGTGGAGATGCAATCTCGGAGCTGAAAGTGTCCGACTCATCAGTGAAAAATTGGTGGAGACCAAACATGAAGTATGTTAAGTATTTAAGTAAAAAAACATGAGTTAAAAATCGGAAGTATTGCTGTGATAATTTGTGTCACCAATAGTTGTCATGGTAATCGCATGCGATAACATACAAAGGGATACCAACTACAGTTTAGCACGTCATCAGTACGTTATTCCAACAGCCTTGTTATTAACTAAACTTTAGATAAGTATCTGCAGTGCTTAAAATTAATAAAAGCATGGTATAATTAAAACAATTTGAATGTTGTTTTGAATTTTTGTTAACTGCATTTCACACCAAATGTATTTTATCTTGAACCAGTTGGATTATCTCCATCTCAGCGGCAACCACAGCATCGGAGATGAAGGCGGTCGTTTGTTAATACCATGTTTGAGATTTATTGATAAGTTGGACATCAGTAGTTGCGACATCACTAATGGTCTTATGGAGGAAATAAAATCAGAACATAAGAGACTCAGATCAACTGTAAGTAGTTACATCATTACTACATGATTGAGTGGCTATCGGTCATGTGTGCAGTTTCTACTTTGCAACTACTGTGTCTCTGATTCTGTTTAGAGAGAAAACATCATTGGAAAATCAGTGCTGTAGTTTTCTCTAATTTTTAACTCTTAAAACGAAACGAAACTGGCTCTGTTATATTGAATGCGCGTGTGGCAACGAATCCAATCCTGGCATTTGTAAGGATCGATTGCACTGCTTATGGTTTGTTTGTGCCGTGTACGTTTGTGTTACTCTGCTTCAGAAATAGACTCAAAATTTAGAAAAAAAATGCTAGTGATTGATTTTCGCGATTTCAACAGTAGAGCATGGAGGCGTCAATACTAACAGCGTTGGAATACCATACCTGCGTGGGGTAGAGTTGCCAGGTACCTGCTTGTGCCATCAATAAGATAATAAAGTTGAGAAGCGTATTATTCAAATAAGAGAGTGGATATAGAGTTGACAGGCATGTTTTTGCACCACCGGCGAAGAGATTGAGTTGACAGGTAACTTTTTGTGCCACGCAGTGTGTGAATGGAATAGTGAAGCGCTTTTTTGTATCACCAGCATCGGGATGGAGTTAGCAAGCGTCTAACTGTACAACCAGTGTGAGGTTAGATTGGATAGGTACCTGTTTGTACTACTATTATGGGGATAAAACTTGAAAAGCGTCAGAGGCAAATGTTGTAATGCTGAAAAATCCATTAAAGATGTCTGCTTTGCACAGCAATGAAGAGTCATATTTGGCAGGTAGAAAGAGTATTTCGAAGATAGAAAGAGTATTTCAAAGTTATTTGAAGTTGACACTTCCACATTATCATGTACATGACAGTTGCATCTTTGGGAGGAAAACACCATTCCCACGACCAAAGTCACCCTAGGTATCGAGACAGGGAAGGCTGGAAAGGTTGCAGGTTGTAATGAAACGCGTAATGCCAGAGGAGAAATTATCTGGATAACTTGTGTGTGCCAAGCAGCCTAGTGATTAGGAAATGTATCGACCAAACGTTTTGCTCTCCAATAAATTTTAAAAGAGGTCTTGGGAGTTTTCCAAAGGTGCCTACACTTGCTTCATTTTCCTCGAAAAACATTAGCATGGGTCTATTGAAAAAAGTTATGGCGCGCTTTGCAGAAGTACGACTTTGAAGGCCACCTGCTATTGGTTATCAAGTTACTATATCCCTGCTCAAAGATTGTGTCCAATTCAACAGCATTAAGTCATTACCATTCACAGTGGTGTTGGACTCCGACAAGGGTAGGCGCTGTCACCACTCGTCTTCTAGTCAATATGAATTGGATAGACATCCACAGACGAGTCGACGAAGTAGTCAC
>JGI24158J21664_10009970_pt1 | contig 12674 bp, 10 predicted proteins | sample Ectturendosymbi3_FD_21664 | JGI IMG/M metagenome (IMG submission 21664) | reverse complement strand
TCACTTTTACGCAGCTTTACTAGCAGCAGTAGCCTATATTTCCAAGCCCGAACTGCTTTAAGATTGTTGATGATGTTGGTTTTTCCGAACTAAAATGGAACCGATCGTTCAGGTCAAAAGCAACCTGAGCTAAATCTTTCCTAATACTGCTAGCTTACCGCAAAAAATAATCCAAAGTCAACACAAAACAGTGAGAAGAGCAGCTACTACGAATGTGTGTGGACGGAAAAGTTCTTGCAAACTTTTTCCTTTGGCCACCACTCACGCCAAAGTAGCGAATAACGGTAACAGTGAAGTGTGATAGCTCGCTACCTCATGCGTTATTTTTTTCAAAAAAGAGCGGCGCTACCCCTATCGCTCCTGGAAAATTGGCTGGTTACAGTAGCTCGCTATTTTAGTAGCTCACTACTGCCCACCTCTGGCAATGTGCAACTTTTTCCAAGAGTCTGAACCCTCAATATATTGAGAAAAGCGTTTCTGATATACTTTTCCATAACCGGATCCGGTTGAAAGCATTTTTTAGACATCCGTGTCCGGTGACAAGCGAAATTTCTGACCTCTGCAAAATTTCTGACCTGCTGTTGTTTTTCCTGGTACTTCGTTTTTTGATGCGTCTTGTGCAAATTAAAACATTTTGGTGAGACGTCAGGTGTCCACAACAAGCTATAGCACGGGAATAAGTTCCACCATTGAACATTTTCGGCCTTAGTCCTTGACCTCAATTATTTTTCCTTTTCTCACCCTAACCTATACCTAACACGACATAAGGGAGGTGTGGGACACATGGAACGGATTTTTTCAAACGGGCGTAGAACCTTGATTGTCTAGCAAAAGTTGCTTGAATTTCGCTCGGTTGAAGGTTTATGGAGAAAAATTGTTCTTTCCAAGTTTTAGAAAAATCAATGTATGTTTAGCATTGTTTTTTTTATGTTGAATAAATTTTCAATGTTGTTCCATAGGTCCCACCCCCATGGGACCCATGGAACATTTCCTTATTATAAACAATAAACAACTATCATCTTGGTGATGCTTGTCAAATTTTTTGGGTGTGTTCTTTCGTTGTTCAAAGTAAGTTTAATCAGAAAAAATTAGTTCGCATCGGCCTTTTTTTTCATTTTATATAAATATATAAAACTTTAACATACATACAGGAAAAATTTGAACTATTGACTGCTTTTGCCGATGCTATTTCGCATCGGCAAAAGCAAAATTACGTTTGAACAAAATTCTATCTGCATCATTAAAATTTTTTATAGTTGGTTGTAAGTCTTATTCATTGGGTAATCTAATAGGATAAACTCATAATTTTTATTAAAAGTTGTGTAAAAGCACAGCAATAACGAAATAAAAGTTTACAGTTTTTCAGCTATTCTACGTCGGAGCCAATGTGTAATATCAATATACGTAGGGAATATCTGTAGTGTTTACTCCAATTTCATCTAAATTTCAGATCATTCCCAGTGAAACGTTTAATAGATTGTACAAAGTTTTCACAATGTTGAAAAGAGTTTTAAATTATGAGGACCAAGGGCCAAGTTCGTATTAAGCTTGTTCATTCTGCCTCTCTGAGGATGAGTGCACTACTTCACTTTATAATTTCTCTCAGCTAATCCTGTACTGCTAATAGTTTCAGCTCCCATGATTTTTTGATGTTCTTATTTTTAGCTTTGACATATTGAAGTGCAAAGAGATACGCTTTCTTTTTGTTCGATGCGCATATTAATTTTGATGAGAAATCATATGGTCCTTTACAGTACATACCTCTTTTTTGGTAACCTAGACACCTGCACAAAGGATACTTTTTGTTAACGTAACTTTAAAACTAAAACCTCAAAAAATGAAAATTAGTTATCTAAAATATGACCACAGACTTCTTTTAAATCGTCTCCCATTTACTCTGTGTAAAAGTTTTAAATCGGTTGCAACGACAAAGAGTGGCCAGTGGAATATCTCTTATTTGCCACTTGTTTCAAGTTCAGTGTTTTTTTTACATCATGAAACGCTTTATTTCGCTTGTTCACAGTAAATAAAACTCTGTTGGTCTTTCTTTTTCGAAAGTCAGCATCATTTCGGAGCTGGGCATTAGCGAGCTACTAAAATAACGAGCTAATTTTCCAGGAGCGATAGCGGGAGCGCCGCTCTTCTTTGAAAAAAATAACGCATGCGGTAGTGAGCTATCACCATTTTATCCCTACCGCTATTCCCTACTTTGGCATGGGTGGTGGCCAAAGCAAAAAGTTCGCAAGAGCTCTTCCGTCAATACACGTTGATAGTAATTGCTCTTCTCGCTGTTTTGCGCTGATTTTGGATGATTTCTTTGTGGTAAGCTAACAGCATTAGGAAAGATTTAGCTCAGGTTGTTTTTGACTTGATCGATTGGTTCCACGTTAGTTTGGTAAAAAAATCAGCATCAGCGACAAACTTAAAGCCGTTGGGGCTTCGAAACAGAAGCATTGGCTACTGCTACCGGTAAAGCTGCGTATGACTGAATTGAATGCTAGGAAAAATATGGCACTGGGTTCAACATTTCGCTGTATGTGCAACTACGATTTTTGTTTTGAACTATATGTCAGTATGACAGTTTTTGTAGCTTGCTTCGACTTCAGGATATTTGGCTGTATGCATAACTTGAAGCAAAGTTATGAGTCTGTCTTGAAGACAGTGGCGTAGCCAAGGGGGAAGTGGAGACATCTGCCCCGGTGGCAACATTTTGAGGGCGTAAACTGAGGTTGGAATGTCAAGTAAAAATTACGAAATGTCAAATGTCAGCGGATGCTAGCAATTACGATTTACAAAATGTTGAATGCCAGCTGCTGATACCCAGTTGCAAAATATCATCAAGATCACCAAGGTTCGCAAAAGGACCAATTACGAACCTTGGTGATGTTTCAAGGCGTCGTTTGTGTCTTCAGCAACCAGCTCCCGCATGTGCTTTGACTGACGGTTGCATCACAATGCTTTCAGGTAGCCAGGCTTGCGAACTTTCCCACTTCGATCTCATTCTATAGTTGCGTCACAATGGACTGGAATCCAGCATTCACAGTACATGCAACTGCGCATGCTTTCAGAGCAGCGATAAACCTCAATAGTATGTTGTCACGACAATACATCTGATGTTTAGGAATATGTTTGATCTTTGATGGTTTGACAAACTTCATGTTGAAATGGATTTGATATGATTCTGAAAGTAATTCTGATGATTTTTATATGTGAGATGTTTAAATAAATCCTGACTACTTTTGCAAACTTCTAATTGCAAATGGGCAGCAGCGTTGGGTATATCAGTTATACTTGTGTACTGTTGCAACCTCTCCGGTGGTGTTGCGTTGATTGTGTGATTCACCGCGAACGGGATGTGCGTGAAGAATAACACCATTATGTATGTGGTGCGAACAAGCAAGAATAGAGTGATCTCGTCGGGTGATCTCTATCTGCGCACATGCCGCTCGGGATTTCCGATCGCAACAGTACTTTTCAGTTACTCTCAGGGACACGCGGAGAGCGGGAGCATTGCTTCCCCTGTTCTTTCAAAAGGAAGGCAACTGGGGGCTGAGCTAACTTTTCATCAGAGTATCATAGGGAATTTCATGGTATGATCTAGTTGAAACAAATTTATTGCAGCTATTCACGCACCCACAACATTCAGAATATTGTTTTACGTCCTCTGTTATCATTTTTTAGGTCAAAATTGTTGCAGAACAGAAACAAACATATTGGTGAAGAATTTTGTGTTTTTCGCAAATTTGTATTTCCCTCAATGCCTTTACTGACCTCTGCCCTACCACTGGTTCGGCTGCTACTTGTGTTTTACCTAATTCCACCTATAAACTGAGCATCTCCACAGACATGATTATCGAAATTCTGATCACAAAATTGCTAGCAAAATTTCTTATAGAGTCACTGGCGTTGGATATTTTCTAGGTCAAAACATGCGACACATTTAAATCTTATCAGGTTTTTGACAATATAATCGATACATTTTCAGCAGCAAAGGCAAGAAAACTGTCCTTGGAATGAGATAATTGCAATAAAACATCAGATTGCAGTTTTTTCGTTTATTTTATGCTGCCACGAAAGGGCTAGGAGTGCTTAAACTGAGTTTGTCCCCAGGAGCGGTAAACCTGAGGTACGCCACTGCTTGAAGTGTCGTTTGTTTCATGTCTGTTTTCTGTTGCTGCAACATGGTACTGTAGACAAAAATGCTGTTTGAAATCTACGTTGTCGTATTTAATTTCGTTCAAACCAGTACGAAAAACTTCTTGTGACTTACCTTTGCAATGAAATGCCGCTTTTCTGTGACATCGCACGCTCTTTTTCTTGCAGGCGTCACAGCCTTTCTTTCACATTGCAGTTAATTTGGGGAAACACTGTTTTTGTAAGCGTGGTCGCAGGGGTCTTCACTTGAGCTTCGTGACTCGGATTGTGCTAACAAAACTCAACATCTACATAATTCCCTTTTTTTGTAATCTGACGACTTTACATTGTTATTACTCCACCATAATAATAGCATTGTCCGTTTTCATTACCATTTGCATTTTTTTAGATGCTTATCAACGTTCACAAGCGCAGCAACAAAAATTTGCACCCGTGAAAAAACTAACTTTTCGCTGAACAACAAAAATGCACATCAGCGTTGAACAAAAATCGCCAGTTTGTCTACTAAGCGATGCCAATCGTGAGCATCATATTTTATGCGATTACAGACATCCACTGTTGCTTTTCAAGTAACATACATCATTGCTGTTGCACTACGTGTTTTGCCCAAATCGAAATTTTTTTTATACAATGTTACGATTCAACGGTCTCGCTGGGCTACCCTCCTGCTTGCAACGAAGCTATTATATACCTAAGCACCACGGAAAACGCTGTCCAAAAGAAACCAAGTTGAAAATGCATTTTTTTACGGCTTGGCATTAACCCTTGAAGTCCCGAGCCCGCCAAAATTTTGGCGCAAGTTTGCAACGCTGTCACTCGCCACCCGATTGAGCTAGAGAGCTATCCAAACCATCCTCGGATTCAGCAAGTCTTCTGCTTCAAATCGAAAAAAAGCGATTTTAGTTTTCGGTTTGGGGTTCGCTTGGGGGACCGCTGCAAGTGGTGGTGTTTTTGCTTTTTTTTGGCCACCTTTACCTGGCCCTAGACCACAACCCATTGGGCTATTATTTTGGCTCAAGATCCTTTTTGGATACTAGGCCAAAATCCGCGTCTTAAGAGCCCTTGAATGACTTTGTAGCATACCTCCCTGTAAGACCCGCAGGAGCCATTTAAATAACGTACATTTTTTTTGTGTTGAGCTGTTTTTCGGTTACATTTCGGAATTATGAAGGGTCCGAATGGGTTTTTAGCGTTCCTGGTTCCAAGATTAAAGCCGAAAAACTTAAAATTAATTGGTGAAATCCCCCACAAGTATTGAGAAAAGCCCCTTACCAATTAGCTGTTTTTTGGCCTAACTTTTGAACCAGAAACGCTAGAAACTCAATGAAGGGCTCTAAAAACGCGTATTTTATTCTAGAATCCAAAAATACTGCGAGCCACAATATTGGCGGGTGGGATCAGATGATGACGTCATCTAATTAACCAAGAAACATGCCCCTGTCATGATCCCATTGGCCCAAACCCCCCCAACCAAATTTGAAAAAAAAAATTTTATTCTAAACTACACGACGCCACTAGTCATTACAGGGTTTGAGAAGCTCTTTAGCTCAATCTGCTGCTGAGTTATGGCTGGCCAAAGTTTGCCCTGAAAGGGCAAATTATGCCTTTTCTGAAAAGTTTTGAATTAAGCCAAAAACTGTTTTTTTTACCCATAATTTTGGCTACAGATGTGCTAGCAAGTCAATGAAGGGCTCTATAGACGCGGATTTTGACCTAGTTTTCAACAAAACTTTCAGCCTTAACAATGGGTCAGTGGGTTGGGGACCATGGCTGGCGAAAGTTGGCCGAAATTTCCAAAACGTGCCTTCTTTGTGACGTCACCTCCAGAAATCCCCCCACCGAAAACGAAAAACGTTTTTTTTTCGATGTCAACTAGAAGACTTGCTGAATCCGTGGATTGTTTGGATAGCTCTCTAACTCAATCGCCTGGCGAGTTGTAGGATTGCAAATTTCTGCAAAAAAGGGCGTAAACCCTGGACCCAAAGGGTTAACGCGCATAGAAAGCAAAGCTTCTTTATATTCCATGGGTTGCACTGCTTGTAAGTAAACCTACTAAATGGTTGCGGTAATTTTTTGTACCGAAACATCTCGTCATTTTAATTACAGCGTATCAAACCAACACTGGACATCGAACAGTAAGCCTTTACAATTAATCCAATGTGCAGAACAAATTCACATTCAAATGATGAAGTTGTCACGCTTTTAACGTTGTGCACCAACTTTCTAGTTTTTGCGCACTTTGTTTTTCAATCTTCGCCGATGAAATTGTACTTTTCATATTTGTCTTGCAAACATTTTCCTGAAATCACTCACCAATATATTTTGTTTTCTCCCCTCTTTCTTCACTTGAAACATTTCGAAACATCTTCGTTACTTTGTGTTGCAAAAGGAAGAGACATCGGACTTAATTTGAGATATTCCCCAGTACTCCAAATCAGTAATTTACCACTGACTAAAAAAGCTGTCTCCTGTGTGAAACTATTTTCGATTAATAATTTCATACTTTCACTAAACGAGGTGCCGAAAGCGAATTATTTTTGTTTTCTGCTACTTATTCAACGTTCTGCTGTTCAACAAAAATCAAGTAAGGCTACTTTGCCAAACACCAAAAACAATTTCTACTGTTAAACTCGCGTTGTGCGTACAATCGCTATGTTTATTGCTTCAAAATGATTTTTTAGTTTTCAACATCAGTGATAACTACTGAAACAGTTCGCATAATCTGTGGACGTTTCCAAATCACAAATCCCGGGTCACTTCAGGGTTTAGATTTCTGAGCATGCTGCAGTGCGTCCTCTCAATCTCCTACCGTCCCGTTTTGAAAACGAAACGTTCTGGGGGAACTACAGGAAAGTTTTCCCTTTGAGAATATAGGCGTAGACAGGGGGGAGCCAAAGGGGCCATGGAAAATTTTTAGAAAATATAGTCTTTTTGTGCTTTGAGAAGCGTTTTTCCAAAGAAAATAGTGTTGNTTGCCTAAAATCAAACATTTTGCCTCCCCAAAATTTCTGGGCTGGCTACGCCATTGTTTGAGATGAAGGATAAATCACTTCACGTTAAACTTGTTATGGTGAGTTTGCTTGAACATAATTTAAATCAACGAATCTCACATTTTCGTTCTTTTAACTCTACGCGCAAAGTTCACATTGACGAAAGTTTGGCTCATCTACGTGTAAATCTGACGCAGCCCTACCAAACGTTAGGTAGTTGGGCTTTTTTATCATTGAAATTTAACTGTTATTTGCCTCCATGTGTTTTGATAAAAATTATATGATGCCATTTTTTTGCACCTGGGCTAAACAAGCAGAGTGTTGAAAAAAAATTTTTTTATTAACATTCTTGCCCGACACAGTCACACAACGTCAAGTGATTAATTTCTTTTATCATCACGATCTTGCTAAAATTTTATTAACCTCTATGTGCTAAGCCGCAAATCACATGATGTCGATTTTGCATGTGATTGTTGTCTGAATGTAGCACCAAACTTTGGATGCTACAACTTCGCATAAGAAAAAGAACTGTTTTCTGACAGCTTGGCTTTGATTTTCCTCAGTTGTTAAATAAATTCTGTGTGGTTCTTAGTGTTTTTTTACGTAATTTCATGGAAAACGTTTTTCAGGATATTGCAAAAACGTACGTATGGGCATTGAATGTACTGACAGGGAAACTTCATTTCATAATGGAATAAAAGAAGTTTATGATAGGATATTTTATAATAATAAGATTTCAGTACTGTGATTGCGTAATGGTACATGAAATCGATGTCTTACAAAGATAATTAGCTTGACTGATTCGCTTGCTTGTCACCTTTGTGGGGACCAGAACCGTTGCCAGAAAGTTTTCAGTAGGGGGGCTTTGCGTTTGTGGGGGGGCTTGACATTATAAAATTTACCAAAATTCCACTTCTTTATAGTGTTTCACGTTTCAATTTGGGGGGGTTGGATCTTCGCTTGGGGGGCTAAGCCCACCAAAGCCCCCACGTGGCGAAGGGACTGGTGGGGACCCGCAACTTGAATAGGCCTACATATATGTGCAAGTTTAAATCATCGCAAAAACATAAGAGCAGACCCGTCGGCAGATTCCTCAAGTGTTTTTACAGTAAATCGAGAGGTTTTCATTGTTGACGTTAGGTTTATTTTTCTAGAGCTGATGCCGGCTGCTTAACGCGCATTGCACACCTTTCAAACTAAAGCATTCAACACTTAGGCTGCACTTTCAAAAGCTGGAATTTTAAAGAAAAGGTGGTTGGTCCATTCGCTCCTGTGGCGGCCAGAAGATGGCGCTACATGTAAATAAATGGTCACCGCTAGATGGTGCCCATGAGTGACAAGTCACTGTGATAGTCACTACAAGCGAATCATCGTAATTCTCTTATCCCTATATAATGATAGTGCAACCTAGTAGTAGTAGAGTGAACTCGTCGAGGGAGCTCTATTGCCGCTGGTTACTTTCCTGTTAGTTAATGCCCCGAATTGCCATCTTTCGCTTATGCTTGCCTCAGTAGCTGAAGGCGATGCAGTCAACTGCAACACTCCCGAATCTCTAAAAAAAACACTCTTTGCACACTGGCCATATAAACTGCGTTCTAAATAAAACTACTATCGCGAATAAATTGAACTATGCAGAAACAAGGAACTCAGTTTAAAATATAAGTGGTCGGTAGTTTGTTTAGGGGTTTCACATGAAACATACATTAACATAACATTTTTTTGAAAATCTAAAATATTGCATAAAAATGCCGTGAAAGGCTTTGATAGCCCGGTTTGTCCCCCACCTGGTTGCGGGCCTATTTCAATTTACACACGCTTGAAACTGTGTCACAAACAGATTTGATCTTTTATTGCTTGACCATTCTCTTCAGTATTGTACACACAGCGCGAAACTTGCATTGATAGAGGCGATTGCTAGCCTACAACAATCGACTCACAAAGCCAAATGGACTCTACATGGGCGTTTCTGCAGTTTGTGTTTCATTTATATGTGCATGCACTGTAAAATAATTTTTCTATATTATAACTGTTCAATGACTATTTTTTCAGATCACGTTTTTTCTTTAACAACTTTTTACAAAAAAACATTTCAGGGTTAGGTTTTTCAAAATATATTATACGTCTGTAAAAGAAGGCGAAAAAATTTTTTCAGTGCAGCAAAAATAGCGGTAGCCAATAGCGGTAGCGATAGCTCACTACTATTTTTTGCAGCGCCGCTATTAAATTTAACAAATAGCAGGAGCGGTATTGACGCTATTGATAAAGTAGCGGTTGCCCACCTCTGCATCATTTGCAATAAGAAATTAGTAATTGAGGAACCAATGGAACACCAATGTTCTATGGGTCCCATCAATATCCATTTTTGAAAAAGTGAATGATTCTACACTGCATCTCAAACCTATCATCACAATTTTTTCAGAGACATTTCTTCAAAAACAAAAAACGGACTTACAATTTTTTAAGGTCAACGCAGCTTCTTCCTGTTAGCAGACAACACTGTTATTCACAACCACAATATTAACAACCGGATAGAAAAAGAAAAAGGCCACTAACTGGAGAGTATTTTAAATATTTTTTCGGTTCCCGTGTTCCGTGGGTCCCGCCCTTTCCCTACTTACCTAAACACGAATTCGTAAGCCCTAATAATCACTTTTATCAACGTATTTGGTATGTAGAATATTATTCTGTGCATGCGTACATGATGTGAAGTCAGAAATTTCGCTTGACACCGGTTGCAAACTCACTATCCTGCCGGTGTCAGGCGAAATTTCTGACTTGAAAACTTCTGACTTCCTACCATGTACGCATGCACAGAGTAATATTCTACATACCAAATACGCTGACAAATATGATTATTAGGGCTTAGGAATTCGTGTTTAGGTAAGTATGTCGTGTTAGGGTTTGGGTTAGGGTGAGAAAAAGAAGAATAATTGAGGTCAAGGACTAAGTCCGAAAATTTTCAACGGTTAAAGTTATTCTCGTGCTGTAGCTTGTTGTGGGTACCTGACATCTGACCAAAATGTTTTAATTTACAAAACACACATCGAAAAACTAATTTCCAGACTTTATTTATTTATTATGAGAAACAAAATAACTGAAAAAAAAATAACAAGTCAGAAATTTCGCAGAGGTCAGAAATTTCGCTTGACACCGGATATCCAATCGGCAAACCGGATAGTGATCATTTCCGGTGAGCTGCAGCTCTGAAAGTAGAACTGAAAATTGCAAATAAGTTCGAAACAAGATTATCAAATCCAAATTCTGTTGTGCAGAATTTATAAAAATCCAATCCAAATCCACCACAAACAAATCTGAAAATCCGCCGGGTTTAAATCAAAATCCATGTTTATTGTGCATTTCTGCCATTTTGGCGCTATTTTACCTGCTTACTGTCTGCAACTGAAAGAAGCTGCGGTTACAGTAGTATGCTGTGCAGGCTACAGTGGATTCGTTGACTAGTTAGCCAGCGCATATTTTATTCGAATGTTATCTTGTTTACTTGAGTGTCGTTAATTTTTCAACTGGTGCGAATCAGTTGCGTTTGTTTGTCCTTCAAGGCTTAATTAATGCTGAAAACATATTACGCTATTCAGTTAAGTTTTGTGATTGCTTTTTTTCATGGACAAACAACTGCAACAGGTTAACCCAACTTAACCCTGTTCGGAAGCATGCAGCAAGTTTATCTGCTGTGTATTGGATCTTGCACAAACAAAAAGGAAATGTCTGCATATGATATGTATGGTGTTAAAATGAAGTTTTGGTGCAGAAGATATTGCAATCAGTAGGATATAGAGCTCTTTTCTGTTGACAATGGACAATGGTTTATTGCTTCATATGACTCAGCCAACAAACAGGAGCACTACAAGAAGCCATTGCACTAAGCAAACCAACCACAATAGTGAACATTAGTGCAAATGAAAGTGCAATGACGTAATGGTTGATCAGTGTAAACAAAGAGGGGTGCTTATGATATAGGATTGGTGAGGGACCACAGCGGTCATCTAGTCAACAACCCTGTTTTTAAATTTTTGAGAAGTGTTAAAAACAACATTTGAGTGAAATAAGCACAATTGAATTAAGGAAAACAAACACATAGAACATGTTGAAGAAAATGTACAGATGCAAGCGCATACAGATGAGTGGATCAAATTTAATTGAAAGAATTTGGTGTGGCTGAGAATATGTTTGAACAAAATATGAAAAGAATAAAAAGTATCAAAAAGAAATTAAATTAATGAGGTACCGACGAAAAAATACAAAGCAAAACAGAAAAAAACTATGTAGTGTGCTATTAATTTCATGCTGAAAAGAATGGCTTGTGCACATTGCACAGAGAAGAAAAAATGTGGTTGAAGGTAAAGGTAAACGTGGTTGAAGACTTGATATTATTGACATTTGCTGTCACACTTTTGGGCCAACAAAGGTGAGGGAACATTTTCCTGAGGAAGAGTTAACTCTAGGTAAAAACAGGTTGTTAGAGGTTGCTATTCTTGTGGAGTGGGAATGAATTGAGCTGATTGGAATGAAATATTCATCAAAGTGGTTTGGAAGGAGTTTGTTATAAGAGTGCATGAATTTGCCTACTGATAAAGTATAAATTTTGGGAAGGCTTAAGATGTTTAAGTGTTGGAAAGGTTCTTCTAAAGATTTCGTGTTGGTTGGTTTTATTATTTTCATAGCTTTATTTTGGAGCTTAATGAGAGGCTGAATAGTTGCATTTGAAGCACGTCCCCAATTGAGGATTGAATAGTTAAGGTAGGGGTGGAGTAATCAGTTATAGACAACTTTCAGTACAGACGGTGTTGTATAATGTTTAAGTTTGGTTAGAACTCCACAAGCTCTTGATAGCTAATTTTTCACAGTTTTCACCTTTTGTACATGAGGTTTCCAGCTTAACTTATTGTCGAGAAGGACGCCTAGGTATTTAAGTTTATCTTCAGGAGAAATGCTGTGGTTATTTATAATAACTTTAAATGAAGTAGGATTGTTTTTTTGAGAATTTAGTAGCATAAAATTAGTCTTATTATAGTTAAGAGAAAGTTTGTTAGCTCTCAGCCAGTGGTCAATTTTACACAGTTCAAGGTTAACAGTTGTCTGAAGAACATTAAAACAAAAGTTTGACATATGAAGATTAATATCATCAGCAAATAAGTAGTATGAAAAGAAGAAGCCTTTGCAATGTCGTTAATGTAAATAAGGAAAAGCAAAGGCAAAATAACACTACCCTCTGAGAGACTCCGCAAGATATCCTTTTGTATGAACATTTAAATGCTCCTTATTTTTCACTGCATTCTGTTGGGGTCGTCCATAAATGACGTCACACCTTAACGGGGAGGAGGGTGTCACCAGATTTGTGACAAGGCGGAAGGGGAGAGTCAGTAGTTTTGTGATGTCACACGATTCGTTTCGATATGCATGCTACACACACTCAAACCAGAAAGGAAAGGTGTGGAGGCCAAAATGTTTCTATTCCATTTACAATAGTTTTCTGTTGCAACCAATGAGGAAATTTTTGTCGATATTGCTAAT
>JGI24158J21664_10009969_pt1 | contig 12677 bp, 8 predicted proteins | sample Ectturendosymbi3_FD_21664 | JGI IMG/M metagenome (IMG submission 21664) | reverse complement strand
CAAAATATTTATGCTGTTTTTTCATTGCCATAAACGTTTGCTTCTAAAAATAATATTTTTTTGGATTTTAGGGATTAATAAGTTCTATTTGATACACCATTAATCTAATTACAATGGTATATTCAGTCAGAAGCGTTTTGCTATTTGGCAAATCCACGGTTTCCTCATATTTTCGGTTTCCTGTTACTAAAAAACACAAAAAGAGCTTTGCTTCCTGGTGTGCTGTATTGCGCGGAACTCGATTTTTTAATAAGGATTGTGATATTTTATGCATATCTACTAAGCCATGAACAAAATGCCCCAAGCAATGTCAGCAAGAGAGAGAAATCGGACTGCAACTTCAATCGAAAACCGGTTATGGATGGATTTTTGGCAGATCGCAATCTAACTTGAGCAGCTCATTAATTTACCCCCACTCCCAAGAGAAACAGAACCGATTTCTAATTTTTTCCTTTCCCGTTCATATGACGTAGCCAAAAAAATTGAGCTTTTAATGGCAACACAGTCCTTTCTTTACTAGGCTTTACCTGACTCATTCACTTATTAGTTGCTTTTGCTGAAATGAATGATGACCAGAATTAGAAACAGAAATAACTGGCCNATAGTTTGAGTGCTGCAATAAAAACGATCGTGGTTCCAAACCAAGACTGTTATCCCATTTTAGAATAAGACGTTTTATTAATTTTGCCACAATGGCGCCGACCAAAGCAAGCAATGATATGTCTGAACACTGGATTTGTGCATTCCCGACAGCATTTTACCTTTAACTTTAAATTTACAAAAGAAGTAAAAAACGTGTTATTCTGTGAAAAACCCATAGCCGTGTCTTAAGCAATCTTTGCTGCGGGTTCGACACCTTGGTTTCAGTAAAGCAATAGGTGTATGGATTAGTAGTGTGATTCTTAAAAGCATCCATCAAAATTCATGCTAGCCTACTTAGTTAGGTTTTACCTCAGAAAGTATTCATAAACATATTTTGATTCAGTCACTTACCAAGCACACGTCTGGTAAATACTGTATAAGCAACAGCATGGGTACACGAATCGTATCGCCTGATATTTCAAAAACCTCCATTGCCTCTTTCCAACGTTCATGCTGCAAAAAAATAAAATGGTCAAGTACTGCAACTAATTTCACCACCTTAATCGTAACATTGCTGTACTGTGTCCGTATGGTTATTGTTGTATCATTGCATCACCTCCGTTTATTAATACTCACCATTGCGCTTTCACCAACTACCGATAAAATCTATGTTACCGAAGAGTTGTTTTAGATTTAAGGATTGCTTGACTGAGATCATGCTTGCAAACTGAGCGGCATGGCCTAATGCCCTTCGAAAGGCCTTTCAAATTTCTTCCATCACACACCTCGACCAGTTGGAGAAAACGAGAGCTTGTCGTCGTCAGCAACAGGAAGAGCTATGATGGTTACATCGCTTCCAGGATTATCATCTGCAGCTTTCATTGCTTTAATTATTATGGTTGTCAGATTATCAAAAAGGAAAGTAAGCCCTAAGTGCATTAACCGGTGTTCCATCTAAGGTGCGCAAATGCGCAGTAACACCAGACCATTTGCGCAGTGAAATCTCATTCTCGCGCACTTGCACCATTCCAAAATCAATATCGCATATATGTTGCATAATCATTTTACGGCTTAAAACGCTTCACTAGTTGTGTGTCTACATGGTTGCGCAATTGCATGCTCACTAAAACATGTATTTGCTCAGTGAAAAATTTTCTTGGAGAGAACACTGGTATTAACACATATGGATATTAAGCTTGCCGTTGCTTCCGCCATATAGCTAATGCAGAGGCGACAAGTTCATCAGGGTGTTAACTAATCTTGACAGAAATTCGGCATATAAAGCATTCATGATTTCAAATTTGAAGCGAACTTTTTGACGTTTCAATGCCACATATTTTGAGTGAAAATAGATAGCCAACAGAACATTTTGTGCAAATTTGTGAATCGCCAAATCGCAAAAAAACAACAAACTATCGCCTCTGCTTACGATTCTACGCAAATTCTTTGCCAGTTCTTTCCTAGGAAATTTTCTGATACATCAGACTTCAAGTCAAGCAGACGAATGATAAATAAACACACTGGTTCACAACATCAGGTTGTACCGACCAATCTTCGTTGCCACAGCATTTACTTTCCATAACGTGTCTTAGTACCTGAACAATGGCCAATGCCACTTCTTTGTTTCGGTTGATGATAGCTTCCGTGAAACAGGTAGAACCACGATTGTTGCGCAAGAAAGAAGCATTGAGATCTAAAAAAAGCTTAACAGCTTTTACGTGACCATTCATTGCAGCATTGTGGAGGGCTGTGTTCTGAAACAACAAGGTTATATAATTGGTTCGGTATAGGTAACTCGCACTAGGTTGCAACAAAATAATAGATGTGTTGACAAAAAATCTGGTTACACGTTAAATCGATGTTGCAAAAAGCACAAAGATTCTACTGAACACACGACGACGTTGAAAAACGTAGAAAAACGATTGGTAATAGACTTCCAGTCCAGTTTCGTTTTAAAACGAGCTTCAGTACTCCATTCTGAGTATCACGAGTGGTCTGCGGCACCCATCTCCGTTTGCATGCGCCTTGGATCGCGCCAGTAACGTAGCCAGCCCAAAAATTGGGGGGGGGGCAAAATGTTTGATTTCAGGCGAATAGCACTATTTTGTTTGGAAAAACGCATCTCAAAGCACTAAATGACTAAATTTTTCAAATATTTGGGGGCGGGCATGGCCCCTTTGCCACCCCCTGGCTACGACTCTGGATCACGCGACTGCTTTTCGCAATGCCGCAGTGGCAGCGCGTCAGCGGCATCACCGTCAACCGTTTTCTTCTTGCACTCACTCCTTAACGCCAAGCACGAGATTGGACGGGCCACAAGTGCAGTTCTTCTAGTCTTCGTTATAACCCGACCGGGGATCAAACCCAGCCCACCAGCTTTGGTGGTGCGTGCTCAACCAAACGTGCCACTCAGCTGGTGAAACAGAACGTGCTTAGTATAAACAAAAATAGGTTTGAAATAAACGGAGTAAAATGAAAACGAACAAGTTCGTGTAAATTTAGATGTTGGTTCATATAATAAACGCAGCTCTGGACAAAACCGGAACCGTAAAAATTTGAAAGGGTGCTGTTGCGATCGGAAAGCCCGAGTGTTAAGTGCGCAAAGCTTCGAACTGTGGCAGCAAACATCAAAAGAGTTCACATGCCATCATCACTCTATTATTGCTTGTTCGCGCCACGTATGCATGAGTTTTGTTCTTCGTGCACATCCCGTTCGTGGTGAATCACTTATTCAACGCAACGCCAACAAAGAGGTGGCAACAGTTCTTTCAAAATAGAACATGTGCCATTATTTTATGAAGAAATTTGGTCTGTTTTATCCTATAAATTCAACAAAGTACTGCAGTTTGATCGATTCCTTAAATTAAAATATGTGCATATTCTTTAACCAAAATTTTGCTTCGTTAAGGCAAAAGTGTAAATCCCCTTGAAACTAACGAGGTACAAAATCAACTGATCAATTGAAAACTTTGGGGCAAGTGGTTTTTCTAAAAATGCACTGGAAAAACTTCCAAGTAAATACGATATTCTTCTTTGTGTAGAGCACAGCATTTTTAAATACTTACTCCATTTTGCTCAGCCTGATCGATCAGAGGTTGATGTGTTTCGATCATTATTTGAATTGCAGTGGTATAACCGCTGGAGGCAGCCAAGTGCAAGGGAGTTTCTCTTCTGAGATTAAGATGAAAGCTTGCCCCTCTGCATAATGAAAAAAGTGAAAATGACATCTGTGGTTCAAGTAGGATTTTCAAGCCTTACATAAGTCTTCTTCAACTAAATATTAATCTAGAGTGGATAATTAAAGAAAAACTTAGAGGATTGAGAATGCTTCACTTGGAAGATTTCCATAAGCTGCTTAAACACAGCTGATTCCAAATATTCCTGATTTTACCTTCACAGGTTGGTCAAGCTTTTTAGATTTTTGCATTCCGTAATACAGTACAAAAAAAACATTGGTGTGACCAAACTCCTGCATATTATTAAACATATTCAAAATCGTGAGAAATGCAGTAGAAAAATGTATTTCACCCCAATTTGACAGGATTTATACTGTATTTATGCATGTATCTCTGTTCGCAAAACACTTCGTTACTTCTGCCAAAATGGTATTGAATTTTTATAAAATAGGATAGCAACAGCAGTAACCTTATTACAAAACTCGTCGGTATCATCTAGATTAAGTTTTGATAAACGTTTGAGAGAAATTTGCTGCACATTACTTTTTTGTCACTAGCCACTAGTTTGCCAGTTTAACCAACTGACACATGTTGATAGTAACATTGTTGATATGCATCAACTACATCATTTTGTGTCATTAGAGTTTGGGATAACGTTTTGTCAACGCTGCCAAATCCTTGGAATAAACTTCATTCTTTTACAAACCTAACACCGAAGACGCTGAAACGTTCGTATTTTTCATTCTTAAATTGATCCTCCTTCAAAATTTTTTGCTTTGGTTTGTTTGTACAAACTAGTTCAAATAAAAATCAACCTAGGCACAACAATACTACACAGTAAATAACAGGCAGACATTCTCAGATGGGATATAAAATCTGTATAAATATATTGCATGACTATTTTACTATTGACGATGACATGTTTTAGCTCTTAAAATGTAATCCAGAAAGAACAGCTTCGCTTAAAGTTAATTTGTCCTGAAGTTACTCCTCAAAACGTTCAATTATTTTGCCACACACTGAAAAGTTTGACAGATGAAAACTAAGTGTTTGCGCTTGGTGGGATTGAATTCAAATCTTAGGAATCGAAGATTTTTGCACATATATCAAAGGAAATGCTGAATAAGAAGATGTGACTTCCCTACATAGTCTTCCGCAAGAGCTAAAAAATAAATCTTAACAGTTTAGTTCAGGGATCTCAAACTCAAATCGCTCTGAGGGCCAAATGAAGGCTTATAAAGTAACCGAAGAAGCATTATGACGCTGATGCAACAATGGCTGTACCTGAACTTTACTAGAAACAGCTTTTACATCTTATTTCCTACGAAAGGTAACGTGAGTTATAGGCAAGTCATTTCTATCCATCTCTACGTTTGTTTAAAACAGTGGTTCCCAACCTTTTCTGAAGCATCCTCCCTTTGCTCATTTCGGAACTTTTTGTTCCTCCCCTATTACACAATTTTTTTTTTCATTCCTCCCCTATTACATGAGTCTGCAGAAATATGTGATCTACCAATATATAGTTTCTCACCTGACTTTTACCTGTCTAGGTGTAGTTTATTGTTCGGGTTCGTGGACTAGTATTAACTGCTATTGGAACAATGGACTTTATTGAAGACAGTAACTTGCGGGTGGGACAAAATCATTTGTTGTCAAATAATTGCGCTAAACTTCGTCAAAAAACGTGTGATAGTCCGTTTGAATGACATACAAGTCTAACTAATTGAAAGCGCCAATGTCAACATAAAACAGAAGCACAATATTGCGAATGAATAGGTGAACTAACTACAAAATGGAAATTCCTCCCCTGAACTCTGAAAATTCCTCCCTGGGGAGGAATTCCTCCCTGGTTGGGCACCACTGGTCTAAAGCAATGGTTATCAAACTGTGGTAAGCGAATGCCTTCAAGGTGGTACGCGAATAGGCCTACTTTCTGTTTTCCTTCACAAAAACTATATTCACAGCTATGGTTTTTACTTGTCGAGTTTTCTTAATAAATTCCTGAATTTTGTGTAGCCTACTTCCCTTGTTGGTTTCTAAAAATGGCCATTATAATTTCTCACAGCCATTTTGCTCATGCTGCGTTTGTGTCAATTCTGGTTTTCCAAACTTTGGATCGAATGATATTCGGCACATCGTGTTTTCCTGGAACAAGGTGGTACGTGGTGGCAGCACGGAACCCACAAATTTCCAAAAAGCATCGGGGGCCGCACAAAATGTGAGACCCCTGGTTTAAATCAACAAATTCATTCACTTGTTCAGAAGCATTTTTATAATCTCCGAGTGACCTTCTTGAGAAGCAAAATGTAGGGGGGTCATTCCGACTTGGTCTGTCTCGTTGATAATGTAAGGGCCCTGTAAACGCATAAAAAATGTTATTGTCACTTGAAGAACAGTGGATCATAATCAAGGATGTTGTTAGAATATCACTGATCTGATTAAAAAAAAAACGAATAGTGGACGAGAAACTGTTAACAGGAAAACCAAAGCAGAGTCTCTGCAAAGTCGTTCTTCCAAACAGTGTATCAACACTATAAGCATTATCGTTGTTCCAGTTGATTTTTGTAGAAGTTGAAAAATGTTCAGGCTTAATCACCTTCTGTTTTCGCTCAAATGTTCCATAGGGCTGTGAAACGTATTTGAACAACATCGCTTTGCGACAACACTTGTGAGAAACAACCATGACAATGCACCGATAGCGTTCTGCATCGATTGGGTTGCCAGCATTCAAAATGCATTCACCAGCCAGTTCTTGTCTGTGTTAGTGTCACATGCGACAATTAAGCTACTTGCACAGCGACTCGCCTTCATATTTACTGCAACCGACACTTGGGAGCTGAAAAGAGTTTATGCTTTTTGCAACGTTTTACAATCTACAAAAACAGTTAAACTTTATGCAAATGAACAAGATAAATTTTGGAGTAGTTTGAGATATTTCATTTCACAAAGTTATTCATTGAAATCTTTTACCGTTGCGTAAAAATCAAGAAAAATACCAATGCTTTATTGAAATCACATTGTACGTTTGAAAAACACCTTGTTCCTGGCGTCAACAAAAGTTCAAAATCATTGGTGTTTTATTTTTGCTTCTTATATCACTCCGCATGACTTCACAGCTTCACTCTTGTATTGTTGGTTATGCTGATAAAATTTAATCCAAACCCTTACTTTGAGTTAAGAAAAACGCGGTTAAAGCCAAGGAAATTTTTAATAGTTGGATTTTCTATGTGCTGTCAGTGCTTATCCCTGAGATGAGACAGCTTTTCCGAATCTGTAATATTTTTTGCTCGCACAGTTCTTTATCTCTGCAAAAGTCATCGATTTTGCGTCAAGCGGGACCAGAGTTCAGAATTTTTTTAAAGCCTGCGAAAAGCTTTAATTGACAGACATAAATTTAGAAACAGACAGATCACGAAATATGGCCGTTACGAGTTCACTTGCTGGCTGTGAAGGAAACCGGAAGAATCTTTGATATTAAATGTAGCTATTGGATATCACTGGGTTTGATGAGATCAGAATTCTTAGAACACTGTTCGGTCAATACAAAAAAGTTTTTTACAAAGATTCATTGTTTTCAGCTAAGATGAAAGACACTTAAATTATTGATGCTGTTCTCTTTTTTGACTTCCAAATAACAACTACTTTCGTACACTATCGATAACTATGTGCACTTTGGAAGTAAGTTACTCAAACTGGAGGCAATGTTTCGAAAATCAAACGTTTGCAGACGCAGAATATTTATTCGTGTGGACAGCGTTGAGTCTTCATCGAAAAATAAATCACTTGTAGCCGCAAAACAGCAGGTTTCCTTTGACAGTCTATCAAGAATTTCCAAAGTGTTATGCATAAAAACGGTACTACTTCTACCTGATCGCTTTCCAGGAGAATTTTGCATGCTTCCACTCTGCCATGTTTTGATGCAAAGTGCATTGGGGATTGTTGTTTGCAAGATCTTTTCTGAGCGCTGACTCCCAAACCAACCAGTGTGATCAAGCTGGTTAAGTTCCCCTCTTGACATGCGTAATGAAAAGGAGTGCATCCATCGTCATCTTGATTGCAAAGAATGCGACGGATATCACCGCACTGAAAAGATGAAAACAAATTAATTAAACTACTTCAGAAGGTAATAAAGGCTTGGGACGAAGCAGCCAGAAGTAAAACGTTGTAATGACCTGTTATTGTTGCATGCCAACTGAGTCTGGCGAGCATGTCTCTTTGAAAAAGTTGGCTGAACGACAACAGTTCGAGTTATGCTCGGCAGGCATACAACAAGAATGGGCAACTGTTTAGCATCAGCTCTTCCGTAGTTCCAACCATGTTTTTTTTAATCCGTTTTTGGGTGTCAAAATGACACCCTAAAATTTTGCAATGACACCCTAAATTCTGAAAGTCTAGATATGGTTTTGCCTTGTATTGAAGTAAAACGAGTTGAGATAAGCATGTTTTCCTGCACGTGCAACAGACGGCTGCAATGTTGTAGGCCGACACAATTTTCTGTCGCAGAAGTTAGAAGCGAAACTTGTACGTTTGGTATCTGCGGATTGTTATGCACACCGCTTCGCTTCGGCCGCTTACTATAGGCTACTGGCGCAGATTTGCACAGTATGGTGCAGGCCCGTAACCAGGGGGGGCGCCCCTAGAAAATTTTTCGCCCCCCGGGAAAAATGTATTGGACATCGATTAAAATTATTGGACATACTTCAAAAACATTCGGCCCCTCTCAGAAAACTCTTCGCCCCTCCTGGTGACCCAAGCTGGTTACGGGCCTGGTATGGTGTACGAAACTGCGAAAGCACTTCTAATGCAATTAAGAAAGTGTTTTGCTGTTTCACCGGTGAGATCAGCTTGCCTGGCGATGCATCAGACTACAATCAAGACAAAAGGTCGCCAATTGCAGCGCGCATGCAAAACAACGTAGTTGTCGAGTGAGGCAGCAGTGAGAGCTAGAGTGAGATTTTGGCTATTCGGGCCCTACTGAAGCGGTTGTCAGCAAATAAAAACGATGAAATGTGCGCTGTTTCACTGCGACTTAAAAAAACAATTTCAACATGGTGCTTTCGTTTTGTCAACATTGGCACCTCACCTGACGAAACTGAGCAAATTTTTTAAACGGTATGTTTTGACTTAGCACAGGTAAAAACTTCCGTAGAATTGTGCATCAACAAGTTCTCTGATGCTGATGCTAATTCTGAGTTAATTGCAAACAGTTCGATTAGGGGAATTTTGGAACGCTGATAAAAGCTAAAGAGCTAGTTGCGAAAACTTTGATAGTGAATAAGGGGAACTTGGAACGCTGGATGGTTTGGCTGACTCGTGTGTGNCAAGTGGCATCGCGTTTTGGAAGGGTGCCGAAATATTAGCAAATTGATCGCCCCCATACACAAAAAGGNAGACAGGAATGAATTAACCAACTACCGCGGCATCTCTTTGCTAAGCCTCCCAGGAAGAGTATATACCAAGGTGCCGCGGAAATTANTGAACCAAAGCTGGATGATACCTAGTGCGGTTTTCGTCGCGCCCGTAGCATTACAGACCAAAGTTCCACTCTCCAGCAAACTTTCGAGAAATCCTTGGAGCATGTCAAAGACTTATACACGCAATGTTTGTCGACCTTGGAAAAGTATATGGCCGGGTTCCTCGTGAAAAGCTTTGGGGGTTTTGTGGGAGTACGTTGTTGCCGGCCGCCTCTTGCTGACCGTCAAGTAACTATATTCCTGTTCAGAAGATTGTGTCCCTGTCGACGAAGTTAATTCACAACCGTTCAGCGTTGGTGATGGACTCCGACAATAGTGTGTNCTGTCACCACTCCTCTTCATAGTCTATATNAGGGTTCTCCACACCACGGCCGGCGGGCCAAATCCGACCTGCNAAGCCATTTCACCCGGCAGCAAAACGCATTTTGCCAATGATGAAAAATATTTTTACCAAAAATGTGTTGATTTGGTAGAATGTAACATATCCCGAAAAAATCACTTGACGCAAATTGTCTGGACCTCGAAGTGTTGTTCAATAGCTTATGTGGTCTCTCCCAAAACATTTTAAGAGCCCTGGTCTATATGAATAATAGACAGTCATAGATGCCTCCACAAGGGTGTTACTGTTGGGAACTGCAGGATGAACCGTTTCCTTTTTCCGGACGAATTGGTACTATATGCGTTGATCTTCGCAACAGGGTCTTCAGCTTGCATTTGATCGTTTTTCTGCTGCGTGCGAACAAGAAGGAACGAAAATCAGCTCCAAACAGATTGAGGTATCATGTCTCTTAAGACGCCCACGGCAGTGTTTTCTGCAAGTGAGCGGGAATACACTGCAGCAGGTGGAGACGTTGAAGTACCTTGGGGTGGTAATCACGAGTGACGAAAGTCGGAACAAAGGGGTTGGCACACGGATTGGTAAAGCAAACGCAGTTCTGCATTAGTTTATTACTCCGTGGAGACGAAACGGGAGCTTACAAAGAAAGCAAAGCTTCAGTTTTTAAATCGGTCTTTGTTCCGATCATCACCTGTGGCCATGAATCTTAGGTGACGACTGAAAAAACTACTGTCAAAAGAACAAACGGCAGAGATTGGATATCTGCGAAGAGCTCTCGGTGTGACACTTCGTGACAAAAAGCACAGGTATGAAATCCGTAAAGCCCAGGATGTCAAGCCCTTCTCCGAATCGAGAGATCCCAACTATATTAGATCGGCCATGTGTCCAAAATGCCCCAGGAAAGAATGGCGAACTAAGTCCTTCGGGCTACAGTCTATACCTCCTGGAAAGCGGCCCAAAGTTTGTCCAAGGGCCAGGTGGCGTGACTACATCTCCGACCTTGCTTGGTACCGTCTTGATGTGGAGCCAGGAGAACTATCTGAGATTGCTGATGATCGTGGGGTATGTCGGGTCCTCCTAGGGTTGCTGCCCCCGTGACTCTCCCCAAAGAAAAAGCAGGCACCAAAATGAGCAAGTGAATGAGTGTGTAGATCTACATTGAACCTTTCTGTTAATGAAATTGTCTTTAGTTTAGTTTGTTTGCCAAAAGTGAATGTCGTATTAAAATAATTAGGCATATTTGGACGGAAACATGCGTTCTTGTGAAAAAGTTAAAAGTATCAGATACAGTAGGACAAATGGTGTTGACACCCTAAAGCTCCACCACGACACCCTTTTAAAAACCTTAAAAAAAACACTGGTTTCAACTAAGAATTCGTGCACGCTTGTGTGTTGAATCGTGTCACGAAAATATATGTCACCGCACGTTGGACTCTGCAGCCATCAGCGACTGCAACCGGACTGCAAAATCGCGTGTGACGTTTTCATGCGTTGATACATTTGTAACGAGAACTGTACGTTGTGCTTTTTATTTGATTTCGTTTCGTCGCGTTTTGTAATGTTTAATTGGCAAAAAGTGTTTGCACGCAGACAGGAAAAATCGAATATGTCGCATGTTGAAATGCTTTGTTAGCCTTTGTACTTCAACGTAGTTAGCCGTTTTATTTTATTTGCGTGTTTCATTTAGAGACTCATGGTCCATATCACAATGGTAATCGAATACCACAAGAGTACGCACGCCGCATGGTTGATTTTGAAATCTGTTTAGCATGTGCAGCAAGGCACTGTAAGTCGAATTATTGCAAGTACGGTTGTAAATTACGAACGCGAAGTAATAATCGCGCATTTCCTGTAAGCACACACGCGCCAGTGAGAAACGTTCGAGGAGAAATCAACGTCGGGCGTTTGCTCAATATTGCAGTTTCCAGCAATGTTACTTCAGATTATTTTCACTGGACCTGATGGCTTGCGTTGTCTTTGCAAATAATGCATCATGTAAACCAGGGTCTCCAAACATTTTTGCCAGAGGGCCGCATAAGCTATTTCACAACAGTTCGAGGGCCAGACATCTTACGTAATGTGATTGTTTCGGGATATGTTGCATTCTACCAAACCTACAAGTTTTTCGTAAATACATTAAATTTTCATTATTGGCAAAATGTCTTTGTGGCCGGATGAAAATGACCTCGCGGGCCGGATTAAATCGCTTCGCGGGCCGGATTTGGCCCGCAGGCCGTAGTTTGGATACCCCTGATGTAAACGAACAAACAAGATGCAGATCTATCGCAGCGCAAAGGGCGCAGCACAAACCTACATAAGTTGTGGTGCAACTGAACTCAGGCAACAGCTTGGGCGTTGTAAGGAGCGAAGACATATGACAAACGGGTTTCAAATCAATTGATGGTGAAGTGATAGAGAAAGACACGAATGAAACAAATCTCATTTGCCGGTCACGAGAAACAAACCAATAAGGAATTCAAGCCTAGCATTATACTCGTGACGTCACGCAACGCTGCTCCGCGCCCCTGTTGAAATGAGAAAAGGGGATGACGTAGGTCACGCCGATGAGCTGGCCAGTAAGAGACAGATTTGCGTCGTCAATAAAAGGTGTCCTGCGCGAGTTGCGAGAGAAAAGATTAGAAAATAAATAAAACCTAAAAGGAAAAAAAAAACACCCATGAAGAAATGTAATAGCCCAGAGGAATCGATTCGAGAAACAAAAATCTGCTTTTTCCAAAAATACTGAGAAATCAACCTTGGATCCCTGGAGGGAATTGGCGTGAATTTTGTGCTTCGACTTGCAGGCCAAAGGCCCGAACTCCCGGTTAGTTTTGACACAGGTAGAACCATAACCAAATTTACTTCAGATTTAAAAGGCGAGACAAATAATTAAATCATTTTCAGGGCGCAATTGTGTCGTGGTTGTGGTTGGTTTTTATTTGCCCACTTGCTCTTTATGTGTTGTTGCTCAAATGTGCAATGTCATCGCAGTTTGCGCATTAAGCCGAGTTTTTGTCGAGAATTTTTCCAAGCAGAGGCGCTACTTTTCCGTGTTTCGAAGTAACAGCTTTGTGTTGTGTTTCTGTTGAAGTAATCACGCCATATCAT
>JGI24158J21664_10009968_pt1 | contig 12679 bp, 7 predicted proteins | sample Ectturendosymbi3_FD_21664 | JGI IMG/M metagenome (IMG submission 21664) | reverse complement strand
CAGAGTGCTTGCTTATGACCTGCTTTGTAGCCCATTATATGAGTGAATAATGCGTTTTTCACCAAAAATAAGAAAAATTTATGCGCGTAACACCTGAAGAGGGTCACACCACTGCCTATGGTGCCGAAACCTCGCTTTTGTCAACTGCATCGTTAGGAAAAAGTTGAAAATCCTTATCCTATCCAGATGGGTATTACACCTTGTCATAGTAGTTGCATAACATTGTTATTGTTACACCACAATCACAAAAACCACAGGGTACCACAAAAAAAGGATTAGTCAGCAGTTACCGATCTGTTGGAAAATGGTTTATTTTTAAAAAATTTGCCTTGGAGTAAGAACATTTTGACGAAATAGTTAGTTATATACAGTCTACTTGTTTCTGCCCCGCGATGGAATTCATGGTTCGAACCATTTCACTTTCACGTGAATTGTTTCGCTTTCATGCAGCTATTTTCGTTTATGTGAGGTCGGCATAAATGAGTGCCAAAAATAGTGTTTAGCTTTGCATGTGCAGTGCTGCAGAATTTGCATTGTTGGCGCAGAATATTGGATATAGCAGTGCAAACGTGCGATTGCGTCTAGCGGCGTTTAGGTGTCTCTAGTGAATAATAACGATAGGAGAGTTCAATTTCACGATATTCACAAGCCTGTGGTGGGTTCGATGGGTTTAATCATAGAAAATTAATCTTCTAAACGACTACCATGCAGGAGAGACATTTATGTTGGCCCCCCTACTTATTCCTTGGCCCAGCAGTGGCCTCCCATATTTTTAATTATAGAATCGCCAAGTTCCTCATTGACTAGCATTCACTTCATTTAGACATCAATTAATAGTATGATTCACCAGTCAGTTATATTAACCAACCCTCCAATCTTCCTTTATCACTACGTTGACCAATAAATATGGTATTTCGACAGGGCATTTGATGCTTTGGTTCAGTGATGTCCCCGCGTCATTTGTCGAGTCAGCGTAACAAACCCTTCGAGTCAGAGTCATCTAAAACGTTTTCGAGTCGAGTCAGAGTCGAGTCATGAATTGGTCGAGTCAAAGTCAAGTCACAAGAACTGTCGAGTCACTACGAGTCATCGGTTTGCAAGCTCGAGTCAATGTCGAGTCATATGACATTTTTATTTTTTAGCTACAAAATGGCGCCCAATGAGCACCAAATTGCGCTCAACCAGCAAAAAAATGGTGTCCAATGTTGTTTTAGCAATTTTTGTTTCAGAGTATTTGGATCGAAGTTTTTTTTAAAGCAGTTTCGATTTTACTTCTCTCCTTCACTCCAGTCATTTCCACAAGCCTAGCCCAACTTTACTACAATAATGAATTTCCTTGTCTTTCACATGCACAAAAATGACCAAAGATGAATATGCACTTGGACTTAAATCTTGCCGCATTCTAGTATTTTGATGAATTTGGATTTTCTAATTTCTGCTTAATCAGATTTGGATTGGATTTGATAATATTGTTTTGAACTTCTTCGCAACTTTCAGTTCAGTTTTGGAGATGCAGATTAGCAGTTTCTCAAATCTATCGCGATTGTATATTGCGTTTGTTTACACGTTGAGCCTTGTCCATGACCAACGAAACAAGTCTGCTCTTTTATGTATCAGGTCATCAAAGTTACAGAATTAGTCTGACTCTCATTGATCCAGTCCCCTTTCTTGATTCATCATTGTTATACATAAAGAAATACATACTGTATACCTCATAACAATTAGCACAGTTCATCATTGTTTATGTGTAGCCCAGTCCTAATGAGTCGTTTGTGTTGGCTACCTGTTAGTCTTCTGCTTTGATATGTTACGCGCTATTGCTGAGCTTAACACAGCTTCTCATTGCATTGCCGCTAACAGTGATGATTTGAAGTCTCGGCAGTGTCAGTTGTTATGACGTTGTGAGCCAAACGCAGAACATAAGTTAACTTGAAATACAGTAGTTTCCAAATTATTTGTTTGTCTTTCAATCTTTGAGCTGGATTACATATGGGCTTTGCACAATCACAACGATAGAAATTTGGATTTAGACAAGATTAGGTCTTCGGATTTGCATTGGATTTTGAAATATAATGTTTGGATTGACTTTGGATTTAAAACACAAATCCTTTCATCTCTGGAAAAAAAAAGTAAAAGTATGAGGTCGACTCCCATGATCACAATATCCAAATACTACATTAAACCTAGATAATGTATTTAACGTTTTGTGCCCTGCTGGACCGTCAGTGAAAATGAAGGCTTTCTCAGATGTACCTCCGTCGTAGGTGGAACCAGCATTTTTTAAGACGTTTTGGGAGACCGAAATGGTCTCTCAAGTTCTTCCAATGGTCTCTCTAAATGTAGTAGGACGCCCCTGCACAACCACCACCAGAATACAACTTCGCATTATGACCGACTCTGTATTTAGATAAAATAATTGCAGACTCTCAAAAAAATGTCTAAACGGTCAGCAAGGTCAAGCCCTAAAAAACGCTGGGTGGAACACTGGATACTTGCAGTAAAATGCATCATAATACCACTAGCAGAGCCATTAAAAACAGAAAAAATTCGCCAATATTGATACCTGAAGAGCAAAAATTTTGTTTATTTGTGCTCAAATGAACTGGTCTTGCAGATACAATGCTGCGTCGCCCTGAGCCATCTAAAGCTAGAGTAGAAGCGACGACCCTCCGCATAAAAGCAATCAGAGAGTTTTCCTCGTTCGACCAGGTTCACTCTACCATTACTGCTACGAATCCAAGGTTATATGTGGCGAATCACCATGCCACATTGGGCTTGTCAATCAAATGTTTGGAGATTTTGTAAAAATGTCTCTGACTCGAGTCTCGAGGCATCCGGTAAAATCGTGACTCGGATCGAGCCATTGACTCGAGTCACGCTATCACTGCTTTGGTTAGAAACAGTTTGTATGCCTTTGATATACCATGTGCATATTCAAATTTTTTATCTGCTTACTTCAGTTGTCTGGTGCTTTTTATACTCTCCGTTTCGCACCATTTTGTAACGTCTATATGGCGACCACCAAATGCAGTTGTTACTTGTGCCTTGTTTCAGTGTTTGTTCCTCTTTAATGTCGACTAAGGGTGTCAAGTAGGCCTGAATTCTGCCCTATTGAAGCGTTGTTTTATAAGCATTTGTGGTACCCTTATGCTTTTGTATCAATGTGATATGGACCTTGTTTGAGACAAACACGAACATAAGTGTTGTAGGCCTATTGTAGCCAACCCTCATACAAAAAAACAAAGAAAACGGGGGCTGTGTTGTCGATCCCCGAATGAGGGCTGTATTGTCGACCCCCAAATGCGCCACACAACTGCAAGCAATGATTGACCATAAAGAACAAGAATCGAAGTAAATTAGATTGAAATAATCGTTTTTGTAGACTACCTCAGGTTGAAGTGAATAATTCATAGTTGAAAGTTTTTTAGAATGTTGGCAGTGCCATTTCCAGTAGGCTGATATCCCTTTGCGCAAGTATTCACACAATGTATCTCTCCCCACCGTCACCCATGCCAGCTGCAACCTTCTGCAAAAACAGGTCCATTCACCTCTGCGGTCGAAATCACATCCTAATTACAACAGAAAGCAAGTTAATCTGAAATTTCCAGGCAATCAAAGTGATTCTCAAATTGCCTACATTTTGGTGACTGTGTGGAAGCGTTCCATGCTGATTGATTCTTTTAAAGTGTGTTTTTTTCGCAACGGCCATTAGACGGTTTGGACAAGGCAGCAGTTTCACAGTTACGGTTCTCTTTTACAACGCTATGGGGAAAATTAATCACTCTACGCTCTGAAAATTCAATTGCATTTTTACATTTTCTAATTTTTGTGGTGGCAGCGTGTTAAAACATAAGCATTGCCCATTTGCTTTGGTGATGCTACTTGCCTGTGGTTGAAATCAGACTCACATTTATATGAAAATTGATGAAATGCGTGCTTCCGCCATTTTTTTGATTTTTTGCGATGATGTCAACGTCTGCATTAAATTTAATTACATTTTTTGGTTTGTCCAAGGTAGGAAAAAATGTAAACGAGTAGGCTGCTTGCGATTTTAGGATACACTTTAAGTTTCTTGCAAAGCACTGTAGTGTAGAGGATTATTGCTTTTTTCTTCTAAAATAGTTTTCGCGGGCGGTAAACAAACCCAACGACATTTTAAGCGTGCAATGAGCTGTGATCGGGAAGCTGCAGTAATTGCCGCGCAGTAGTTCAGTAGGTTGTGGAAACTGTAAGATCTCTGCCGAAAAACGTGGGAATCATTTTGAAACGATGCAGTAATGGTAGTAGGTCTATGTTTAGACTTCTGTAGAGCGCAAATTTCTGGTTTTGGTTCACTCCTCCGTTCTGTAATAATAATTGCCTGACTGGCTACTGATTCAGTTGTGAGGACTTTGGTAGTTGGTTGGAGCAGTCTCATATCATCACATGTGTATTTTCCAAAAATTATTATTTAAAGTGTTTTTGCTCGCATAGTAATACTCTTATTGATAGAGACTACTACGGTAGCTGTCAGTTACTGAGTTGACAGGCCAAGCTCTAAGCCTGCTAACTTAGTTAGTATATATGTTATTGTGAGGAATGGATGTATCCCTATTCTAGTGCAGGGGTGCACAACATTTACGCTATTGCCAGCCGATTTGTATTTTTTTGAATTATGGCTGCAAGTGAGTTCAAAATATTGCATTGTCTTGTGATTGTTTCTATTCTGCTTCCACACACTGAACCTAGCTTGCTTTCGCAAATCTGTTTGGCTCTCTGATCTTTAAATGTCCAGTGTCCTCATACAGCAGACAAGGAGAAGGGAGTTTTCAATGCTCAGCTGCCATTATTATATAATTGATACTTCGCATGTTTCATCATGGCCACATGGTAAGGATGATTTAATGCACTAGGATCATTGTAGTGTATCATCCTTGTCACATGACCTATAACCCTAATCTAAAATGGAATAATGTGTCTGGTTTTTCAACTTCTAAAACGTATATACAGTGTTCATCACAAAAGTGTCATCTCCCCTTGCAAAGCCAAAGCAACAATAAATGGTGAGAGTTGAACCCAGAACTGCTGCCAGAAAGTTTTCAATAGGGGGGCTTTGGGTTTGTGCAGGGGGACACGACACTTTAAAAATTGACAAACTCAAACTGATTTGTAGTGTTTCATGTTTCAATTTAGGGGACTTAGAGCTTTGTTTGGAGGGTTAAGCTCTCCCTTGGCAACGGGACTGGCTGAAACTGAGTGGTATATAATGTGGGCAAAGCTAAATACGGTTCGAATGGCTAAATCACTCCAGTAGAGATTTTGCTGCTGGCAGTAAAATACACCATTTACTTAAGGCTGCATGTGACTGTGCGAAGTTGTGCATCCTTGCCCTAGTGAAAGTAAGCATTCAATGTTTGTATGCAAGGTTTTTTGCATTTTCTCAGATGTGGCAAATTTGCATTAAGGACTGCTGAAACCAATGTATTGGTTTTGGACGTTTCTTGCCATAATTTATAACTGATGAACTGAGCTAGAGACTAGAGCTGTTCAAACCCATTTTGAAAAGCAGAAACATTCTTAGCTTGAACAAAATAAAATCAAGTGCTTTTGGGTTTGGACTTTTTTTTTAATGTCATGATTATGTAGGGATCAAACTTGGATTATGTGAGAAGTTCAACAGGCAAATTTTTTGTGTTTTATTTAGAAATAAACTTGGCAAAAATAAGTCACCAGGCAATTGAGCTTTTGAGCTAAAGAGAACTGAAAAAATTGGGAAAGTTTTGGTTTCGTTTTTTTGTGGGGGTAGGATTCCTGCTATTTTGGCCAGGCATGAACTGCTAGAGAATTCTCTGACACAAGTTTTAGTGGAAACATTGTTCATAATCACTGATGTTTGCTTTCTAACGTGTGATAAATTTTTTTAAATGACTGATTTTAAGATATCAGTCAGAATGTCTGNAAACATAGGCTAATGAACATGGTTATAGCGAGTTTTAATAAAACTTAGACAAAAAGCAGATGTGAGGTATGGTAGATGAATTCCCAGTGCACATTAGCACATTTGTGCTGTAATCAGATATGAATATTGTTCCAATAGTGTGCGTTGGCAATGACATCCCAGACAGACGTGCAAATTGTATAAGATGCCTGATAGACATGTGAATCCTACTGACACGACAGCTGTCATTCAGGCATAGTGGCAATATTGTTCCCATAAAGCAAGGGCTCTCAACCTTATGACCTATCATGTACTCTTCAGCATTTCAACAGATGGGCATGTACCCCTAAAATTTCTCATGAAAAAGTGAGTAAAGTTTAATACAACTTTTATATTTGGAAATACATAGATTTTTCTGATATTGCTAACCTGTTAAGTTAGGCAAATGTGCCCCAGGTTGAGGACCCCTGCCCTAAAGAAAAATTTAAACACAGGAAGATGATGACTTCATCAAAGCTTAATAGGGTCTTATTTTGTAACAATGTTCATGAATTCTAATTTTTTTAANCAGTGGTTTNGAACCAAGTTGTAACNAGTTTTGAGTTCATGAGCAGTTCATAGTAAGTTAGTANAAATATCGTTTAACATGCAGAAAAGTGTGGGTTTTCCTTCAGGTATGTGTCCTGTACAGTGCCTTAAGCCTAAAAAGGTTGAAACTCACCAAGCAGGGTAGCTTAACCTATTTTGACTGAAGATCTACTTTTCCGGTAATTAATAACCTTTTCAGATCTAGGAGTCTAGTGTTAAACATTGCAAGCATACCAACTAGATCATTAATTTTGAAGTCATAGTAAATTTCCAATTTATTTTCTACACCCTTTGCAGTCAACTATAAATCTGAGGGCAGTCTGCCATTATACCATAATTGACCTGTTGGGCATTCCTGCCATGAAGTATCCAGAGAAGTTCGATGCAGAGGTTTACAAGGATTGTCAATAAACCTCTTCGTTGGCTTCATCTAATTTTTTTTACTTTGCAAGAATTTTGCTCANAAACACAACTGCAGAAGTGCATTAGAGCTGGGGTATGAGTGTTTCTCAAGCCTTTCAATGTCCTCATGTTTTGAACAANTTGTTGCCGAAGTTTGTTTTTTATATAACCTTGCTTACACTATTTCTAGTAACTTCCTTGCATAATTACTGCTTGTTATTTTAAATATGTACTTAGGTTTTGTTGGGGTTGAAACTGTTTGACTTGGTAAATGGTAGCGTACTGCCTAACAGAAAATGGCAAGTCTTGCTAAGTTAAGAGTAGACCTTTCCTTCCTTGAATGCTTTTGCAAGACATTGAAAATGCTGCCTGCTTTTGAAATGTTAAATTGTTATTGTAGGATAAGTACTAAAGCAGGGGTTCCAAACCTTTCTGACCGTGCACCTCTTCAGCATTTCCACAGATGAGTGAGCATGTACCCTTAGAATTTCTTTCTATGGCATAGGCTGATTTTTTCCAAATATTTTATGACCAATCATAGATGTTCAACAATAAGCATGTGATGTTTTTGAAACTATTAATAATTGATGCATACACTTCTTTCTGTTGCTAACCTTAAATGTAGCCCTTTACATAGACAAATGTACCCCAGGTTGATGTTCTATAGGGTATGTGTTGTCAGCAATGCACCTGCATGCTGTTTATAGAATCGGTGCAAAGTTTTTCTAAAATCTAAATAAATGTTTGAATTCAACCAATAGGAATTCAAACTAGGTGAGTGTATTGTTTATGCAAGCCATTTTATGGCCTGCAGACACTAAAAGATCACTGATGCTTTTAGTACATCGCTGCACTTCCAAAAATTTTCCAGGATTGATGCACTTTTATTGCGTTATACTATAGGTTTCTTTCCATGTAGGAGCAATTGCTTTTAGTTTTATAGGCTAGTTATAGCATACGCAAGCCGTTTTGAGCAAATCTCCCGAGTCATTGCAATTGTTTTTGCTGGCCATATATTGCCCATGACTGTCTCAAATAGTGTAGCAGCTATATCTCAGTTATTAGTTGCATGAATATTGTCTTATTGTACTGTTAATGCAGTTAAGGTGGTAATAGCATTGTTGGTTTTTTGTGATCTTAATGGCAGTTGAACAAAGAGTTTCTTCCCTAAAGGAAATGGAGGTGAAAGAAATTAACAAGCGCAAATCTGGCGAAGCCTTTGAGGTAATTTTAAAACATCCTGCATCAACTGGTGATGCGAATCCAAGCCCACTGAAGTCACCACCTCCAAAGAAAGAGCCCTCAATAAATGAAATCCAAACCAAACTTCAAGCAGCTGAAGAACGGCGTAAAAAGCAACAAGAAGCTGTTGTTAACAATTTAAAGGCTGAGGAAGAAAAAATACTAAAAGTCAAGCAAAAAAAGGCTGAGTACAATGATTCCTTCAGTGCTTGGGCACAAGAGCAATTGGCTAGCAAAATGTGCCAGTATAAAGAAAACTATATGGCTCGTCTAGAATCAAGGATCCAAAAGTTTCGTGACCAAAATTTGAAACAGGAGGAAATGAGAGAAAAAGTGCGCCGAGAAATTGATGAGATGTGTGCGCAACTGGATGAGAATCTTCAGCAAAAGCTGTTGAAGTCCGAGCAATTGCGTCAGCAGCAATTAAATCAAGTGATTGAAAAACAGCAAGAAAAGGAGAATCATGCTCAGCAAGTGAGGCAAAAACGGAAGGATGAGAGAAATGGAGGTGACGAGTCTGGTGACTGTGTGAACTAAATTGGGACATAATATATTGTTTTGCATGAATGCTTACCCAAGAGTAAAAGCTGGTGGACCTTTGTGTTTCTGACCAAGACACATTTCTGAAACAGTTTCTATCACATGGAAAATTTTAGTGTAGCTCACGTTCATTGTATTTACAATGTTTAAAAATGGAACTGCATTGTTTTTGGAAAGGCTTCATTACTGTGAATGAGGATTCTGTAAATTTTGCAAACAAGAAATTTTTTGTGTCTCCAGTATGTCAACCTTTGTTAGGTGTGTGTTACTCCTTTCTGCTGTGCTTCATTTTTCTGGGTTTGTAGTGAGTTCAAGTTGCCACCATCAAAATCAATCTTGCTCCCATGCTGTACAAAGCTTGTTTTTTTATTCACACTTGCCAGTCTTATTGCCATGCTATCTGTACCTTGCCAAGTTTCCCAATTTCTGTTGACTGTGAAACATCAATAAAGACTTTAGGTCTTGGATTTAATTCTTCATGTTCATTCCAAAATGTTTGAATTCAACAGTGATTTTTGTTATGCGTCTAGCAGTGAGATTTGCTGTGGTTTGGAAACATTGACTTTAGTGTACCTCGTGGTAGCACCGCGAAGCTCAAATGTGGTTTGCCATATGTGAAGCTTAATCTGCTTATGTTGCTAACTTGCAGCTACAATACTGTGGTTTATTATAATGTTGTGCATTAGTGTTTGCAAATAAATCCTACTGTGGCCATACGCATGCCTTGCCCATTTCCCCTTTTCCTTGCCTAATGAGCTTAACTTGTCTCATACATTTTGCTGAATACTTCAAAACTGCCATGTTGGTCAGCTGTGTTCGTTTCTTTTTGGAAGCAGGTATTAGGTGTAGCTAATTGATTGTCATGGATGAAAATGTCTTGATTGGAGTACCTGATGAAAAAGCTGTTTCCTCTATGCTTGACTTTTACACCAATAAATTGGGAGGTCATGCTGTAAGTTGAGTTTAGTCCATTTGCTTGCATGTTTAAGTAGATACTTACAATAACAGGAACTGCATATACTTGACCAATTGGGCAGTGGTGTTTTTGTTATTGAGCTTGCTGGAGTAATAGCATCCAGCAGAGGCTCTGGTAACTCATTTCACATGTTAAAGGTTGTGCACAGTAGTTACACAATTGCTACTTGGTTTGTTCATAGTAAGATATTGCTCTACCCGTAGAGCTGCTGAAAATGGTACATACTTTATTGTTTCATAACTTTTTGGTAAGTAATTGTCAAAGATAGACCTCGACCGATGCATCGAAATGCAGATATACATCGGTCGATATGGCGATATGCATATTGCCGATGTATCACATCGGCAATGTTGCTCATGAAAGCCGGTACGCTATGTAGTGTTTGCTTCTCCAGCAACTTAAACCCAAGTTCCTACTTGTCTCTGAAACTCTTTTTTCGGCGCGCAGCCCTCCGACTACATCTAGTGCGTAAAGTTCAGAGCGTTGCGCTGGAATCTTTTTTGCTGAGACATTTCGGTCATTTGTTCCAAATAAATGTATAAAACTCCAATCGTATTCACTAGTCCATAATTTTGGACGTTATGGCCGAAGTGACTTAATTTTTTCAGTTATTTCAAAAAAAATTCGGTCTGTGACCGAGAAAAAAACAGGCGCTGCGCAGTCGTCCCAATAAACCGCTCTAAGATTCGCTCGCGGGTTTTTGCGCAGTTAAGTAGGTGACTGCCTGCGAACAAATCAGTTGTTGATGGTTCTTTATGGCAGTGACTTGATGTTTTCATCACTAATGAGTCACGCGTTATGTAATGTCATCTTCATACTTGCTCCTTGCTCTTATACTTGTGTCATCTGTATCTTATTGCTTATTTGTAATATGTTCCTAGCTTATCACAATCTGCTCATTTCATTTTTAAGTTGTGTAATTATTCCATTTGTTGACATGGCCATCACACCGAAGAAAAATTGCTCTGTAATGTCTTAACTGGTTTGAGTAGTGCGAAGTTTAGGAGTGGTTATCGGCAATGAGAAATTAAACATCGGTATCTGCCCAAAAAGCCTCGAGCTGTCGTCAAAGACACTGTATGTACCATGCAAAATGTCTCCAGTGGATATCTTTAACTTCAGTTCTATGGCATGTTTGCCCTGCCCGCGGTTAGCAAATTTTGTTTTTAATTATTATTTCAGTCCAGTTACTTGTCAGCAGGGAATTGTGGGCAGAAGCATGACTTGTCAATCAGCGTTAGTGATCCTCGGCAGGGCAAGGCGTTTTGGGCCGTACGGCAGTAGCACATGGTGCTTGATGTGCAAGTCGTTGATTTCCTTCAGTAAATGGGTTGACCATATGCTTTGCGTGGTCAAGACGCTGGTGAAGTCACAGCGGCCACAATAACTTTGTATATTTTACTGATTTTCAGAAAAGTCATTAAGCTGCAGTCCTTTGTCACCCATTTAGTCAATTCAAGTTGGACAGCCAATGTGCGCGTCTGGCTCTGCCCAACAAACCTTTGTCGCTGTGCAGCTTAGTAACGCTATGTCAGCATTTCACAAGGAACTAAAGCGGTGCATTTTGATGGAGCTATATTTTATGCGCTGTTCCACGATGCGGGCTCCCACTGAGGCCGCAGTGCATGCTTCCCGCCCTGCTAGCCAAAGTGAAAACCGTTGCAGGAAGTCTGTTGGTCACTGCCCTTTCCAGTGGAGGTGTTCCGCTGTTTCGCGTGACTGGGAATGCGAAACTGCCTTGAGCTGTGTGTCTGTATTGTTCGGTCGTTATGATTCAATCGCAGAACCATATCGATCCCTACGAAAAACTGTCATAGGAATTACATTCCCAATCCCAGTCTGCAACGTTTTTCTGTTGTGTTGAAAAAATTATGCGTATCTTATTTCAAAGGATTTAATTGACCCCAGTCAGACCATCCCGAAATGCAGAAAATGCGGCAAGCCCCAAGCACTCGTCGTTCAACTGTATTGTCCGCTTGAGGCATCTTCATACCATCGCTCAATCTACGTCTTCTGCTGTGCGGAACAAGTGTGCTGGTCTGAATCATCGGGGTGAGTGAAACATTTGAACATCGCTAAACAGTATACAAGTTCGATGACGCGTGTGACTCCAGTAGTTTGTTCACAGGGGACTGTTCTGCATCTCGAAGAGCGATTTTTTTTCTGGGAATTTAAACTTAACACTGATTTTCGAAATTCAAGAATACGCTGCGTGAAGCATAAATACAAGGTGCTACTGCGACCCACACCAACAAACGTGATCTTTAAGAGTGCAAGGGCTTTCCGCTATGACTCCAATATAATCTAATCAGTAAGTTTTCAGCTTCCCAGGGTTGTGGAGCCGGAGGTGAAATGTTCGACCTTTCCAAAATTTCCGACTCCTTAAAGTAAATGAAGTTGACAGCAATTTTGTAGCAACTAGCAATCAATGGAAATCGTGATACATAGCAAGAATTCTGTTTCAATTAAAGTTTTCAAAAATTGTACCATTTCAACAGGAATTCCCAACTTAAGGAGTGTGATGTAAAAAATGATCCAAATCCGACTGACTCCTAGCGTTGTTAGGAATCCGACTCCACCGAAAAAACTCCGACTCCTTGCGCGGCGACTACGCAACGCTGCTGCTTCCATTGTTTTGGTTTCACAAGTACAACCCGGCTGGTTTGGCCCACAGCGCACTTATTTTTGTGGTAGTGCATTCTCATGTTAAAAAAAATCAGTTACTCAGGCTGCTAACTTGCGTCGGGCTTTACTCAGTACGGGAAACGTTGGCTCATGTTTCAGCACTGGAAACGTTGGCTCATGTTTCAGCGACCTCGGCACTGTATTGTCAACGGCAGTGATGGATCGCTGAAGTCATTACCGTTTGTTGGATATTTAAAGAGGTCGTGTGTCGGATCCGACGATAGGTCTTTTTGTGACTTACACGGCTCAGAGACGAGATTTTTTATGCATTTGTGTTTTTATTTCCAAACGCTGAGCGTATTTGCTCAACTTTGCGATGCGATCTGTGC
>JGI24158J21664_10009961_pt1 | contig 12682 bp, 6 predicted proteins | sample Ectturendosymbi3_FD_21664 | JGI IMG/M metagenome (IMG submission 21664) | reverse complement strand
AGGTGTGCGCGAATAGCTGCAATAAATTTGTTTCAAATTGATCTTGATAAATCATGAAATTACTTATGATACTGGTATGTAAGGGCACCTGTGCCCCCGTTTCCCCCCTTTTTAAAGGTCAGGGGGGCAGTGCCCCGTAATGCACCCCGTTCCGGCGTCCCTGATGATAAGCAATAGCTATATCCATGGGCGTCGGAAGGAAGGGGGCCAGGGAGATTCTGAAAATTTAAGCAAAAAAAGCTTGTTTTTTTAGCTTTCGAATGGGCCATATCTAACCATAACTAACAACCAAACAGAAAAGAAAACAACGAATATTGTGTAGTTGCTGAATAAACAGGGGTCTGGTGGCCATGCTTCCTAATACCGAATTCTATTACCTGACAGTAGAACCTTTTTCTATATTAATATTTCTAACGGTTGTACGCTAAGCTGCACGGTCGTATCTAAACCACTTTAACAAAACGCATCTTTGCGACTGTTTCCAAAAGAGATTTCAACCAGCTATGGTAGCTAATGTTTGTTGCGGCACATTAAAGAGTGGATGTGGTATTTTGAGTTTCAAAATGCAACTGAATTGTTGAAATAAGCGTGTGGCTTGATTGCCTTATTTACCTTCATATCTCCTAAACCTGAGCACATAGAGTCAAAGCTGCTTTTTTGGTCCTCGAGCAGCATGTCTCTGAATTCCATTCTGAGGGCCGCGTAACTGCTTTTGTCACCTCTGGGTTCAAATAAAACCTAAGTGGTTTGTCGTACCTTTGCAAAGTGTTTTGCAGAAGTGTTTCCAAGTATTAAGAACAGTAGCCTGCGCATAAACACTGGAGGCACTAACAAGACAACAAAATTTTCACAAAGAATAAAAGAAGTCTGATGATAGAAAAGGATTACTTTTACAGCTGGTACGGGCCATGCGCACCTTCAAAGCTACAGCATTCAACATATAGGCTGCAGTTTCAAGACATGCAGAGCGGTGATTGGTCAATTCACTATCAAATATCTAAAAAATAATTTTTGGTGCGCAGGCTCTATAACCAACGTTCTACACAAGGCTGCTTATGAGAATAAACTGAAACATGCAGAAGCAAGGAGCTTAGATTGCTGCTATTTGTATAGTAAGCTATTTGTAATGTAAGCATGTAAGCCATAAGCACATCTTGCTTACAATACAAGTAATCAATAATTTACTCAGGGGCTTTTCACATGAAACATAGATCAACAACGTCTTGTTTTGAACATGGAAAATAATGCATAACAATTTCGGGGGTCAATTGTCCTGTTTGCCCACCCTAGTTGCGGGCCTGAATCAGCTTACTCGTGCATAAAACCCTAAGAAAAATAGTTTTGATCGTTTTATTGCTGACCATTCACTTGGGTTCCTTATTCGACTCCATCCAGAAAACAGCGCTGATAAAAGCGATTTTTAAACATGCATCAATCCTTTCACAAAGCAAAATGCACTGTTTGGTTTTGTCTGCATTCTAAGCTTCATTTAAATGCGCGCACTCTGTAAAATAAAAATATCCTATATCGTAACTGTTTGATGACTTTAGTTATTTCCAGATCATGTTTTCAAAAAAAGAGCATCCGTAAAAACTGACGCTTTGTTCAAAAAATTACTCATTTGTAGGCTAAGTGTGGAAACATGTTCCCACCGGCTGGCAGTTGTCGTGGGTGTCAATTATCCTAGGTGTGGCAGTGGTCCGGGTGGTAGTTGTCCTGGGTGTCAATTATCCGAGGTGGCAGTTGTCCGGGTGGCAGTTGTCCTGGGTGGCAATTGTCCTAGGTGGCAGTTGTCCCATGTGGCAGTTGTCCAAGTAGCAGTTGTCCAGATACCAATTGCTCCATATCAAAATATTACACATGAAGACTCACAGAAGTCTTCCACAAAAATCTGGGAACAGTTTGAAACAGGAATATTAATTGGAATGGCTGATCGCGGTTGGTAGAGGTCATTTTGCGTTTTTGCCTTTTATTTTGTGGAACTTGCGATGCTGCTTTGAACGAATTAGTATTCCTGTTTTCATAAACTGTGACCAGATTTTTATGGAAGACTCCTTTATGTGTAATAAATGAATTCCAATTGTTACTTTGCACCATTTAGCAGAAAGAACAGGTAGTTTTTGTGCAGTTATTTGAAGTTAAAATGAGATCGAAACTTGATATGGCCTGGTATTTCTGACATACATTGGGTCCAATGATATTGAGGGAACATTGCCTTTGAGAAGAGTTTATTCTGGGTAAGTAGAGCTTCTTTGAAGTTGCAAGTCTGGTTGGATAGTTATAAACTGTCTGAATAGATTAAAGCTCGATTCAAGGCTACAGAGTGAATTGCTTAACGATGCTTGAGCAAGAAAGTTCATTTTAACCGCCATGGCATGAAGCAACTCTCAGTCTTCGGCCTGCACCCAATTACCGTCACCCAACCCAAATTTTAATTAAATGATGTGGTCGTTACTTTCATGAGCTCCCTAATGGACCTAATAATGATCAGTTGGTGGATTTATGTACCACAAAGAAAAAGTTTTAGCTTTCAGCCAAAAAGCATAAACAGTTTGAAACAAGATAATAAATAGAGTGAACTTAAGATTTCAAGAAAGCTTAGGAAGGTTTTGTGAAACAGGTATAAATTTCTGATGCTGCGAACAAACTTCTTGTTAAGTTTGGCTAGCATTTTTAAAACGGAACCGTTGTATGAAAATAAAAATTTTAAAATTCTGTATTCAACTTTATCCTCATCTAATCCAGATTTCTTTCCAGCATGAACTTGTCAGTGAATTCAAAACACAGCTCCCTCACCTGCTAAGACCACTAGGAGGTCTGTTGTATTCTTGATGAACATCTTGCTGCAGAATGTCGTCATCTTCTCCATCAGTAAACATTCTTTTCACAACTTAATTTAGATTCGAATGGTCAAACTTTGTTAAATCTAAAACAATTAAATTAGTTTTCTGAACAAGCTTCACACGCGAAGGAAAAAATAAGTACAAACTAATGTAAAATATCAAGTTTTGTGCTCATGCTTAGCTTTTGCTGCTTTGCTGTTTAGAGATCCTGTTTGCTGAAGGTTGTAATATTCATTCCACACAAATGAATTTTTGCATAGACAATTAATTTCAGGTTAGATATTACCTTGCTGTAAACTTTTCACGCGACGGTAGGTTTATTGCCTTGTGGTTTTATTTTAGCTGTGCATTTGACTTTTTTAGAATCGCAAAGCAGACACATGTTTGCGAATTTCCGTATAACTTATCAAACGTTTTATCCAAGAAACGTAAAACACATGAATGAGAACAATTTATACATTGCTGTAAAAGTTAAACAATGTTTAAACTATTAAATCATGTTGTTCTTCAAGTACCATCCTCTTCCTTCAGAGTAAATCAATTCTAATTGACTTTGCAGTGATTGCTCTCAGTATGAAAACGCAATTTTAATTCGTCCTTGTCCAACTTATACAAAATTAGATTGTTCCTAGTTATTTCTGCATTTCCTTAAAATTCAGCTTGGGCTGTCCAACAAAAACTGCTCGATCTTCCTTATACTTGTTGATCTGCTAATGGCGTTAAGATCACCACCAAAAGTCACTGGTCTATTTGTTCTTGTTGTCACGGCAAATGGTAACATGATGCGGTGTCAGGTAGCGTGATGGAAAATGCTTCAAAGTGGCAGTTACTTGAACAATGGGTATAGTATTACCCTTTTCAAAAGCATCTTCAGCCATCTTGAAACTATGTTTCCAATTAGCCTAAAACGCTTCAAAACATATTGTTGGATTTACCAACAAAGAATACAAGCGTGTTTACTTCAATCGTTCTAAAATATCGTCACGTGAAACTTCAAAGTACGACCAGATTTGAGTTGCAAAATAGTTAAATTTCTTCTGACTTGTGTTTAACATTCACTGCAAGATTTGATCTGCATTCACCTCAATCAATATCACATGCACTGGTGTCAGTGTTCTCTCTCCCATGTCTGGAACTTCAGAAAACGAATGCAGTTCAGTTGAATATTTTTGTGTCATGTATTCATCCGCAAGTTTCATACCGAGCTAGTTAGGTGTTATTTTCAAGCACGTGCTAGCATACAGCATGTTGAATAAAACTTTGAAATGAAGACCAGAACGAAATAGTTCTGGCTTACAGTGCACATACCACAACAGCAAGTCAAGTGTAAAGTATTCAAATTCATTCAATTTTTGAAAACTGATCAGGACGAAAAAGTTTTGAGTTTTTAATTTGCAAAAATCAAAAAATTTTGCGAGTGCTGGCAAAACGAGAGCTGCAACAGTAACCGCAACAAAAGAAGGAAAATGTGCCACAGCCCAATTCGAACCATTGAAAACAAGGACTAACTTCCGATAAAAAGTTAACCCTTTCTGAACGAGCTCAACCGTCCCGTACTCGACTAGAAATTTTCTGTTTGGTGCAGTGTCTATTTGTTTCCAAAAAATTCCTGACTTTCTGGTGCGGGAAACATAACAACGATAATTTATTTACATACCAACATTAATGTTTCAACCATGGGCGCAATTTGGTGGGACGTCCCCCGTGCCCCCCCACTTTTTTAGACGGGGGGGACATAATATGCCATTTTCTCCCCACATTTTTCTCTTAGGATTTTATTTGGAGATGTTTGAAAACTAATTGTGACGTTTGTCACGTTTTGTGTAAAGAGTTTTTCATGTTAGATGTTACACATAGCCATGTTGATGCTGAAATAGAGTTTGACGTGGCATCACTGATTCTGATATTTTTATAAAATTTTACTTCTAAAAGTGATTTTTAGTGTTTTGCAAGTTTCTAGAGACTGCAAAAGTTAACTGCCTCCGACCGACATTTATCCAGTGCGGTTTACTGTAAGAAAGGCACTGTCTTGAAACAGTGAAGTTTAACCGCTGCACACGTGAGAGACTACAGTACAGCCGTGATTTGTTTCGTGCAAAAACGTTGGCTAACTGGCTTTACTGTAACGTTGGTTGTCACATATTCAGAAACAGACAGCGCAATATTTAAAGATGCAAGTGCATAATGTTAGAAAATTAAATTTTCAAGCAAACCTCTGCGAAGTTTTTGCCGAAGACAAACAGCAGCACTATTGTGGAGACTTTGGTTTAGAATGGGCAGTTTTGCAGGACTGTCTTCAACCATTAGTAAACAGGATTTTCATCAAAACTTTAGAGAAGTATTGACCTAGCTACATATTGTCCTGTAGCTCAAAACTTAATGACTTGGCTAGGAATTAAAGGTAACTTATACATTTAGCCTTATCTCTTGTGTTTCACAACAAGGGTGACCAACAAATTCAAATGGTAGTTACACCCACAATGCAGCAATGTTTTCATTCAAGTGCGAAACATTTAATTTACAGGTATCCTAGGCATGGGTGGCGGAACTATTTTCAAAGTAGGGGGGCACAAGTGCACGTCAAAAAAACTAGAAAATTTTTGGGATTTGAATTGACAACTGTGTCGCCACAAGCACTGAAATATGACGTCATTTACGTTTGTCAGCATGTTTAAGCAATTTTATGCAGAATTTGATAAGCCCTCAACGACCTCTATCTACACAACACCCTATTTATCATACACTAAACTGACTTGAGCACATAAATGTTACTAGTTGTTCTTAGTCTTGCACAAAAACAATTTACTTCAACACTGGACCCAATACGAATTGTGTTACTTAAACTTATTTAAGCAAAATGCGAAATTTTAAAGTGGGGAGCCTAGACCCATGTGGCCCCCAGGTCCGCCACCTATGAGCCTACGTAACACCTAGTTTTGCTGGACATTCTTTTCGTGTTATTGCAGGTGAAACGTGGTAGCCTACTATTTGCCAATTCACCGTTGTTCATTTTGATTTCTGTTTAATTTCAAATATATTTTCGTGTCGTTATGCATGTATAACTCTAGAATAAAACTTTTGACATTAATTTCACCTATTAAAACTTGATGTTAAGCCTGAAAAATTTGTTTGTGAAAAGACTGAGCTGCGTGGCATAACTGACAGAAGTCACAAGGTAACAGTCACCAGCAGACCCGTAACCAGCTTGGCGCACCAGGGGGGCGAAGAATTTTCTGAGGGAGGCCCACATTTTACGTCGATGGCATGTACGAAAACAATGTTTATGAATACAATATATTCAATACATTTTTTCAGGGGGGCGACGCCCTCCCTTTAGTTACGGGCCTGGTCACCAGATGAATTTAGGTATGCAGAAATCACATTGTAGGCTAGATTGGTGTATGGGTATGTATTCAGAAATACTTCTGGTTCGTTTTCTTTTGGATATCTTGAAATCTTCTCTAGTTGACTTGCATAACTCTGCTGGGAGTTTGATTGATGTTGGGAAAGAGTTTTGGACAAACGATGTTTGGACAATCGAAAGGGTACCCAATATCATGCAGGGGCTGACAAGGGGAGATTGAAAGGATACATCCTCCACCCATCAGCAGTAAAAATAAATTGTAAATCATTTTGTGAAGTGGACTACGCTAATTTTAGCCAAACATTTTTGCTACTGTAAGAGGATATCAATGGAGATTTGGCTAGGGGTGGGGCTGCATGCATGATGCCCAGTAGCTAGATTTGCAGCATTTTTAAAGAGTAGAAATGTCCAAGAAAAATCTTTAGCTATCATACCTTGCAATATATACATCATACCTTGCAATTTATCGTTTTTTAACGTTTAAGCAACTTAAACAAGACATCGAATCGCGTTGTAAACTACACGTCTTATAAGATGCATGAAAACCGATGTGTTCTACTTAAGAGTGATATGCACGTGAGACCAATGCGATTCACCGTTTTGTGCACTCTAATAGACAGCTCTGATAAAACTCAAGTGATGTATTCTACTATATTGCTGTGCTTGTTTGTATCATAGTCTGATAGTAGTGCAAAGATACTGAACTACAGTACCATGTCCAACAACAAAATATATTTTATTAATTTCTAAATCATTTGCAGGGATAAAGCAAAACGTGATTACTGTTGCTTTGAGAACATCTCTGAAAAACAAGGTTGGGAATGTGTATTTGTAAACCTTCACTTCCGCATCGGCTCGACAACTATATTGGTTTTACATCAAGAAGTCCCCCCCACATTTTACAACAAAATTGCGCCCATGGTTTCAACCTCAAGTCAGGTTGACCTCAACTCAGGCTGAGTTAGAAACTTACGCTCACATATTCTCTTCTCATTAATTTATATGTCTAATAACGCATCCTCTTATTAAAAAATAATTCTATCATTTTGGTTGACCACATTTTTCGGATACCACATGGCTAGCAACATGAAAAAAAACAGTAGAGTGGTCAGCAAGTTGATTTTTTTCATTGCAAAATAAAGAAGAAGGCTGAAGTCCTCAGTACCACTGCCATAAGTAGCCAACCACAAATATTTTTCAAACTATAGAGGTATTTTCAGCGTAATAGTAAAACCTTGAACGGGTACATTTTAGTCAAAACGTAAAACTAAGCAAGAATCGAGTCATTGAGTACAATCTAGTCGGGATTGGATTATGTTTTTGGATGGATCTACATAACTTGAGTAATTTTTTTTCTGCAATGACCCGAGCAATCAATGCCACTTTTTTGATATAACTCGGTGGCTCCGGCTAACTGCCTTTGTTAACAACTGCACTCAAAACTGCGAAGTGTAAGGGCGACGGTAGTTCATTGCTAGAGTGTCCGCCTCTCAAGTGGAAGGTTGGGTCTTCGACCCCGTGAATCGTGGTCAGGGTTGCGCCTTCCCGAAAAATATATACCCCCTCCCCCGAAAATATCAGCAGGTTGCGACAAAAATATCAGCAGGTCGCAACCTGCTGATATTTTCGCGGGAGGGAAATGATGGTAGCTTGTTGTTGTACCTCTCATCTAAACATGTTTTTGAAAATATCTGGGGACAATTGCCCGGTTGTCCCTGGTTCCTCTAAAAACCGCCCCGACAAGAGGCACCATCCAGGTTTCGGCCTGTCGCCGTTTGTCGACAAATAAATCTGTCGCATTCCATGCGGTCCAACAAAAAAAACTGCAAACGCGTTTGCAAAGAAACCTTCTACAACATATTTGAGAGTTAAATTCCACTCATTTCACCTTCAAACTACTATGTTGATTAAATTTTGTGATCAAAACCTTGAACGCAGTTATCAACACGAGAAAACATTGTAGTCTTTTTGAATTGGTGCACTCTAATACCCAACGCACCATCATTTTTTCACACGCAAAATATACTTATTTCTTAGGCTAGAAAGACATGTAAGTACTCCCAAGCCACGTGACCGAATCCAATACAAGCTAACAAGCACGACAGGCAGAAATTGCGTAAAAAAGTGTGATTCTATGAATCACTTGCGCATGCCGGTAGTGGCTTCATTTCGATGACTCACGAACTAAATCATAAGGATCTAATTTAAAGACACATGGCAATATTCCTTGGATTCAGACGCGAAGTGTTAAAGCAAACGAATCCACGATTTCAACGCCTATGTTGAGAACTATGCGGGTATGGAAAGGGCTTGATTAGTTACAGGCCAAAACACAAAAGTACATCCAACAGTGTTTTGTTTGTGGTTTGATAAGCGGCTTAAATATCAGACATTATGGATCATTTTTACAGAGTAGGTTTACGGATATATCACACTGACGTCGGGTTGACTTCATCACAACAGCTGATGTTAATAAAACTCAGTGTATCTTTTTCTTCTAAGTGCCTGGTAAGGGTTCAATGAAGCCGTCAATTTTGTAAGCTCGCTTCACTCCATCCCAAACACGTACATGACAACCATCCGCTTTTGCAGATCAATTGCAGTCAATTTCGTGTTATAGGAACTCTGCCTATATCAGGGTTCGTTTCTGAAGACACGTTATAGGATTAGAAGCATCCTGTCGCGTTGCTTTTGCAACAGCAAAAAAATGAAACGGCATACTGTTGGGGAGTGACTTATGAAACATCAAAACATACACTGTGGATACAATCGAAGAGAGAACAAAAGAAGAAACTTTAAGAAAATTTATTTATCAAACCATACAGTACGTTGTTGTACAAGTGTTGTGATATTTTAGATCAGGACTCGGCAACGTTTTGGTGAATGCGCGCCTATTTAATGTTCCATATCGTTCAATAGACCAACTGCACCAGTATTTTTGTACAAATCAAGGTCAATAATACTTCTTGTGAATCATAACAAAACTGATATGTAAAACTAGGAGCTTCTGCGTGCCATTAAAATTGCTTGGCGTGCCAAATGCGGCACGCGTGCCGCAGGTTGCCGACCCCTGTTTTAGATCATGTAGCAGATGAAACTCGAAGTAATAAGGCAAGAGTCACCCCTCAGTTAGATGAGTCAACTAATATGTCGAACTGCACGTATTTGTTATTTGACCGTCGATACATACATGCAGTTAAGTTCAAAAGATGGAGTTCTTGACGTGCGAAAGTTTAGAGACGACTGGCGAAGTGACTGATGACCAGGAAAAAATGAACAACTTCTATCAACAAAATAAACTCGTGAGATCACGTTGGCTTGCTATGCACAGATGGCGCCTCTTCTATGCTCAGTGAAGTCAGGTTTTACAACTCTGGTGGATAAACGGGCATTGCACATCATTTCTACCTCTTCATCAACATGCACTGGCGAGTAAAGTCCTTCCAGAATATTTGGAAATAGCTTTGAAACACGTAACTGAACGTATAAATTTTATCAGGGTGCGGGCTCGTCTTTTCAAAGTGTTTTATACTGTAAAGATGAATTAACTGATCTTCAGTGTTAAACAATGCTTTCGTCCAAATACATATCTTGCAACTGTGACTCCTCCAAATTCTGGTATGGATTGGGCGAAGAGTTTCCAACGCTGTCGAAGAGCGCCTTTGAAGTTATTATACCTTTTCAAAATACTTCTCTGTGTGACGCAGGGTTCTCCTCAATGATGACCATAAAATACAACATCGATCTCGACTGATTCCCAAGGATGACATGAATCTCTTTCAAGCACTGTTCCCAGAATATCAGATATTGTGCGTAGAAAACAAGCACAAAAGTCCCACTGAGTGACTGACTGGTTGAAATTGCTTGTCATTTTTCAATACAAGAAACATACATGGCTATGTAGGCTACTCCTTCTTCCCAATGTTTTGCTCCTTGATTCAGTGATATGCCGATTCGTATGAAACTATTTTTAGAATTAAACAACCTCAGCGAACCACTTCTAAGTATTCATGCTTGCTTATAAGAGCATTTCATTAAAGGTTTATTCCAGAGACTGATAAGGTTTGTACAAGCATTGATAGGCGTAGCTGGGGGGGCCTAGGGAGCCATGCTCCCCCCAAAACATTTAGAAAATATAGTCATTTTGAGCCTTGAGAGGCGGTATCCCAAACAAAATAGCGTTATTTGCCTAAAATCAAACATTTTGCCCCCCTTAAACATTTTGGGCTGTCTACGCTAGTGCAAGCATTACCCTAAGATTTATTCCAATAAGCAGAAAAATTCATATATCTGAGTGTAAGTTTACAACGTTTTTCCAGAACCTGCCCCGGACCCTTTCTACAAAAGTCATGCCTTGACACACTAAACATTGTTTGGCGTAAAATCAGTTTTTTTTTTATATTTTGTTAAAGGGCAAATGAGATAAAAAAAGGTTAAGAACCACTGCTCTAGCAATAATTTAGAATGTATTGTATAACGCCTTCACTCCCACACGCAACGCGCTAGACTTAAGCGTGCATGGCAGTAACAAGGAACACACAAATACACGAAAGAACACGAAGATAGGTACGTGGCGGTAGTAGAAAAACATACGCTTCATGGCGCTAGCACAATTACTTTGATGAAACTCAACAAGCATGAAGGGTACACGCATGAATGGCGCCATCACGGTTATCACCATATAAGTGCTCTAATGACTTCCAACTCCCAAGTAGACCGATTTATAAAATGCATGAGGGAGTTGGAGGCTGCGAAGGACCAGGGCCATTTAGGCTGCAGACCTCCCTAGAGAAAATCTACTTATAGTGTAAAGCAGTGATTCCCAATCTTTTTTTGGCTAGCGCCCCCTTTTCTGACAAACAAATTTCTATCGCCCCCCTACCATGCCTAGCACATATATCAACACAATTTTTTCTTATTGTGTATTTGGTATGTTTGAAAATGATTAAAACAAGAATGAGCGCAAAGATGCATTTCACTATAAAACCTAATTTAGTAAATTAACTCATTTAGCAGATGGAAACTGTTAGAGTTCGTGACGGTCTCGATTTCGTTTGAACAACATTAAAGTTGGACACAAAGGTGGAGATTGCTGAGTTGGCTTTAATGAGGTTAACATCATTACCCTGCAATTGCAAATTTGCTTCACTGAACTTCGTGAAGATATCTGTGTACTTTGACAGTCAAGATACTGTTTATGTGACACCCTTTGACAGCCACAAATTATGTCCAGCACATTCTTCTAGGAGGGGCAAAAAATTTTAGGGGGCTTCGCCCCTTCGCCCCCTCTGGTTACGGGCCTGCAAGTCGATTTTGATACACTACGAAATTACCTATGACACTGTTATGAAAAGCAGTGGTGTTGGAGGTGGGGGTGAAAGCGCACCCCCAAAAGTTTTGAATTGCTGAAAATCTGGGCAAAATCCCTGAAAATCCGGGTAAAAATTGCACCCAACATTGTTTGATTTCATAAAACGGCGCCCAAGGTTCGCAGAAAAACATATGAAGACCTATTTTGAAGGTCACACCAAAAAAAGATCTTGATGATCTTTGTGGGAGAAAAATTGCAGGTAAAAGTTGCACAAATAACTTTTTGGGCAAGTTTGGGAACATGCGGGCAAAAATCCTTCAGGCAAAAAATCGCACCCGCAAAATGTGCCTGCTCCTACACCTTTGATGAAAAGGCCCCTCCTCCCACGTTGCCCCCCTTTTTGAAAGGACAGAGGAGGAAATGTCCCTGCCATTCCTCCATTCTCCGGCGTCCCTGTGCATATTATTCTACACGCACTCTTTTTACTCGTTGTTGTAAGCTGCAAAGTGTCACTGTAACGAACATAAATTGTCAGCGGTATCCTAAGACAGAGCAGTTCATAACTGCAAAAATATGCGCAACGCGTTAAAACAGGGAGTAGAACACACCCAGTGCTACGTCAGCGCAGTCCACAACTTCAAAAATACAAAGCTAAGCGAATGTCTTATCGAATAGCAGTCGATCAGAAGGTATGCCGCTGGGATGGCGGACACCCAGGGTTGACAGTTTGAAATTTGCAAACTACACATGAATTGAGAATGCGCATAAAGTACGCAAGAAAATTTTCTTTTTTGTTATGTGGCTGTTGTGTGTACAGTTACTAAGGAGATAGAATAGATACGGGCTTGTGTGCCAGAGCCATTATGATCAGTCCGCCTGAACTGCCAATTAATGATGAATCTCTAAACGAAGCACATATTGCACGAACAGGTGTGCGACTATATTAGCACAAAAAACGAAACGGGAAACTAGTGATGCATCACAAAATCAACTAAATCAAGCATGTTGAAATTGGACAGTTTTGACATTTGGCTCAGAAAATCAATTAAACGTCCATAATTATCTTCAGTGTTATGTAATTGGACCTAACCAAAATATCACTCGTTTTTGTTTTAAAAGCCCACTCAAAAAAAGTAATAAAACCCAATGGTGTAGGAGGCGGGG
>JGI24158J21664_10009960_pt1 | contig 12682 bp, 7 predicted proteins | sample Ectturendosymbi3_FD_21664 | JGI IMG/M metagenome (IMG submission 21664) | reverse complement strand
AACACTTTGGCCTAGCAGTTGGGCCCTAGGCCAGGCAACATGAGCCAAAATGACCCTAAAACTACTTCACTTATGACGTCAGTCACAAAAAATTCGCACCCCCTAACCAAAAAAATTTTTTCAAGTGCAATCTACTAGACTGGCCGATCTGTTTGAGCTCTTGAACAGTTCTCTAGCGCAATCGCCGGAGGAGCTAGGGTGTTGGTAAGGCAACCGAAAACTGCTGTTTTTTAGGCCGAAATCAAAGTGCAAATATTTCGTACGCCAGCTCTCAACGTGTTAAAATAGCTGAAAACTTCTGATTATCTTATGCACTCATAATAAGCAGGGATAAAGCGCAAAGTAAAGCAGAATTTAACCTGTAAAGCTTTGGAGAAAATAAGACTGGTTACCATGCTGAAAACATAAATCCACATTTGTTTACATTGCATTTTTATACTGACCTGAATGCGTCTGAAATTCACAGACAACACCTTCATTTCCTGACGCACAGATCGTGAAAATGTGCCCAGAACAATTTTAGAAAACGTTATAAGCAGAACACTTCTGAAATGCATTTGAACTTTATAGCCAACACCTTCGTTTCTGGATGCTTATATCGTGAAAATGTGCCTGGAACATTTTTGCAAAATGTTTTTTTTTTTTGCAAAATGTTACATACCGACAACTCCCAAACTGCATCTGATCTTCGCAGCAAATACCTTCGTTTCCAGGCGCATAAATCATGACAAGCCGATTACTCCCAAAATGCGTCTGGGATTCGACAAAAGCTTGGAAAACTACATAAGGGATCGGCGTGTTTGTAAAGGTTAAGAATCACTGTAATAACGGTTAACCAATTAACCGAGAGCATTTTTGCTATCCGATATCCGGATATTTTACTATAGGTTAACCGGATAAAAAAACAACATTACTAATGCGTTTTTTTAACGGGATTCTAGTCTGCAAGCTCTCTATGAAGCTCGACTTACAATCAAGCCAACTTCCACTGTGGATAATTTTTTTTGCTTGAATAGGATCTTTCACCTCTTGGTTCCATGTTTTTTTGCGATTATTCACCATGTACCAAGTCTTTTCAGTCCACATACCTGAGCAACAGATGAAGCTATAGTTGCTGTGAACAACTGCCACTCCACCTCTGCTGTGAAATATGCCCTGCTGGTTTTCAAGACATTTGTTGCAGACCACCAGGTGATCATCCTTGTAACACGAATGTTCAACACAGAACAAAACAATAGCTGCAACTCTGCAGTAATCACGCAAAGCTTCACGCTGTGGCAGCATTTGTAATAAGCTGCTCATTGAGTCTTCCTGATGAGACATGCAATTCACATGTTTGCACAGTGTTTACATGTATTATGTGTCTTACTATTTATGCCTTATTTTTCTGTTTGCATTTTTGCCTTTATCTTGATGACCTCATCAGTGTTGCAAGGGAGTTGTACAGTGCGTCAGTTGGCAAGTTTGTTTTTATCGGAACACTTGAATATTCTCTGCTCCTTTCGGCTATGACCATGGTACCATGCTAAAGACTAACTGTCTCCTTGTCTGTCAATGGTCAGCAAAAGTTGCTGTTATGTGATCTTGAACACAGAATCAAAAGGCAATAAATTGTTCAGAGTAATCTCTCAAATCCATTGCCTGCTTCATGTCTCAAGAACCTGACAGCCTTACCTGAACAAGATTCACTGATTAAATTTGTGTTTTTGCAGAGCAAAACACCTCAACAAACTGTTTCAGGCAATTTCAGTGCCAAAATTTAAGATATTTGCATTGCTTCACAGTAATTTGGATGTGAGTTGCTTTTTAATAACATTTTGAGTCAGTTCTGCTTTCTTTGTTTGATTTGGTTTTCATATGATGTGCTGCAACAACCTGCATGTGTGAATAATGTTCTAGAGCAGGGGTCGGCAACCTTCCCTAGTCACAGGCCAAAAACTGCAAAGTATGGCGAGCCGTACTAATTTTCCACCAACAACTCCCTTCCCTTTGTTGTTTATGATGTTGTTAAAAATAGGGAATTTATGGTATTTTAATCGGATTAACTCCTGGTTTTCAGAGTTCATAATGAAAGCCCAAAATATGACATACACTAGATTTATAGCACAGTGCGGTTTCACATAAGTAGTTGCTCATACATATACAGTACAAGCAGTCGCAAGGAGGGCAGATTCATGAAATATAATGCCACTAAGTGGGCAACACAGTTAGTTACTACAAGTTGTAAGGGGCTGCGGCCGAAAGATTTCGCTCAGCAGGTCTGATCCAACCCGCGGGCCATAGGTTGCCGACCACTGGTCTAGAGCTAGGCCGATGCATAGGCATGCCGATATGATGACAATGATGCTGGTGTATCATAACGACAAATTTTCGATAATATATATCGGCAATATTTGCTCGTAAAAGCCGGTAGCTGGCACCTTGTTATTGTTCTGCATGGAATGTTCGGAAACCCAAGTTGCCACTTCGTCTCTGACTTATTAATGCAAATTCTCTGTTAACCATGCGCAGCCCTCAGACTACATCAAGTAGTGCACAACAGTGTTGCCAACTCTTCTTACAACGGTATACCAAATCTAGTCTAAAAATATACCAAGTCTCTCTGTAACAAAAGACTTAAAATTTAATGCTGTTTTTCCATGCTTTTACATGATCAACAATTGCTCTTGTGCAGTGACATCATTTAGAACAGGTTTCTCAACCGGGGCCCTTGGTCCCCCTTAGGGTCCACAGAGCGGTTCTCCATGGGCCACAAGCAGAGGCGTTTATTAAATAGCTCTGCCGTGATATTGCAAAACCCACAACAAATATAGATATTTCTATTGATGAGCAAGGGGGCCACAAGTGTTGAGAGTCCTCAGAAGGGGGCCACAGACCATGAAGGTTTGAGAACCACTGATTTAGAAGCTGTAACCTCAATTTCTACTTTCTTGACTTCAGCAGTGACAGGTTTATCAACCACTGGACTCTTCAATCTTGCAACACCTGCATTTGCATTTTCATTTCTTTTGTGGTTCATCGCATAAGTGCCAGGTGGCTGTAAAGAGCTGAAACTCACTCAGCGCATGCTTCTACTACGGTCTTGTCAGCAGTATACAAAAGGAGAAGTTCTTCACGTCCATAATTTTTTTTTATGAGTAATTCAGTTCAGGCATATATGACATCTTCGCTATATTTGGTCTACTTACTTTTCATCAAAAATCGTATGATATCAGAGTAGCATTGTTAGTGCTCAAACTGTTCAGTGAGACATATTTTCAGTGTAGTTTTTGTGATAAACTGCAGTTGAATGAAAGTATACTTTTTATTTTTGAAAACCGGGTCCAGCACACCCAACGTTAGTATTAACGTGACAGAAATCGAGCGATAGTAATCCAGGGTTAACCGCAGGCCCGTAACCAGCTTGGGACACCAGAAGGGGCAAAGACTTTTCTGAGAGAGGCCCAAATTTTTTCTACTATGTCCAATATTTTTAAACTAGGTCCAACACATCTTTCCAGGAGGTGCAAAATTTTTTCTAGGGGGGCTTCAGGCCTGGTTAACCCAAATGCATGCTTACTCCATAAGCAAAAACACCTATGTTTTGTTTGTTTACGCCAGCTATGTCTAACCTGCGGCCCAGTTTAGTTTTTCGCTGTAGTAAAAGTATCCCATATACTGACAACCTGTCTTTACTTTGACATTTTTAAATTTGACATTTTAATGCAGGTGGTCCTCAGTCCTGCTTTATCACGTCTGTTACCATTGCAGTTAGGATTCGAATACTTTGAGTACATTAGCTGAAAAGCTAAATTTAGTTTGCTAAGATCAAAGTATGCCATTCAATGTGCAGCCCTCAATAATATGTCATTCAATGTGCGGCCCTGGCCAAGACATTGACATAATTTTTGGCTCAGTAACCCATTTGGGTTGGACATAGCTGGTTTACGCTTTGCAAATTACCAAAGATTTTGGTTTACAGCCTCAACTAAGCCCTTCAACAAAAATATACCAAATACATACCAAAATTTTTGTATGTACCAAATCAAAAATTTATACCAAGCACTTTGAAAATGTACCAAAATTTTGAAATATAAGCGCTAGTTGGCAACACTGGTGTGCAATAATTGTAGGTAATGAGACCGCTACGCAAACGTCCCGATAAACTGCACTATGACGTAACGTTCGTTTGCAGTTTTTTGCACGGTAAGCAGATGACTGCCTGCTAACAAAGCAGGTGATGTGCTGTGGTGGTTGTGATTGACTGTTTTACTTGGTTTTAGTAAGGCCACCTAGCAAGACAAGGCCTTCAGCGTGCGTTAGAAAACATGCCTACGTCACAGCGAGCTGTGACCCGGTTTGCGCAGATTTCGATGTCGTCCGGTTCTTCATTGCAGTGAGGTGATGGTTTCTGTTAGCAATGCTTCGCATTGTTGTTTACCTTCTCGTGAGATGTGTATCTGAGCATAGGCACATAGGCCCACACAAGGGTGTACGTACACGCAAAACATGTTTGCCTGTTTGAGGTTTGTGGATTTGCTTACTTACACGCTTGATTTAGACTAAGACTATTGAATTCAACAGCAACAACGGATCGAAACATGCTGTAACAGTACATGAAAACATCTTTGTGAGTTGGTTTAAGCATTGTGGCCACTACTCTGCGATACTGCCAAGGCAGTGTTATAAAATTTTTTTTGGAAAGTGTTACTAAAAATAATACCTGAAGAATACTGTTCTCTTTTTCTGATTCAGGTACCTAATTTAACTCATATGGTGCTACAACTCTGTTTTATGTTCAACCCGTTAGACTACGTTTGCTTTCAGTCGAACCGATTGGTTGAAGTGATCATGTGACGTGTACATTATGCAAAGAGACAAGGATATAGGTGTTGCAGTTAGGGTTTAGTGTACAAGTCACACATCCCAAACAAGAAGCTACTGATCACTTTCCCAGCACTGAAACCATGGCAAAAGCCTACTTGTCCATGAGAGTGAACTGCTACAGACAACACAGTCAACTGAGCAAGTCATGCAGTCCAAACGTGTCATATGACCAGTTCAGCCACTCATGTTTAGCTGAAGGCAAAATATCTCCAGGAGTGTTTATTTTGCCTCATAAGGCAATTAAAAATTGGAGACAGTTATCGGCAACGAAGAATTGAAAACATTGGTATCGGCCGAAGAAAACCTTATGGTCGAGCTCTAAATGGTATTACATGTTACATATCATTTTCAATTGTCTTTTCAGGTTCTCCAATGTCGCAGACTTCTATGCCTGTCTACTCATGTGCTTGCAGCTCCAAACCTAGATGATAAAACACACATCGATGTTGTTATGCAAGTTTCTTATTACAAGAAAACATTTGCTGGATTATGCCAAAAACTAGGCCTTAGGGTAAGTTGTTGTTTGGCAAACATTAGGTAATTAACTAGTATAATTCTGTAGTAAATTAAAGCCTAGTTGTCCTGTATTGAATGTTGCTACAAAATTTTAAAAAAAATTTAATTTTGCAATCAGACGTGAAGTCCATAGTACAAGCACACACTGTCTGCACAATGCAGGTTGATAAAAACAACGTTTTACAACGGCAATGGAGGCACAACCACAGGGTTACAGACACATTCTTAACACTATTGTTTGCAAACCCGTAACACTTGGTACAACACTACTTCCAGAGTAGTACGCTAAGTCTTAAACTGGTCAAGGCCAGGTAAAGTATGCATGTGTTATGGCATGACGTGCTCTCAAACGAACAAACACTGTATTGTCCGAGCACTCAGTCACAAAGTAAAATGCGATTGTAGTGCTCAAAGAATAAGGACAAATATAAACAGTCTGACTGCATCAAAGCACACAACCATACGTTGTTAGACTTTCTGCATCCGTCAAGAAACAGGTACACATTTTTTCGCAATAACGCCTCAAAGGTAGGATGTTGCATTGTACTTGATGACTACTAACACTCGCTCGCCACAGCAGATTGTATAGAGCCCTGCACCCAAAGTATAGGCTACACGCAATCTCTGCATGCATGATATCCTGAAATTACATCATAATTGTGATGCATACATGGGCGTACAAAAGGAACGAAAAAGTAGATTTTTGACTGCATTTGAACATCGGGAAAAAGAGGCTCGCAGCTTGTTTGCTGTACAATATTGGTATCGCCGTTGTCTCTTAATGGCTTTGTCATCTGAGAGCTCAGTATCCAGCATAACTCCCAGATATTTGTAGTGGTTAACAGATTTTACGTTTTGACCACCCATTGTCAGTAATGGGGTGACTGTGCTTTTTGCACTCTTAACTGTAAACGTCATACGAACAGTTTTGCTGTAATTGAAATAATTCCATGCGATTCCACATAGCCTGACACACATCAAGTATACTTTGCAACCCTCTTACACTTGGGCAAAACACACAAGTATCATCAGCAAATATTCAAACGATTTAATAAGACTTCAACAATACAACACACCCTGCTTTGATGTTGTTTAGTTCAGTGGATAAATCATCTGAATGTACAGCAAACAAGTATGGACTTGATACTCTCCCATGTCTAACCCCATTAGTCACATGAAACGGTTTAGACAAATGCTTGCCCCATTTTATTTGCATCGTTTGTTCCTTGTACCAATATTTTAGCAACCGCACAAAACACATTGGCACCTTTCTTTGAATTAATTTCTAATGTAATTTCATGTGTAGGGGAAGGTGAGGTACAGTGGATGCTTTTTTGCATTTTCAACCACTGCTACTTTAATTCAAATCCAAACAAGATCAAAATTTATCACACAATAAAGAAACTCTATATACACAATATCATGCCAAAACATGAAAATAGCGCCCTTCAGAAAAAATTTTACAACCAGTTTGAAAAGGGTACTTTTTCTGTCAAATGTGCCCCAAATTTGTTTGATTACCAAACATTAAATGAAACCAATGCAGTATGCTGAAATTCATGCTTTACCATACAAATACATTGTACCTCTAAGCACACAATAAACCTAAAAATGCTCATAGATCAGAATTATTCTGTATTGCATTTCAATATAACCCCACAAGCTTTACCTTGCTTAGACTGACCTAGTGGCAATATGTTGAGCGTGCCCCACATTTTTTGACAGATGTGTCCCCTGCATAACTAAAAATAAAATGAAGCGCCAACTCAGCTTGAAAAGAATTTGAAATATGGCATTATCAAATAATGTTCCACTGCCCTGACTACAACGTCACAAAAACTCAGAACAGAAGATGTTGGTTAACGTGGGCAAGACCCAAATCTTAATGTGATTTTATAAATTACTTTTGGGTAGCAAAACACAACTTGCTCTGTAACTCGCAACAGCGGCGGCCTCTCAAGGAAAAATTCGCTTTAGTACCACGGCTGGTGTGAGACTAAATCACCATGGAAACTTTAAGGTTCAACGTTTTCATCTTTTTGAATAAATAAAAAAGACGACTGTGCCCCACCTTCTAATCCAAAAGAGGCTGTCAATTTATACTAAACATTACAAGTGATGGCTTTAACAAAGCTGACTATGTGGATACAGTCGTTCATCTTTTCTGACAATTGATTTGGTAAAACTTTGATCACTAAGGCTTCCCGATATAAGCCGCACTACGTAATGTGAATGGATGGATTCTGACATTTCACTAACGCAGCAAAGCCTCTGGTTTCGCCCACAATTCATGCTTAACACCAGGCCTACCATGTAGTTGTGAAAACGTCACTTATAATGTAACAAAAACAACATAAACACACAGTGGAAGTGTACCTAGGGCAGTGGTTCTTTAACTTTACAAACACACCGAACCCTTAACGTGGTTTTCCAAGCTTTTGTCGAACCCCATATTTGCCCAATATAACAGAAAGTAAAAATGGCTTACATGTTTCAGATGACCTTCGTCGAAGCCAGTCTAAGAACCACTGACCAAGGACTTGAGTTAGCGAACTCCATACTCATATTTTTTGATAAAATTATTCCCCAAACATCGTCTCGCGGCACATCGATGTGCCGTGGCACGTCGGTTGCGGACCACTGTAACTAGCTAACATTGATTCGCTGAGCAGTATACGCGTAGTAAGTTGATGTGCAAAATGAAGATCCCCATTTTAAATTTACGTGCTTTGAGGGGCACTCCAGCAAACCAAACTAAGCATTTTACTCACTAATCTGTAATCATTATAATAAAAATAAAATCATAAACAAAAGCTTAGAAATCTTTGAAAGCGTCTAAACTAAAAATGGGGGTCCTCATTTTGCACACCCTGCACACTCACTGAGACCACTGCGGAGTGTAGACATCAGTGATAATGCTCAGTTGATGTTTTTTTTACACGAAGTAACAGAGGACTTTGAAATTTATGAGGAATGCTGTACGTGGTTAGCATGAAGTCAACGACAACTTGTGTGAATATTACCCAGGAAATTTTGAAGATAGTTGAAAATTTTGATTAGATCCCAAGGAAATATCTGGACTGACGATGGATGGGGCACTCACAATTGCAGAGAAACACAATGGATTTATCAAGAGGTTTCTTCAGTTTGACCCCACCAATAATTAAATCAAACCCAGCCAATAAGCTTCATTGGCGCGTGCTCAATCCATTGTACCAAATAACTGATTGTAGCTGGTATGATACAGCAAATTGTAAATGCTGAATCAGTGCTCAAATGTATTCAGTAAGTTATCAAAATGAGTGCATGCATGGCGTTAATAATACCATTGTTTTACTTCATTTTTGCAGCCACTTCGAGCTGGAATTGCTCACCAAGCAATAATTGAATATTGTTTTGCTTACACCATGAAATTTCGCTTAAATCCATTGTGGATTCAAGCTGGACAGAATATGATTAACAACCCAAATTTTCTTACTTGTCATGGCAAAATGAGGGCTGCAAGTGAGTAAAGGAAGGTCAAATGTATGTAGCATTTATTTCTAAATTGTATAAACTGGCAATCATGACAAGAACCTGGTCCAATCACTTTTCAAAGTATTTGCAATACCGTATGAAGTCAGCAGCAGTTAAAGCAGCAAAATATGTTGAGTAACTGTAGTGCCGCTGTTATTCTCAAATATCCCTGTAGCAATTAAAAAATTGGTGGAGTATATTTATTATTGTCACTCCAAAAATTAATATTTGCATATTAAATATTTACCTTTATGGCTTGCCACCTTCCTGCAATGAAAAATATATCAGGTTTTTGTTCATATTCGTGGTTCGTCATGTGCATGTGTTCTGTCAATAGCGATGTCGAACCACCCTTTCCAACACGTTATTATGAGAAGAGAACGCCACAAAAGTGTTTTGCTATTGGGACACTTGGGTAGTTCTCCTTCGAAATTCTAGTAAACCACCAAACCTACCCAGTTATTGGAAATAACTTGTGAATACACATTGTAGCTTGCATTAAACTTCAGTGCTGTTTTCTTGTGGATGAATCTTTGTTAAATCTTCACCCTCCGACCGTTGTAATGCTGTATTGCTGTATTTCATCATACTGTGTTTTGTAGCGCCATGATGTTATTATCAAAGATCTTCTGTTACCGACATTATACCTGAAATTTTATTATCGCTTGCTGACTTGCTAACAGCTATTTGCCGACTTATATGAACGTGCTTTTATCCACGCGGTGTGTTTGTCTTGACATGTTTTGTGTAATGTAAAAAAGAAAATAGTTATTTTCCTTTTCAAGTGTGTCAAACATGAAACCTATGACCAGGTCCGGATTAAGGGGGGGGGGGCAATTGCCCCGGGCCCCCGCTGCAAGGAGGCCCCCCGTGATGAAATTTATTTGTTTTAAATAAATTACTTGTTTGAAAAATTTTTGTGATTCTGAAGCCATACAAGAATACAACTCTATATTATATTCCTATGTTGCATTAAAGTATCAGGGGTACCCAACAGCAACTTATTTCTCTAAAAGTTTGTCTGTCTGCTAGTTTTAGTAAACGCTACTGGACATGGGTGGTGGAACCTTTTTCAAAGTGGGGGGGCACTAGTGCACATCAAAAAAATTGTAAAAAATTTTTTGTGGTTTGAATTAGCAACTGTGACGTCACAAGCATTGAAGTATGACGTCATTACATATGCACACCATTTGAAGGTCTAAATTACACAAATTTAGACAAAATTACACAACTGTGAAAACGTATCAGTGAACCACATGAAACTAAAATAGGCTGTTACAGAGGCCACCCAGGCAATCAGTGTCACTCGGTCTCATCATACGATTTATTCTGATTGAATAAAACCGTTCGATGCTTGCGTCACTGAAATTTACATTTGCTCTCATTCTGGCTGGCATTATCGTTGCTCTGTGAGGTTATGTTATGTAGCAATCAATGAGAAATTCTCACGATAACTTCTCCATTGTTGAGTAACGTACGTCACAGAGCAGTAATAAAGCCAATAAGCCCTCCGCTTACTAGGCTCATTTATATTAGCCCGTGTTGTTGGACAATGTATTGTTCATTTGAAATTATTCTCAAAATGGGAACTGTCCATTGAATTGAACTTTAAATCCAATGTTCTATACAAGTCCACTGCTTCAAAACACATTCAATCCGATATGAACTATGTTTTAAAAAATACTTAACTGCATAGGACAGCTCGAACTCTGCTGGATAAGCCTGAGTAAAGCGCAAGCCAGGGTCTACGAGAAGGGGTACGAGAGGTACACTGCACCCGGGCCCAAGGAATACTGGGGCCTGGGAGGATGAAAGTGTGCATGCTAAGTTTTTCTGTAATCAAGCCCAAAATTACTTGTGTATAAGCTAGTTGCCAGTGTCACAATTAATACATTTCTAAATCTTGGTATGGTAGATGTTTTATCTACAATCTGATTACTATGGAAACAAGCTATACACGTTTCAACGAGAAACTCAGAAGCTAGGGAGCCCGGTATTTGTCTTCGTACCCCTGGGTAAAATTATGCAAGCAACCTGAATTGAACTGAGGAAAAAAATATGCAAGCAACGTGAATTAAACTGCGGAAACGCTGCTCTCAATCACAATTTTAATCGGGAAAACTTTTTTATCGTTTAAATCAAACTCTTTAATTCCTGTACTCTATCTCGACTCCTCCATTTAATCTAACACTATTTAAATCTTTAACAAACATTAATAACTTTGAAATAAACTTTCTGCATTCTCTCTATGGGGAATCAGGTTGCGCTTTGCACCTCGTGTATAAATTCGATAAAGAAATTGTGAGGTGCAACAATTCTCCGACAAAGATCCTTAATTTGTTTGAATTCCCACACATGTTAACTAGCTGCTGAAACATCAAAACCCAAACTGCAAATGACAGATAAACTGAACAAAACGCTTCTCAGGGATAGAAAGTGGTGACAAATTGACGAATTAGACGATGGCGAATTAGACAAACAGAAATGTACACAAAAGATGGGAATTCTGCCGGGACCAACGAAAAAGTAACGAATTGACGAAATAAATGATGACGAATTAGACAAATTCAGCTATATTTCATTTTGCGTATAAGATTCACTAAAATTTCACTATTTAGAATGGTGTTAAAACGCTTGAAATTACCCCAATTTTTTAATGGTGTGGCACGAACTTTTCCTGAACACAAGCATGGGTGTCGGAAGAGGGGGAAGAATTTGAAAATTTCAGCAAAAAAGGCTGTTTTCTTAGTTTCTAGAGGTGAAAACTTAATTTCACCACTTTTGGCCCCCCTAGAAAAACTTTTAGAAAATTCCACTAGTGCCTCCCCTGAAAAAAATCCTTCCGACGCCAATGCATACAAGCATGTAAAATTACACCATTTTTGTGAAAATTGTGTTGTTGTTACACCATCTGGTAACACTGTTCAACAACACCAATGCGGTAAGCAATTTATAGCAGGGAGACAGACTGTGCATGGTGTATTCTGCCAAACAATACAAAATCCTGATAAATTCCTTACCAAATTACAAATAATATATTAGAAATAATATCGACAAAATACTGCCAAAATTATGCAAATGTTTTTTCAATGAACGATTTACTTTAACACTGACTCATTATTAATTGCTTCATAAGCTTGAAATATTTAGGCAAAATTCGACATTTAAAAGTGGGGGGAGCAGGCCCCTCCAAAAATAAAAGTAGGGGGCCTAGGACCATGCGGCCCCCCCGGTTCCACCAGCTATGCTACTGGATGGCTTATTAGTATTTCCGATTTTGTTCAATGCAAGATATTTGATTTCGCTGGTAACTTTTTCCTAATAATCGTTCTTTTGGCATGAGTATGACTCTCTACTCGTACATCACGCCTATTGCACAAATGTCACGAAAACATTACTATTTGCGTGCTAAAGTTAGTGGTTGCTAACTGCTGTTTAGTATCAATCAATGTTGCTACTGGGGTCAGTCTCGTTAACATCAGACTGTTGCTTTTTTCAACATCAGATAACATCAATTTTTGCACTTCAGTTTCATATAAGCTAAATGCTTCTATGGACAAACCTAACAAAGTGCGAGTACCCTTGTTGAATCCGAAACAGAGCGAAATATCGCCATTAAATGGAGAAGTCGTTTATAATTTACGTAAAATGTTAGTTCCAATGCAGCAAAGAGAGCTTCTTTAGTTTGAATCGATAACCAAACACACATTAGGGTCAGTGGCTTAGCTGACAGGAGGCAAAGGGCGACCTTCCCTCCTGGCAAGCACAATGTAAAAGCTGGGCC
>JGI24158J21664_10009959_pt1 | contig 12683 bp, 6 predicted proteins | sample Ectturendosymbi3_FD_21664 | JGI IMG/M metagenome (IMG submission 21664) | reverse complement strand
ACATTTGAGCAAACTACGTTCTTCTGAAACCAGGCGTGTACACTCCAACATTAAAAAACATCAGGTGGTACGCGATCTCAAAAAGTTTGAGAACCACTGCTGTAGAGTGTGAATGATGCAGCGGCCATAGTGGCAAATAGAAACGTGTCTTGCCTTCGGGCAATTTTTCTTTTGGTCTCGTGTGGAATAGATATTAAACTTCAAAATAAGCATAAAATCGAACATCAAAATTTTTGCTTTTCTGAATAAAATGACATGCATAAATGTTTGCTAAGCTTTGAAACGACATTAAGCAAAAAGGCATATTTTAGATTTTGCGTGGACTACAAAAGTGGTGTGGCATTCTCGTGGTCTGCGGTTTTTGAAAATAAGCTGCAATCAGCCTGTTGCGAAATGCTGGGGAAGTGGCAAAATTATCTATTTGTAAATCTTTTTGTTTGCATTGTTATATTCTCTGCGTTCTCTCGTTTTACCTCAGTGCGTCAAACAAGCGCTATTTGAACCTGAAACATCTCTGCCTCCCTCCCTGCCTTGCATGTCGCCTGACGCTAACACTGCGTAACAACAGCCAGCAAGATTGTATCGCATCAGGTTTCGCTGAAGACAAACAGCGCCAGGCCTACTGTGTCGATTGACACGTGACCAGAAGTCCTCGCCGTTACGTTGGTGGTCATCTGTAGAAAACAACATTGACTTCTTGTAAAATGTCAAGCGGGCGACGCGTTGTAACTTTATCGTTGCTAGACGGTCTTGCCGTGCTGCACAATAGTACAAGAAGAAAACAGATTCGCCTGTCGTCACTTGCGCTAACCTGAAAGTTTGCAAGAAAAAAATTATGTACTTTGCTTCTGGTCATGTTTTCAAAGTTCAGAATCATACTTGCTTTACGAAATGGCAACACGTTCTGATTAAAATGTCGCCAGTCAACAGCTACAAGACTGGGCTTTCACTAGAGACAAGCAGCTTTGCTGCTAAACCTGAGAGGTTTATCTGTGATAAAAGCCCGACAAGTTCGCATTAACTCTTTCATCTGTTTCATGTCACAGACCTTCACCAGATGCACAACGTACTACACACACGACCGAATGGTTTTTATGAGATCTACCAATAATTTTGCAACTTCCTGAATTCTTGAAGCGTAACCATGTCATGAATACGTCATAAAGGAAAGATGTTCATGGAGATTAAACGCAAATACCTTGTGGTTAGGAGAACGGCACCATATTTCAACCAGTAAGTTCCTAAAAAAGCACAGATGAATGATTCCTTGATAGTTACAATACAAACTGTTTTGGTACCTTTTACTGTTAGCATTAAAGTTGTAATGTTCCTGTTCCCTGCACAAAAAGTCTAAAAGCCATTTTTTTGCTACTTGGCGCATTTTCCCATAATCGTGGGGTGGTCGGTGTGGAATGCGTGAAAGTACATTTGGTATTCTTCCACCACCGCTCAGCCCTTTATCCTGTCGTAGGATTTTATCTTTGGCGAATAGTGCGCTTGAATTTAATAATTATCATTGCTGCACAAATAAGATTTATTGCAAGTACGCTACTTTCTATTTCACTGAATTAACATTTTTTTAATGTAACGCAACTTAATTTAGAATTAAGCTTGGACTGTTGTCATAAGCAAGCTGAAAGACTCTGAGTTTGAACAATCACAATATCTCATTAATATTGTGCTTTTCACTGTGAATGTTGTAAATAAATAACTAACAAATTATGAAGAAAACACATAGTGATTCCCAACGAGGCAAATTTTACAAAAACATCTTCCCTTGTTCTGCTCATTGTTGCCATCTTTGAACAACTGCTCAGCGCCTTCTTTGTTGACAAATCCTACTTTTACTTCAATTGAAGAGAGAGATCGCGTGATCCAAACAGTGGCGTAGCCAGCCCAAAACGTTTGGGGGGGAAATATTTCGCTTTAGACGAGCAACAGTATTTTGTTTGGGACACCGTTTCTCCAAGCAAAAAATGACTGGATATGGTAAAAATTATTGGAGGGGAATGGCCCCATGGCCTCCCCTGGCTACGCCTATTGGATCCAAAATTTTGGCTTGTTTTACTCTTATCAAGTGCTGGCATGAATCGTTTGCATGTAAGGTAACAATGCAGTCATACGTAAAACGTTGGATGTGCCGTTTAGAACCCAGCAGTTCAAAGGTCAAAAGTTGCCGTAACAAATTCAAAAGTGCCTGTTCTTCGTAGATTTGAAGAGGGAATTGGCACGTTTCCAATATCCCAGCTTCTTCGAAGAATATTTGAAATCTGAGTTTGTAGCTACATTCGCTGATCAGTGTAATTCTGCCCAGGAAAGCTCATGCTACATCGGCTTAACAAAGATAGACATGTCTGCTCTCATGGATCGTTTGTTACCCTGGCTCCATAATTGCCTAAAATCAAGAATTTTAGCCTCCAAATTTTTTGGCCTCCCCCAAAATTTTGGGCTGGCTACGCTACTGCATGGCTCAAATGCTTGCCTAAGCAACCAAAAATCACTAATGCCATTTCCTGATCTTCAGCAAAGTATTCTCTGAGGAATATTTTTATTGCTTTTTTTCGTGCATTGCCATGGTAACATTCAACCAGATATTTTCAAGTCATTAACCAGCAACTTGGCGAAACGCTTAATTTGGAGAAATTTTTATAAAATTTAGTTGATTTTGTTATGTGATGTCTATCAAGATAAGAAAAACTGATCAACTGAAAAATAAATTTTTCGCTTGGCTGATCTTCCGTAAACAATAATTCCGTCTTAGAAAGAAGCTAGAATCGGAGGCAAAACCACACATTTTATTGTATCTTTTTGTAAGGGAAGCAAATGAAATTGGAAAATTCTTAATACAATCGTGAGAAAGGTGCAAACGTGAAAGCACCACATTCATCACGAATTCTTCTAAATTGTTCTGTGACGAGTGGTGCCTGCTTTGGCCTTTGTTGTCATGAACCTTGTGATCGTCCCCACGCTGCCCTCCCAGTGTTCCAGGGTTGCTGTGTATCAGGTTAATGCAACGAGAATCTCAGGCGAAAATAAGGGGTAGTGCATTTATTGTTTAGATCACGCATTAGGTATGAATAATTTATCGTCCATGTCAACTAATCAGACTAAATGCATTCAGGCCCCTCCCCGTCTGGTGACGTAAGCGTCTCGTGTTGTTGCAAAAGTAAAATGTTCTGTTTTTGATGGAGCCAGTGTTTAAGTTTTTTTGTACCAGTTTTTTATTTCAGTGATACTCTTGGTCCTGACTCACTGGAAGATGGTCACAGCCAGCAAACCAAGCCTTAGCTAAAAGCTACTAAACCAGTGTTTCCCAGCCGGGGCGCCGTTTACAGTACTCAGGGGTGCCGCGAGTAAAGATGTTTTTCAATATATCATTAAAAATACTCTTTCAAAATGTCATCAAACCTTAACGCAAATTGGTATGTGTTTGCCACTGAGTGTCGCAAATTTTATTTATTTCCTGTATGGTGCCACGACCTTAAAAAGGTTGGGAAATACTGTTGTACTAAACTTATAGCTGCAAAACGTATTAATGTCACGAAAACAGACACGACTATAACGAGACAAAGCTTTGTTTTTAACTTCAGGTAACTAAGATGACGCCTGCATAAATTCCCACAGGGATTAGAATGTGAAGATTTACGCGTTAGGAGCCAAAGTATCAAAAGCTGACATAATTTTTGTCAAATTCAATATCAGTTTTCTTTCTCTGAAGTGCAAGAGCCTCGCAGCTCAGAATATTTTTAAAATGAGGGCATATTAAAGCAGTTACTTGGTTGTAAACATGTGGCTGCTGGCCACGTTCGTTCGACAGGAAAACTCTTTGCAAGAAATGGGCCTTTGCTCAACAGCAGTAGAATGACATAACATGAATCATTCTGTGGAGCATGCCTCACTTGTTCAACTGCATATCTATCAACTCTTCACCCATTGCTTGCCCACCATCAACTGTGTTATATAAATGATACATGATTTACCGTTTGTGTACCCTTGCGTCCGAAAGCTTTCTGTTTTTGTCTTTGGTTTGCCACGTCACGTGGGTTGATTTATATCTACTCCTTTTTTCATTTCACACCACCTAATCGCGAAAAAAATACACTGAAGTTTGTTTTCGAGCTTTTCTCTGTCATTACTGAAAAAGCACCATAACCAGTTACTGATTCGACAACAGAGGCTCCTGCGCAACTTCCCAACAGAACTAGCCTTAAAGCGAAATACCTCACCAACAACTGCCAGTTGCAAATGCGCCACTTGAACATTCATCTGCTGCTATCCAGTCAAACTCTGGTCTAGTTATTTTCTCGGGGGGTAATGTTGACTTTGAAGGTTTGTCGCAGAAAAAGCATTCAAGTTCAAACACCCGTTAACATGAACAACATCCATTACCTCTGACACTAATTCAGGCCTTGGATTATATTAGTCCTTATTGCCGTGCAAAGTATTTGGTCTTGACACGATAGAGTTCACGAGTTCGAGCGCGTCAAACTTGTTCATGTTTCCAATCGGGACTGCGAAGAAATATTTTCAAGGTATAAACTGTAACTCAAGCTTCGAAACCCACGCAAATAAACAAAGCAACTTATGCACAGTTCAAAATGCAAAAAAGTCTTGAAAAGAGTATAATATGCTCTTGCGCATCACCTGGCGGACAACAGCCTTTTGACATAGCATGGTTTTGCTGGAAATATTTCCGAGGCTCTGAATACAACGCTATTCAACTCACGCCAAAAACACATCACTTCAAGTTGCCGAAACCAGTTGGTTCACTATTCCCTGCTGTCCGCAAAACGGCTTTCTCTAACGCAGAGGTTTCCAGCCTGGGGTACATGTATCCCCGGGGGTACATTTGCCTATCTGAAGGGGTACAATGAAAGTTAGCAGTAGGAGATAAAAATTCATTTATATGTTGTTTATTTTTAAATATTTATACATATATCAGTTAATACCATTTTAAAAAGTCATTATGTGCTTATTGTCAAATATTTCTATGAATAATGATGAGAAAATATTTTGTCATAAGGAGTTTTTGGGGTACATGTTCATCTGTCGAAATTCTGAAGAGGTACATGCTTATCTCTTGAAATTCTGTAAGGGTACATGGTAAGAGAAAAGTTGGGAACCCCTGCTGTAACGAAAGACTTTCTCACGCTATTTGCCACAAAATGAATGCAAATGGTTTGCAATATCTTTGCCCACTGATTGTTCGCTTTTCACATAAGTCATCTGAGTACTGTTTGGAGCAATAGAAAATACAAAAAGCAAGCTCGCGGAAGCTAAACTTGCCTGATTTTGTCTAAGGCTGATCATCATCAACCTAAACTAGGAACCCTGGCAAAAATTCTTAGACACTTTTCAGATTGTTTTCGCGCGTTGGACCTTGTCAGCTGTTGAGCGATTTCGACTCTGACGTTAATCTGAAACGAAAACTTCGCACTGCGTGCCGGAGTTCATCTCAAAAGCGGTTGCTCGACGAAATGCTGAACGTAAGAACAACATCTCTATGGCTGGAACGCAAGAACCACAAGTGCTTTCATCGCTGACGCACTGAATAACATCAAGAGATAAAACTTTTCGCATAACGTTTTCAATGCTCGCCATGTACCATACATGTTAGCCTCACTTCCAGTATCTATGTCGCGGGCAGCTGCAGACAGAATGCGCTCTGCTACAAATAGAGCAGAGCGGGGCTTCCGACCCATTCAGGTCATGAAATCACTGGCCGGTATTTCCGGCTGCCTGCTGAGCTCGACGTTGCATTCGCAGCGCAGGAGCGAGGAATGCCCGGTCCACCACCTGAGACAGTAACGCATGAGTAATGACCCGCCGTGAGTCTGTTCTTTCTTACCTTCCGCAATGGAGACACCACCGTGACCAGTCGACCAGCTTTTAACAACTTTTCTGCAAATGTCGTTTTCAAGAACTTTATTTGCTCGCGGCTAGTATCGGCGCCTTGAGATAATGTTTGAAGCTGCGCCATCTTGCCTAAGTGGAAGCGAAACTATAAGCTGGCCGTCAACTTTAAAAACGGAATTTCAAAAAAGAATAAACAAAGCGTTTTCAATCCTCGAATAAACCATCTTATGCTAAATCGGGTCACTCCGCCTCCAATGCTCTCATGCGTGACTTGCACGTGACTTGCAATGCTCTCATGCGTGACTTGCAAACCGAAGTGTGGCTTCAACAAACTTAAAACCGGAAATTACTTTCGGTTGTGCTACTGAAGATGTTGAAAAAAAAGCTGAAGAAAACGAGAGCGGAAAACGAGAACAACACTTATCTTGTTAATCAACTGCGCAAAATGGTTGAGATGATGTGTTGAAGCGGCATAAAACAATCAAACAAATTGCCTTAAAATGTCGAAAACACAAGAAATCTTGAATATAAAACATTTCCATGCCTGCAAACATATTCGAGTGTACAGCAGTGAAGCGGGTTCATCTTGAGCGAAATGCAAACCGTGTGTGGGACTTCTTCCGCAATATTTAACAAAACGAGTGAAAGCAGCAGATGGAAACTTCAAACTTTTAACCCCTGTGATGAAGTCAAAACTGTTTCCGCGTAGACGCCGTTCTCCCATCAGCAGCTTGCTTCGTGGTTGGCCTCGTGGTTGTAAAATAGCAACGCCTCGTTTTTGATGATACGTAAAAGAGGCAAGTGGGAATGCTGTGAGAGGTTTGATGAAAAGACAATTGGTGAAGAGCAAATGCAACGCGTATTTGATGCCGTTCTCGGAAACTTGATAAAGAACGCAAAATGTTTGAACCAGCAAGCTGCCAAATCCAGAAGCAGTTGCTCAGAGTTAATCAAGAATTTTATTTTGACTTATAGTCGTGCGGGAAGACATTTCATGTGGAGGGAACGAAAAAGATTTGTTCTAATAAGGTACCCGGTATGCTTGATGTCACTTTCACTTTCGTTAGCCGTTGGTTTTACCTTTCCCTGATGACAGTCCGGTCCGCTTTCATCTGCTTCGTTTCCAACACAGTTACCGATCAGTTTCGAAGTCTGGCATCATCATCTCGACCACGACACATCATTCGACTATTGTTTCATATTTTGTCTCACTTCAGTTGGTGTTCAGGTTAAACCTCGTGCGGGATTATTGCCCTGAAAGTTACAACTCAGGGCGCTGATTTTAATATTTGCCATGACTAAGGGGGCAACAGACCCCCATAAACTCCACCCTTCCTTCGACGTATTTGCTCTTTCAAACAAAAGTTTAAACTAAGACACCAACTGTGGCTCCGGCGGTCAGGAAACCTTGTCTTTCACTTTTACAAAGCAAGCAGAAAACGTAATCGAAAACAAACGGACGTTTTGGAGGAATTTAGGCAATCAGCAACAAAATTCCCTCAAATTTAACTTCTGGATTTTATTATACTATCTAACATTTTTGCACAACGAAGAATTTTCTCCTCACGAAACTTTTCAGGCACTAGATTTTAGAAGCTCTGAAATAAACTTTTATGTACACTCGCTCTCTTCTATCCGTTTCTTAAGACGATGCACAGATACAAGCATCAAGAAAAAATTGATTTTTTGTTCAACAGGTTTTTTTCAGTAGCTGAGGCTGACTGTATTTGTCTGCTGAAAAAATGCAGCAGCAGTTTGCGTGCCGCCCTGATTGCATTTATTGTTTTGAGCAACGGCGCGTCGATTGGAGAACAGAGCATTCAGAGATCGTTGCGGAAAGCAATATAAATATTTGACATTTTCGCAAGCAAATTTAACAATGGCGCGTGTGATGACGACAGAAGGGACGCTGTGCTAATTTCTACGTGAACGACAGCTCTAGTATTTGTTGCGTTCCAACGCAATTTAGAGCGGTCTATCTCTGTCTCCCTCTGCTGTATATAACACTAAAACGTAAATAAATATCCTAACCACGAGAGAAAAGCTTGTGCACTGTCTTTATGCTACGTAACAAACTAAAGATAGAAATGAAACTGGTGGGTAAGCTGCTTAAATTCTGAAAAATTCTGTCGTAATAACTGGCTCTCTTAGATAGTCGACATACATCATTCTTTTGCCAAAAATACGTCGGTAATTTGCGCAAAACGTAAAAACGTATTTTCAGCAAGAAAATTAGGTATAAATTCCTCTGGTAGAGGAAGAAGACTAGGGATTAAAGCTGAAGCAAACCCAGACAGTTGTATGACTTTTTTTCTTTTTCTTCGTCAGAGACGGACATAAGTACCAATGAAAATCTTTAAGCATTTGAGTCCTAATACGTTCATGACTTATTGAATTCATTGAAACTATTTTTTCTGTCTTCAACATCTTTCTTTCTGCAGAATTAAGAAACTCACCTATTAATCGTTTCAATCGATACAATGTTCTATAGCAGGGTTGGGGAACGTATTTACTATCACGGGCCGCATGACTTCTGCATTATCGCTTGCGAGCGGCAAAATCAATTAATTTTAAAGAGTGACTTCTCTTGACTTACTAGGCACCTGCTTATCATGGAGCTTCATTTTGACGCGAAGTTGTACTCTAACTTGCCTGACGAAAATTCTGATGCGGGCCATATCAAATGTTCACACGGGCCGCATTTGGTCCGCGGGCTGCAGATTCACCGCCCCTGTCCTATAGCAAATCCACCAATTGAATCTTGTCAATGCGCAGTGGTGGTTTTCACAAACAAACCTAGAAGTGTTGCGTGCAAGCATGTGCTGTATATATCGCAGGCAGCAAGTCTGTACAGCGTAAAGCTTCAAGACATCAAAGGAGCAAGGAGTTTTGTACGTCTGTTCAAAGATGAAATTATTAAACTTTTGCAAATGCAGAACAACAGCTTTCTGTCGATTCGAGATAGTCTACTACAGAAAAGAGGAGGACTGTTTGTTCCGTTATGTCTTTACCCACAACCAACATCATTGCCAATTGCAATATTCCCAATGAAACAAAATTCCAACTAAGTCACTGTCTGCGATTTTTATCCTGACTTTATGCCTGTTGGCTCCACTTTCGAAACACTTCATGGCCGATTTGTAAAGGATTCACCGAAATAGCAAGGAAGGATTTGCCTCCGGCTGCATTCTTAAATTTTTGCGTGTTCAAGAACGCTGCGTGGGCGTTGGCTTGTCGTTGGAAATGCCCCACCGCTGTTAACTCGACCCTCTGCTGTAAATTAAGCGTAACGCCTTCACGGTTAGTAAACAGCTACTAACAGCTCTCCGCGTATGTATCGCCACGTCCAGGCAATAAAGGGCGCAAACAGATCGATAAAGTCACGAACTGTTGAGTGAGGCACCGTTATTGTCCTAACTACAATAACGATGGTCAGAAGCTGGAAAAAAAGAACTTTCGCGCTAATTTCACCGGTTCTTGTCGATTTGAAACAACGACATGGACCCTACTCGTCTTACAGCATCCGGTAGAAAACCAGCTGCTCGTCATGAAAAGTTTCTGCTGATGCATTATACGAAAAAACATTTGAAGCATGTGTAGCATATGAAATAACATGGAAAATACATGCAGCTGAACATGTGCAGCGAATAACTGAGAGCACCACTAAAAATAGTTTTCGGTTTCTTGTCGGTTGCATTTCCGGACAGTTGCACGTTGCGCTTCCTGTCAGCAGCTCATATTTACCCCCAACTTTGTTTTTCAGTGTTGCAATCGCCAGATACCAACATAATCCATTTCCGTCGCGTTGCCGATACAAAGCAGTGTAGCTTGGTGAGTTGCTGTGCGTAGAAAACAGTTTATTAACAGCTGTTGGTAGTGATGTGAAAACCAGATCCGACCCGTGAGCTAGTTATAAGAAACGTGGCTTTAATTCCATTGACAAACGAGGTGGTTACAATAAACTTCTCGCACAAACATAACATCCTAGCGTGGCTCTTTAGTGTTGTGGTGATTTTTTCTAGCTAGCAGTTGTAATGCTTCGTACTTATAAACATTGTTACATATAAATTGTAACTAACTACTTCAAGTTCTCATCTCTTCAAAAGCGTATGAACAGATGAAGAGCAACTTACGTTCTCTTCGCCTAAACTTAACTATTTCTTCCAATATGTTTTTGCCAGCTTGTGGGCCATATCAATACTCCAAAGCGCCACCAACATAACCAGCATGGATAAGAAACATTTGTAATTCAATCCTATCAAGGTGATACGTACAAAGCGTTTGCAGCAACAGCAATAACAAAAACGCAGGTTGGTAGAAATGCTGCAAGGATTTCACAGATCTTTCATAGCATTGAAACAAAAATGCTTGAGCTGGGGATGGCCTTCGCGGTTGGTAACAGGATCTCGCTGTTGGCGTACACCCCGGCCGGTCGGGAAATGTTAAAAGCTCCAGTGGTTTGTTTAAAGGTTACAAGAGAGCCCCTCATTCTTTAGATCATTTTTCGCGGTGCGAATTATTTTACGCAGACGTTTTTCTGCAATAAAAGCTTTTTACAGCCAGTGGCCTGCAGCAGTGATGATGCCCGTATGCTAACTTTGCTTTTTTAGATCTTCACTGCGATTCGTGAGGGATCCTAAAACGTCTACTAGTTCTATTCACGGTTGCTTTGATTTTATCGATCACAGTCAAATTCCAACCGTTCCGCAACTTGCGTTTCCAATACTTCGAGAAGGTTCTTCCTCCTTTCAGCATCCCCGATTCGTTGTTATTTTCGCACAAGAGACGATCCGCACAACAATTAAAGGTATTTTTCCAAACGTTTAGTTTCTCAGGGTTCAGTTAATCATCGCCAGTCAAAGTTTTTTTGTAATCCAGAGTTGAAAATAGTTTCACTGTTATCATAAACGAACCACTTCTCGGCAAATAAACATCAACAATTTCGTTCATCTCTTGTAAAAAGATTCCTCTGTTATTCTAAATTTGATAAAAATGATCTTTGCATTCATGTCAGTATACCAACGGTTGTCTTACAAGTTACCGTTGCGGAGCAAATTTGTTACAGATCAAGACAGACCTTAAATTGCAGCCGGCCTTGCGTTAACAGGTGCTATGCTTCAGGGGCAGGCTGAATGAAATACTGGCATTATTATCTATTCTGCTGCAGTTTATCGCCGTGGTTCCAAACAGGCTTTCCCGCCAAAGAAGAAATTTGATCAGATTTTTGTGAATATTTCGTCGAAACGCATTCAATGACCACCATTCAACGGTCGACATTTAAAGGTGAATGAATCTAGTAGTTTTCATTTTTAAAACTGCAACAAAGTTACCACTAGCGATTTCGGAATGTTTGTTGAATTTGAAAGTTTATGTTCTGACGAAATGCAATGTGCGAAACATAAATATACTTTTTGATGTTTTTTATGTCCAATTTATCTTATGCGCCAGAATTGTGTTCGTAATCACTACAAATCAGAGTCAGAGAATGTTGTGATGATAACATCTCAGATAATCTTTTGGTAGTGTTAATTGATTTTTATAAAAATCTAGGCTGGTTGACTGGTTAGTGGCTGTAATGGAAGTACTGGATCAGGTTTGAATAATTATACCGTAAGTACGAGTGAAGACATATAGAAGAGGCCGATCTACCTAAAGGTATGTATGAAACAGTTTTATTTGCTATAATGTGTTTAAATAGATCATACAGCTTCCTGTCAGCATATAGAATGGATTTTATTCACTGAAAGTGACTAGTATCAATGAAACAAACAAGCCAAACAGATGAGAATATGTGCAATTTTTCTCAACTTTCTCTTGACTCTGCGTTATGAAGTTTAGAGTATGGATTCTTCACTATGTTATCAAATAACGTACAACGTTTTAAGCCCAATAGAGGTGCTATTAGTTCATTTTTAAGTTTTTTTCAATTATTTTCTCAAGTTTACATATCAAATGAAGGATATCGGCATTTTGTGTTTATATACAATTATGTCGTCATATATGATAATTGCCTATAGCAAACAAAATGACGTATTGTCTAGGTTCGGGTAGGTTAACAGGTCCGTAACCAGAGGGGGCGCAGGGGGAGTAAAGTTCCCCCTCAAAATTTTTCGCCTCCCCTGAAAAAATGTGTTGGGCACAGTTGCAAACTATTGGACGTAGTTTAAAAACTGTGGGCCCCTCTCAGAAAACTCTTCGCCACTCCTGGCGACCCAAGCTGGTCACGGGCCTGAAGGTTAAGTTCTGTACAAGTCCTTTGCAATGCTGGAAACTTAATAGAATGTTACATAAAAAATGCTTGATATCCTTTTGCATTTAAGGTAGCCTATATTAATAAAAAACTAGTCGGTTGAGCACACGTCAGCAAAGCTGTTCAGACCGGATTCGATTCTTGGTTGAGTCATATACCGAATGCCAGCCTCGTGCTCGGAGTTGATGGATGAGCGCAAGGGAAAGCTTCACGCGCGGTGGTGCCATTGACTCGCCACCAGTGCAGCATTCACTAAGAAAGCAGCCGCGTGGCCCACGGCGCAAGTAAGCGGAAATGGGCGCCGCAGACCAGTCGTGACACTCCGAAAGGAGAACAAAAACCAAATATAAACAAAACTGAGGATTCATGCGTCACTGTAACTTTCTCGACATTCTGGAAGGGAGAGATTCTGCCTCTCCATTCCGCTCATACAGCAATCAGTTCTTTAAATTGTGACAAGACGGCCTATTGATGCAAGTATATTTACTAGGCTTTAAAGAACTGAGTTTCAACATACTAGAGACCAGAAAATAGTCATGACGATAGTCGTACGACAGAAGCAGCCAGCTCAAACGAT
>JGI24158J21664_10009958_pt1 | contig 12684 bp, 8 predicted proteins | sample Ectturendosymbi3_FD_21664 | JGI IMG/M metagenome (IMG submission 21664) | reverse complement strand
TCGGATTAAACTAAAAAGTTAGTTTCAGGGCAAATTGTTATTTTCAGGGCAAATTTTTTCCGCCCTCCCAGTAAAATGCCTTCCCGTACGCCTATGGCTTTAAGTGTAAATTGTTTTGAAAAGATCTTAATACACTTTGCTCAAGCACGATGTGAGATTACACGCCGTGAAGCAGTGCCACAAAAAGATGGAAAACGTTCAATTTAAAACATACCTTATTTCCTGCAGTCAAGAGTGGTGACGTTTACTGAGAATTTAGCAAATATTTCAAAACCAGAGCTGAATCTCGTAACACCAAATCCAAACGGAAGAGAACGTCTGTACTGCGTCCCCAAAATGCTTCCCCATCTCTTGTTTGCACCACTGATAACCGTCCATATATTTTTGTACTTAATGTACCATAAACGCCGACTGGAATATTATGTATGTTTTGTGAAAATGCAGTGAAGCCTGCTTTGTGTTGTTTTTTAAATGAAATGTTTGTGTTTTGACCAGCAGCAATTATCACTTTTTTACAGATCACTTACAAAAATATTTTTAGCTAGGTGTTATTACAAATCTGTGAATGCAGTGAGAAAAATACAGCTGCAATATCGTTTGTTAAAACATTTACTAATTCAATTTTGAATTAACAAAGTTTATCCTACAGATGAAAAAGTTTGTTTAAAACCAGTTGATAAATTAAAGTAATTATTAAAGTGACAAAATTATTTATTTTCGAATATAAATAACTTTGAGATAAACATTGATCTTTTTCATACGCTTAGAAATATGAGTCAGGACAATTTGTGTGAATAACTATTTAAAATAATTTAATTAAAAATTGGTCATAAATATGCTATTAAATTTATAACACTTTTTTGAAAAATTCGATTGAAAGTTAGATTTCTCTTAAACTACTAACGGTCGCTGTCAAAATTAATGTGGAATTCTGCTAAGTCTCGTTATCAGTTTTAACGAGAGATGAAAAGTGTCGAAAATATTAACTTTTTATCTCGCATGCGTTTCGTCGGTCAAAACGTAACACCATTTTTAATACAACTTGTTGCAAGTAATTTTCAAGCAATTGTTTTGAAAAACAAATATTTTTCATTAGATGTTGAACGAACAACAGCAAAGCAAAGGTACTAGCGCGATGAACTGCATTCTTTCCTAGAGCAGATGTCAATGCGACTTGTTGACATAGATTCTTAACCTTTTCCTAGTCCAACCATAAAATCATTTCGTTAAAAAAAATCCATGAGAAATAGCAGTAATGTTGCTTTTAAAAGACTTTTACGACGGTGTCCAACAGGACCGCGACCAGCTGATACTTTCGGGGGAGGCACAATAATTGCAACTTTTGACTTAACAACAGAAAACGTTTTTGACGCTTTCAAAATGTTTTTGAAAATTGCGAGGGTAATTTCCTGGTTGCCACCTCTTGATTGCGGGACGTGTGTCCCATATTTTCTTGTCTTGCGGTCAATGAATACTGTGACTCTTAAACATTACGACAATAGAATACATCAACAGATTGGATCTCTACATAATCGTTGGTCAAAGATGCACTGGATTATTATGAGAAGCAGCAATTTTTATGATGCATGGCACATCATACACCAATGTTTCGTGAAACCAGGTTATGATATTTTCGTGTACATGCAGATTTTGCACTATAACACAGTCATCAAATCTGATATAGCATCTTACTGACAAATTATTAAGGCTTTGCAAGAAACCGTGACTGCGCACGTAGGATCATAACTTGCTTCTAATACATCATGTGTAAGAATCTCTGCTGATACCTTGACACACGCGAAAGTAACAATTTTCTAAGAGTCAGGCCCGCAAATCTGCTACTCACGGTACTTAGCTGACCACGTGGACAGTCTGTAGCTTCATGCAATGCTTTTTCAGTCGCTTCCTTTGATGTCAAAAGGCGATCGGCAACTGTGTTTCCACAGCAGCAAATCAAAGCCGAATGTAAAATTTCCGTCATCTAAAAAAGTGATTTCTTCAAATATAAATTTTGAAATTCAATATAGTTTAAAAATTAATATCAGTGAGTTGTCATGCTGATAAATTAAAGATCAAATTTTTTACAAAGTTTGTTGAAACCGCAATTCGACCGCAGAGCTAAGTGCAGATGAATAGATGACCTTATAGGTCATCCAATATATTGACTTCAAGGATAGGAATAATTGCTTACCCTAAACAGTGCAGATGTTTGAGATTTGGATAAACAATTGTTTCCTTTTCTTTTTTTCAAAACAAAATCCAGTTTAATTATCTGATTAATTAGCAATCGTTACAGTTTTGGACTATCCTTGCGAATACTTATGCATTTTCCTTTGATTCACATAAATGAGTTCACAGCTTCTCAGTCTAGCCTTCCACTAAGCAAGTAATGAAAAGTCTCCAGCATATCGCTAAAGTTTTTAGACTTTGATAAGTGTGAATACCTTGCTTCAGATGGAATTCAGCTAAAAAACAAACAGGAAAACAAATACACGGACATTGAGGTACCACAGTTTGTTAGTTTTTTAAATCAAGTGAATTATTTTCAGCAATTGTTTTGTGAATATCAGAAATTATTCGTTTTAGACGACGCTACTTTGAAGACAGATTTCGCTTTGCCGTTGCTTTGGACGTTAACTTCACTTTTTCTTTTGAGCCAGTTCTTCAAACTACTGCTTGGCCGCACTAGATCTCGGGGCAAGCGTTGAGCAGCCATTCGATTGTTTCATAGTCCAGAACCGTCAGGTCGTGCCGTCCATGAGGAGGTCGATGGATTGGACATTGGAGGACAACGTGGTCGACGGCAAATTGTGCAAAAACCGTGGCAAAAAGTTGTGTTAAATTCCGTTATCAACAGGCGTACCAATAAGGAAAAAGAAAACAGGATCGGTAACAGGGAATGGCACTACTAACCATGGCATCGTGTCTACAGTTAAAGTTTTAAGCTTAGATTTAATGTTTAAAATCCGCTAACATTGGCCCATAACGCTTATTCACAGTAGTGTAGGAACTGGAGTTGCAGGGGATGCAAACTCTCAGCCAAACGTTTTGATTTGTCGAACATTTGGGAAAAATTTCAAAAAATTCGAGCAACAAAGTTTTGACATTTTTTAACAATATCAATGAAACCAAACTTCTTTGTGATTGAGTGCATAAGAAAAAATTTATTATATCACAGAAAATGGATTAAATAGCATATATATAAAATCAACAAATTGTTTCTAGTAACTTCGTGGTTTAGTTTATGACAGTTGATGACTAACTGACTTACTTAAAAGTTGAGAAAAAGAAGATATTTCATTTCTGTGCTTCATTAATTGTACACCGGGGTAATTTAGTACATTGCAGGACACCTACATGATATTAGTAAAGTCCATTCCAGGCAAGTAAAGAAATGCTTTTGCTTCTAATTTTAGTGTTTGGATGAACACATTTTCCCATACTGTTTGTTGCATACACGTGCGGTTGAACAAGCAATGTTGTGAGATTCACGGCAGAGTCTATTCGTAAAATTAATAATGTGATACACGCCACATATATCACATATATGTCCTCAGAGAAGCAAGCAGCTTCAGGCCTACCTCAGCTAGGTGTGAGGTTCCTTGCTGACAGCAATAGCTGGAATGTGAATGGAATGCCAATGCTTAACAGTACTGAGCCAACTGTTTCTGACAATGTTCTTGCACAGTCTACCTAGCTTACTTTTTCAGTTGAGTTATTAAGAACCAAATTTCAAGTACCAAATATTCTATTTTCAAGTCCATGGCAGCTTGGTAGAGGAAAGATACTGTAGCAACAGCTGCAGAAAATTTGTAGGCAGAAACCTAGTTGCATAAACGATTTTCGGGTAAATTTAGGGAAATTTGGACAAAATCCCCTCTATACATTGTATTGTGTAACGTCTTCACCCCCACACACATAGCGCTAGGGTTTAAACATGCATCGCAGTAAAGAGAAAAACACAAATACACGAAAGAAGACGAGGATATATACATTGCGGTTAGTACAGAGTATAGGCTTGATGGCGCTAATGCATTTACTGTACTTCGATGAGATACAAGCTTTTAAGACACACGCATGAATGTCGCCATTATAATTATTATAATGAAGAACTGCAATAACTTCCAAGTACATCGATGTATAGAATGCATGAGGGAGTTGGAGGCTGCGAAGGACCAAGGGTCATCTAGGCTGCAGACCTCCCAAATACGAAGCTGCTTTAGTGTAAAGGGAACGGTGTATAATAGTTAGTAAAAGTCTTTTGCTGTGAGTATAAAATGTGATATGTGCAAAGCGGTTATATGGTACCAAACAAACACCAAACAAATAGCATGTTCCTACACCTATGCTTATACTGTACACTTGTTCGCTAATTGTAATTGGAGCAGATTAATATCCTGATAAGTCTTTCCGTGGTGAAAGCCTGAAAAAGCTTTTGGTTGCAATGTGCAAAAATAAATAACCACAAATTGGCAATCCAATGTCTTTATAAACAACTTTACCTTGCCCTTAAATTTTTGCAAGTTAGAATTTGGAGAAACAGGATATTCTAATAGGTTTAGGAGCAATGTGTTGTTTTCTTTTAGACCTATTAAGATAGAGCACAGAATCCATTTTTCGGCACAGTCGTAGTGCCAAATGCAAACAGGATATTGTCATTTACAAAAGTCTTGAGAAAAAACCGTGTTGTTCTGTTAAGTGCAGTATAGAGTACTGTAGATCTGACATGCAACCGATATAATCTTTTAATTTAAAGAATTTTCTCACCTTCAGCTTTAGGTCTTCTCGCATGACCACGTACAGGAAAGGATTGAAACAGCTATGACTCCAAGCCAGCGTGGTACTAATCATATGAATGTAATAGTGAACAGTTGGGATGTGTGATTCCCCTGTAAGCACAAAGCAGTGTTTGTTTAACCAAATCTGTTATATGCTCCAAGGTTTGGCTGCTTCAATTCACGACAAATTTCAAAGCATATTATCATTGACATTTATTTTTTGAGACTGATTTTCACAAATCCTAAATATTTTTTTATTTTAAAAGTATTCGGAGAAGCAGTAGCCTCTGCAAAGCAGCGTCTTTTCATCATTATGCTAAAAACAGTTTCAACAGATATCAGTGTTCTGAGCACATCATGAAGCAAAGAAAGATAATAATGACCACGCTAAAAAGTTAATGGTGCATTCCAAAGAAGATAAAACAATCGTTTCACATCACCACTACTATTTTTCCATAGCTCAGCATTAATTTGAGAAAGTCTCACCAATGAGTTGAAAAGCTTGCAAAGAGTAAACTGCGTTTGAAATCTGGTTGGGAAGCCAGCAGAAAATGAAGAGAGCAATAACAGTCAGAACCAATACCGTGGCTCGATCCTGAAAGACACAGGTGAGACGGTCTACTGCAAGTTTCCTGGCGTAGCTACGTCGATGATCTACCTATCTACACAACTGCAGTGTGGATGTAAACGTGATCGTACAAAAGCTATACATATCGCTCAAAACCGATTCAAGCTTGGCTGCCCGATCCAACGCCTGAAAGAAGACAAGCACAGTGTCGAGAATGATTCGGATAAACAATTTAAGATTTTTTAATGTCCCGGCATTTGGCGCGTGTCTGTCGTGATTTCATTTCTACAATTTATACCAATATACTCAAAATTTCATGTACATAACATAACAGCAAAAGATGGCTAAATATCTCAAAAATCGTAAACAAAATCAGTGCTAAGTTTGTCAATGTTTTAAACACAGCTTTTTAACAGCATTTATTGGTCCTACTCCTAACACAACTAAAAAAATGAAACCACTCTGTGGCTAAAATCTGCTTTCTCAACTTCTCGGAATGACGTTTGCTGAAATCAAGACACCTGTACCAAGATTATAGTTAATTTTTGTAAGACTGATGGAAGATTTACCACAAATAGATTCAAAGATTCTTTTCTATTTTATCGCAACTGGATGGGGAGTTTTAACACAAAGTAATTTTTGCATTTTTAAAACTGTTTGCCAAGTTTTTGTGGGTTTCACTTCCAACTTAAAATAGTTTTGCCCCACTTCCGAAAACGTTTTTGTACTTTTGACCCGCAGGGACGATGGGCCAACCGTTTCCTGTAAAAGTGTTGGGAGCGTGTTTGTTGCAAAACACGTCATGCCTCAGATAAACTTGATTCTTGAAAGTGCTTGGCAATCTACTTGCGTATATTTCGTTTAAAAAATCAGATTGAGAAAAATCAGATTGCGAAGGCTCTAGGTTTTTGTCTTCATCTGCACTTCAGCAAAGAATGTTGAATCACGAAATAAAACATTAAATTTGCCGAACGCAATGGAGGATTTGGATAAATGTTAAACTTCAATTTAATGCAAGCTGTCGTCAGGATTTTTAAGATGGACATCCCGACAGAGTGTTGGATTGCATAACTGCCGCGTATATCTGCACAGTTTCTGCAGTCTGGTAAACATCCCAGAATATCTCAACTCATACAGTATACCAAATATTTATTTCTATCATTTGGACAGGAAGCGACGGACCAAAACCGTCTTGGACTGAAATTTAAAACAGGTCTGTCATTTTCGCGTCCAGGTAAAGATCCCGCAATCGATAAAATTTTCAATGCCTTACCTGCCGTTTGCTGGTAAGCTTGCCTCTGGTCTTTCGCGTTTTGAGAAAAATGGCTATTGTTGTGTAACAAACTGCGATTATGATGCACGGTAGGACGAAGCCAATCACAAATCTAAATTTAACCACAGGAATCAATAGGGACCATGCAACACATTAAGTAAATGCTTTTTGTTGCAACTGTATCGACATGTAATTCGATGAAGATTGGAGAATTTTATCAATTTAAAAACAATAAACAGTGATTAGATTGAAAAAAACAGTAAAATGCACAAAACTATCTTCTCCATTTCTTAATACCGAACAATTTCAACCAAGATTAATCAAATTCACCACTCTGATTTTTCATCAGCTATTTTCGAAATGAACTACAAATAGTTTGCCTGTACCGTTAACTTTGTTTAGCATTTGCCAAATAAGTCAGTACACAGAAATAAACGGAGAACGTTCGGACTCCATTGATAACGAAACCACTATATCTATCTCGTGGCCAACGCAAATGAACATGAAGGGATGTTGAAGCAACCTAATCCAAAAATTTTAAAACATTGGTGGTAATCTCGTTTAGAAAATTTTAGCAAAATCATTGAAACACATAAAGGTGAAACCGGGAAAAGACAATTGTTAATATTGTATTTTTAAAAAAGTTGAAAAGTGCCGTAAATTACAAATTGTAATCTTCTGAGATTTTTAAAGTTGATGTCTAGAAAACATACTTCAAATCGTTTTTGAAATAGGGCTAAGATATACAACACTGCTCTGCTCTAAATTTCAAGGGGAATTTTAACCCATATAGTTCGCACAAAGTGTGTAGAAATGATGCACTCCACAGATTTTTCACGATATAATCAATTGTATTTTTACGCGAAGGATATGAAATACTTCATGTTTCAAAGAAAATAATGCGGGTATTGGCGAAGTGATCGCAAATCCAACAAGTTGGCCAAACCTTAAAAATAAAAAAAGGACGATAAAGGGGTATAATACAGAAAAGGAGAGAAAAGAAAAAAGAGAAACAAAACAAATAAACAAGGACTACACTAGACAATGCCACATAACAGTCAGCAATCATCGAAATAATTAGGCCTACAACAATGGCGCATAATGGTCAACTAGCGTCGAAATACTTGTCACAAAGAGCAACTGCCTGATAATAACAACAGAGAAATGGACCACATGTAAATCAAGAAGAGACAAAAATTGTATTTGAAGGGGCAGCTGCTTACGTAATTTATAAACGTACGGCACGGCCTATTTGATAAGTCTTTCGGTATTGCATTCCACAGTTTAAAGCGTCTGTAAACAAAATGGCGCAGTTGTTTTACAGATTTGAATAAAGTAATGATTAATACCTGTTGATCAAGTTGTCGTGCACAAAATTGTGATAGATTGTTAAGTATTCTTGTTCTTCGGTAATTTGTTTGGTAGCATCTGATTGCGTATCTTATACATGTATTTTGAAAGTTCGTGGTTGTGAAAAACCACATATCAAAGAATAAAAAAATTATAAATCAAAAAATGTTTATAATGAAAACAAACTAGAGAAAAGAAAACTATAAGATAAAATACATCCACGTAAAGAGGGAAACGCTATTAGATATCAAGCATTGACGTGTTGTATTGCATCCGCAGTATAACCATTTCTCATTGCTTTTGGTAGAACCTGTCGACTATCGTTTTTAATATGTATTCTTTGAGCACGTTAACAAACAATCGTTCATAATTTTCGATGGTCAAGGTTGGTTTACCATTGGCAGTGCAAGGTATTGAAAAGTTTGTTAGAATGTACCATAGTATAAGGTTCAGTTTCAAATTTGTTAGACTCGCTTTCATAATCCCTTGGAGTGACGAAAGTGGTCAGCACCAGTCATCTACCTTTATTTGCGCCGAAACCACGCAGCTACTTTTCGTATTGAAAACATTCTTAAACTCGTCAGAACCTTAAGCATGAAGTATGTTTTTCTTTCAAGGAAAATTAATAAAATAATTCAACATATTTTGCAAATATAAGCTTTATAAACTAATATACTGTATGTTTTCAGATATCTGCATCGTAATATAAACAACCTGATTGAAAATGCTTCAACATTTGACATTCGAAATAAAATCTTTTGAGCTTTAGGTATTTCGACAACTCTTCTGTGAACTATATAGCGTCATGCTAGTCTCACCTTCACCAACCAGCAACAAAACACCGTCAAACCAACCAAATCCAGTATTTAATGTATGCACACAATTGCTCCAGCTTTTCCTTGTTTGATATTTCTATTGATTTCAATAAATAGCCAGCGTAATTTTTGAAAGAAAATTTATCGTGTTCTAACAAGGAAATAACCGACAAAAAATAATGAAAACAAAGGCTTTAATTGTCATGAAAATTTTGTACAAAGTTATCTGCGCAAGCCTGCTGTGTGGACAATATCATGACCAATAATTTTAACGAAGCTTTGCCTTTTGAATAAGATTACTTGTGGTGTCCAATTCTATGTGAACGTATTTCGTTTTTCTGTATTTTAGCAATCACCCTTCTACATTCGACAATGCTAGCAATTACCACAAGTTGCAGAAGCAAAAGCTAAGAAAACATGAAATCTCACCTGGAAATGAAGTGAATGGCAAACCACTCATTGTGCATCGTTCCGTTCCGGGAAAAAGTCCAAACGCATTTGTTATAACCTGCATGGTATATAAAACAAAGAAGCAGTAAGCGATTTGCAGTAAGATAAGAAACCTTTCATTGCTTCTAATTAATTTATTCTTTTCAAATGAAGCTGTAACAACGAAATGAAACCCAGTCGCATCTGTTATAAAAGGTTCTAAAAAACTTGACGGAGCCAAATTTTCTACGCAAAGCTTCAACGATGCAAATGGTTAGAAAGAAAAGTTGGCGTTACCGATGGACAAACCATCATAATAACCAACTCCTGTTATTTCACCACCGTTAGGCATCATTCAAATTACTTATAACATCATTCGGATGTTATTCGTTTTTCTCTGATATAATCAAAGCTCTTGTTTATTGCTTATATTGGTCAATACGGGACGTAGTTTGAAAAAAATATATTTCGTGTTGTATCGGACACATTTAACACGCAAACTAATGAATCGGACACATTTCTCTCACAGAGCGCTATATCGGACTGATATAACACATCAACTACTGTAGCGAATCAGAAAGACGTAACACATCAAGTGCTAAATCGAAAAGATATAGCCAGGCTTGTCCATGAGAATGGGGTTCCCATGAGGAATCTGTGGGATTTTTCCAAAGGGATAGGACAGTGGATTTGAAATTTGTCCCATATTACATCGCTAGTCATTTTACGTCTTACAACAGGAATTTTCTGAAGTTGAACACCGCTGTTATGCTAACAGCACAGTACAGTAAGTACTGTATTTCTCTTAGAGGTTCAGTGCCGTAACGTAGTGATGCGAGTGCCACTAAATTAAGACTGTTGTGCCCTTTTTTAGGTGACAACTGCACATTGGGGCACCCAATTTTTATTGGATCTCCTAATTGCAAGTTTTGGGGCATGTTAATAGCGGTTCTTTGGAGTCATGCACATGGTATAATGTATTAGACAGACATTAAACATTAGACATGCGCGTGGTAAAATATACTTCGACTTCGTAAATAAAGTAACGGGTACGTGTGTTCAATGCGTTCGCGGAGTCATAATACCTTTCACGCACACATTTCTGTTGCACTTTTTTAAGCCTTGAAAGACTTTAACTTTGCACAGGTCTTGATCCTAATCACGCCCCTGAGAACAGCAAGTATTTCCACAAATAATCGCACAGAATGTTTCGTGTTCTCAGAAAACACGAGTTACCCCAAACATTCTACCAGTGAAAATTCGCAAACAACAAATTACAACATCGTACGTAACATTAGCAAATGCAGTTTCTTCAAACCTCTTAACCGTCAAATGACTATTGCAAAATAAGAAACTCGAATATTTTACTTGCGATTGTCAAAAAAAGCTCCACATGCAAAAATGTAGAATCTAAATTTCAGTGTCAATTATACGCAAGGTCAATTATGTGGTTGTGAGTTTGCAAGGGTAAACACTGCTTCAAACTTATGGTGCTTCAAACTAAACTTATAGGATGTTTCTTTTTTGTTATTAAGACTAAATGTAACTAAGGTCGTCTCAAATCAGAAATTTTTAGGAAAGGTATATCATCTTACATTGTTGTTGTTGTTCAGTTTTAAAACCATTTTAATACAGTGCTTAATTTTAAAGTGCCGCACCCTTGTATTGTCTCGACTAGCTTCACAAACAACAGGGACAAGGTTAAAAATTATCTTTATTTTTTCATAAATGCGACATAAGTAAGAATGGAAAAAAATTGTGCATAGAAGTGTTAAATACAACAGGTAAATTCAATTGAGATTGCCGTACGTTAAAAAGCTTGTAATCTAATAACTTCCTCATCTTTACAAATATATGTTTTTTTTGCTTTCTCAGCTAACAAAATACAAAACAAAAAAATGGAAAAGTTATTTATTTGCACACGTAAAATGTTTGGTGAAGACTTTTACTGCTTCAGATTGTTCTGCAATAATCAGCTGCGCGTTTTTTTGCATAATTCATTATGTACACATGCAACTAACACCCTGTAACCTTCAAATTTGACATTTGATCTGTTCCTGGTACATGACATTTGATAAAAAATGAGATTTGCCAACATGTTCAAATACGTCTGCAGAAGTTCATGAATGTCTGCAAATCAACAACCATGTTACAGTGTGTTGCAGCTTGGGATAGCAATGACCTATGGTACATCCATGCATTGTAAATTTGTTGCATCCTCACCTTAAAGTAAAATATGGGAGGATGATAATATAAGCACAGCGTTCCACAAATCAAGCCCCAGCAGACACATGTGAAGCAGTTGCATGCAAGTTGAAAGCTAATTTGTTTTTTCTGGGAACCAACCATTGATTTCAAGAGTTGCAGGGAAGACTACGTCAGTGATACATAAGGCACTTTAAATGTGTTTGCTGAAATCAGATGTTTTGTTTCATTGCATAAAATAGCTCAGCGAGCAAATTTCATTGTGGTTAATTTTTCTTGTGCTGACCGAAATCAGCACATTGCTGATTTTAAAATGAAAACAGTAACAAAAGTAACAATCGATGAGATGAACGTCTGTTCAGAAACGGACAAAAAAGAGTTTGTTCAACAATAGATAATAAAAATTGTGATGCCAAACAACAGCGAAACTCTCGAGCCAGGTTTGGTTGAAGAAATATTAAGTTTGGCAAGGTGAACCGGGTTTTGTAGGATACGTTTATGAAATCCAACGTTCCTATTTCAATGACAATGCGAACAGAAGAGTCACATTCACAGATCATGCAATCAAAAATATACTGCAAGCAAATTAAATTGCAGTGATCACATCGTTTCTGATCAAACGGAAAAAATAAGACCGGGCCTGACCGTAGATTCCCCAAAGAAAAATTAAACCATTGATTTTTAGCTTTCAAGAAAATTGCACGCCCGGCATAGCAGCTGCACACCACTCTTTTACAAATGATCCTAATGCTAATTCAGTGAGCAATACGAAATGATTGAAAACTATTCGCTTGGTGAGGTAACGCGGCAATAAACCCCTCATAGTTTCCTTATCCAATAAGGAAAGTTCTTATTGCGAAAGGCTTTCCATTCAAAGAAAAACATTTGATTGACAAACATTGTCAGGAGAGCCATACAATAGCCAGTAAACAGCTTAAAAAACTTTATGCAAGTTGTGGTTTAGCTTTTTCTGCAAAGTCACATATAGTACCGCAAATTGAACGTAAGGATTCAATGCAAATATCCCGTTCATTTTGTTGAAATAAATATTTTAACCCTGCTCAGGTAACCTCTGCCCAATTTGGGCAAGTAGTTATTCTACTTAAATAAAAAATTAGTTAACGTTCACGTAGAAAGCTGATTCTTTCAGTAGCTGCATTTTTTTAGATGCTCTTTCGGGCAGTCCTATCGAAATCTGCACAAGTTTTGTAGTTTTTGATGGGGAACAAAAATTTGCCCAAATTGACCCATGGTTACCTGAGGTGT
>JGI24158J21664_10009957_pt1 | contig 12684 bp, 8 predicted proteins | sample Ectturendosymbi3_FD_21664 | JGI IMG/M metagenome (IMG submission 21664) | reverse complement strand
GTCGGTAAACTTCTAAGTTGCTTTCTTCAGTGATTTTTCTCCAGTAATCGAAGTCTTCTTTCGTTGTTGTTTCAGGATCACAAGACGTTACATGTTGAGGAGCCAAGACGAACGCAACGTTCCTTTCCACTCTGTTTGATTAAAGATGTCGGGTATCTTCGAAAGAATCGGAGAGCTGTTCCAATTAAAGTTCCTGTGCCCTTGTGGCACATTCCTCATAACGTTGTAGTCTCCCCAAGCTGTGCGAGGAGCAATAATCTCTGGAAGCTGCGAGGCTAGACGTTGGTTCCTCAATGCTTCTTCTGAGCATTGGGTTGAGCTTGAATCCGCATGTATAACTGAAGATGATTGATTTAGCTTGTCGTGTATCTTAACAGTAATTTTTGCCATTTTGTTTGAAGTACAAATGAAATTTTCTAGGAGATCTTCGAACGATAATTAGATGCAACGTCATCCATAAGTTCTTCTTTCATATATGTTATAAAAATGTAAAACAATATTTCTTAAATAAAGCGACAATCGTTTAACAATATTTCTTAAATAAAGCGACAATCGTTTAAATAAAGCGACAATCGTTTAAATAAAGCGACAATCGTTTAAATAAAGCGACAATCGTTGTAAAACAATATTTCTTAAATAAAGCGACAAACACAAGTTGCGACATGGCTTGAATGAATATCTGATATTATCAGAGAATTCTTAATGACAAGAACATAACGTTTTTAATCAATTATGATGGTAATGTTGTGTTGTGCATATTCCTAGTCGAGCCTGTATAAATATGAAAAGAAGTAAGAACACATTAAACTTGACAAGTTGCAGAATAGTCTTATGAGAACCTTCTTTTAAAACTCGGGGGTATATCGTCGAAAAGTATTACCCCTTATATTCAAGGCAATTTCAAAACACGCGTTGTTTGCTTAACAAAATAAGGTTCTTTTCACAAAGTTTCTAAACCGAAAATTATGTTCAGTTTTTATTAAGTAATTTTCCCTCAACACCATCTAAGTGTTGTGAGACATTCCGTTTGCTCATCAGCCACAATAGTGATATTGTTTGGCTACATCCTTTTCATGAAGCTTATAAAACGGAAATTTTCATCACTTTTCGCTTAGTCGGCCTTCCCCATCTAGGGTACATTCTGTGTCAATGTTTGATAAGGGCACCTTCCCCAGATTTAAGAATATAGTGAGTTTAATTCTATCATCACTTTTTTCTTTGAAACTTTTGTTCAACCTAGTGAGGCAATCTATTTTAATACAGTGTAAACCTCGATAGGTGTTGTCAGGCATGATCTTTTGTCAACTTTTGCTCTAATTGTGTTAAGATGCCTGGTGGTCTCTAATATGACTATTATGAAACTGGATATTTACAAATTAATACATTTCCTCACATTTCAATTTATGGTCCAACTATCAGTGAAGGGATTTCTTTCCAAATTCAAGATTTGTAGTTTTTCATATCAGACATGACCTCCTTTTTCCATATTTTATATGTGGAATGCTTAGTCATTCTGGTCACGGATAGGGTCTTATTTTTCAACTTTGTTTTTTTAAGACATCTAATGAAAACTGCAGCCATAAAGACGGCCTCCCGAATTCTCTGTTCCAAGAATTCGAAGTTAAATTTCGCTAAATTTTGATCGTCAGCGAATGTATTCTGCTGATCATATTTATTTTTCGGAGTCTTGAGAGAAGACTTCTCATGATGGTTCTTTAATAATCTCAACAGATTTCCCTATTGGACCGTCTTTATTAGAGTATTCAGTTAACCATCTAATAATTCAATAGATCTTCTTTTCGTGTGGCAGACAGTTGGGGACAATGTCAAGATTGCTTTCAATCTTAGTTGCGGTAACATTTTTACGGAGCGTTTCTGTTAAATCTAGTACTGTTATTGCGGTAGTAAATTCCTGAAGAGAATCCATTTTGTTATTTATTTACAAGAAAAACAGGAGAAACGATACACTTTTGGCAGAACTTGTCCATAATAAATTAGTTCACGTCCTGCACCTTAGCTAACAGGGCTGCGTAAGAGTCGTGGTTGGTGCTTGTGGAAGTTATATACAGTCGTTCTTGATTTCAAACGGGTTTATTTCTTGTTGTAACAATCTTATAACAAAGAATCGAAGCATGAACTATTTTTTTAAAAACTGGTACTCAATAAATCAATCTATCCTACTTTTTGAAACTTTAAACTATGATATACAAAAACACTTGGTCCTGTGTACATTAATTGATGAGAGTATCATTCCTGGTGTTGGGCAATGGCATATAAATTCCGCAAGACCTTTCCTTTGGGTATTATAACCTGTTCCAGGATTGCCTTTTTAGTAAACTACAGGGTCAAACCATTACTGATTTCAATGTGAAACACATGGAACATTCCTGCCCACTGTTGTGTGGGTTGGAAAAAGAGCAAGATTTCATTTTGGTCCAAAATTGTTATCCCCGGTAAACGTAAAGATAATCTAGTTCCGGGATTTAGAGTGGGATCATACTCACCTACTGGTTGGATTTTATGCAAGAGAGTTTCCATTTTAAAGTGGACATCTTAAAACAAAATGTCGTCTAGACTTATCCCAAATAATAAATAACGAAAAGTTACTATGTTTACTGCCATAAACCTTAATTATAGTATAAGCCTTATTAATACTTCCCTGATCTTGGGATCTTTTTCCGGAGGAAGAAGAAGTGTGAGCTTTCTGTGAGTGTCGAATTTGTCTCTCTTCGTGATCGTATGAAGCAGCCAGTATGTATTTCTTAATCGGAGATAGCTCTCTGGTTGATCGTTGATATGGATGTTTCCTTAGCTCCCAAGACGGTTTTCTGTCGTTACTGGGTTTGGACATTTCAGTTGCGTCTTTCGGAATGTATATTTTCGCCTCCATTTTTTGTATATCTTCTTCAAGTTTTCGTATGTCTTCTTTCGTTCTATAGTACTGTCGTTCCAAATCTGTGGAGCGTTCATTACTCATTTTTCTTATACAAGCCTATTTATCCTGTAACAAAAAGAACATTGTTATTCCGTCCTATAATATCTTTTCTTTGCTTCGATAATTGTCAATCAATTCTGTCTGACGTCCTATTTTTATTGTTTTTCGTGAAGGGTTGAGTGTCGTTAAGTGGAAAGATATTTCAATAAAATATCAAATGTTTATTCAGAAAACGTGTTACTTATCCTTTTCCTAATTTTTATCACTAATAACACCATAACTTGATGGGCTTCCTAAGGAGTTAAGCAGTGCTGTTTACCAAACTGTTTCATTAAGGTAATGAATATCTAATCTTAACATTCATCACATTCATCATTTATTCTGTTTTGTATTATGTCCTACCAAGTTTTAATCTTTTGATATGTCTCTTCTACTGTCTCCTTGTAAAGCACTTTAATAATTCTGAATTCGGCTGAGAGGTTTCTATTGATGGTCCCCCGATCTTTTAGCAAGAAGATCTCTAAGTGTCACCAAAGAGATCTCCCTGCCTGGTCCCACGGTAGTAGTGAGTGATGAGTTCGCCAATACCGCCAGACCATTTGCAGATTGGAAGATTTTTCTAGTATTTTTAGGGTGAAATTTTCGTTGAGACTTTGATACTTTTACGTATCTATTATAAGGATAACTTCCTTATCATACTGCCAATCATCTATCTTTTTCGAAAAACGTATGCATTTTACCGAGGTTCCAGTCCTTCTCTATATAGTTGTTTGCTCAAATTTTGTCAAACTATTTACTCTTAAAAAGTTGTCAGTTACCATGGAACGAGCATCTGTCCCATTTCCCTAGTACAAAAACAATAACATGGTGCTCAATAAGGATGAAGATAACGTGGTCTGCAGAACATAGAAGAAGTGAGAACACAATCTGCACGGCGCCTGTACGATATTGCGACAAGTCCGAAATTCCTAAGGGCTACCTTTACATTCAGCATCCTAGGTATGACATCCACGGACGTCATAGGAATCAGCAGGTTATCGGAATCAATGAGTTAAAATTTAGAACAATAGTCCTTCACAGCCATGGGACATCAGTGTCGTACGTCGGTCTAAAGGGTCTGTCACTTCTTCTTATCCAACCGCCCAACGCCATCCCCATCTATTCACTCTTTTATCATAAGTGATTACTTTAGAAAAGTGGGACCTCTTTTCATCCCTACAAAATATCATAAGTCAAGGTGGGACCTCTTTTCATCCCTACAAAATATCGTATTCATTAATGCACTATAGTGTCTTTGAGTGAATATAAGATCAAAATCATAAATCTCCTCTTGACTATAGGAATCACGTCCTTCCTTACTCCTCCTCCATATGGTCCAGTTTCGAGGAAGGTGGGATGATAAGGACCAAACCCACTGTAGTTACAAGCAGAGGGTAAGTTTTAACTCTTTCTCCTACTTGAGATCTGGGTATCCGACGAGCAAGATACTCCTTTCGCATCATCATACAACAATACAGCAACAATTCCACATGATGGAAATTTCCAAAGCCAGAGGAGCTCCTTGAACCTTGAACCTGGAGACAGCCCGATGTCTTCATTTGGTGGGCCTGGGCAGCAATTTGCCTTGTTCACGCCTATTCACAGTTACTCAAAGTTATTATACAAAACCTTATGTAACGGGAAAAATTTAATTTTATGCAATAAGAGTCAATTTTCACACTAACAATATGACCCTAGATCTTAAAACGCTAAATTAAATATGGTTATTTCAATCACATCTAACAAAATAATTATTCCTTCAACTTAAATTTTCTAAAATACATTATTTCTTCTTAATCGTATATTAATACTGACAATTACGAAATGTAACTACATTTCTCACTCTCCCTGTATTCAAAAGAACAAAGTCCACATATCCAAAGGGAAATAACATACAAAGGTTGGTCAATGGTTGCAAACAAATTTGTTTTCTCTGTCATCACGTGGTCACCTAATTCGTTTATATGTTCCCTATCTATATCCGCTGGAGGTGTTACGGGTGAGGTATCAGTTATCAATGTTTTTCAGAGCTAATTGTTGCAGTAATCTTCAGGGTAGTATCACACCGTTAAACATAAAATTTTATGTTGTTTTCATGTGTAGTTTCTTCATAAACATAAACTCCTGTTTCGTGATCATCTCTGAAGTTATTAATCCTATTTCACATAGAAGGGATTGTAAATGCCATGAATAGTACTCCGGCTTTTTACTTTATTCAGTAAAAATGTACTTACTACGTGACGTTAATCATTTATTTTAGAATACTATTACTATGAAAGCATTTTGCGGAACCGCGTTCGACCCCTTAATTCAACAACTAAGGTTTGTTTTGCACGTTACTGTAGATGCTAAATTTTCTTGAATTGGTGTTTGTTGAAATATGCGTTTCTGGGGTAAACGGAAGTAAGGTTCGAGTCTATATCGAAGTAATCGGAATCGAAAAATTGGATGAGAAGCGCCGGGATTTGGAAAGAGAATTGTTTTAGTTGTTAAGTTGCGTGATGGAGGTAGTTACTTAGAAATATTGAAGTTATGTTGGTCAGCAAGCGCTATGAAAAATTCGAATATCAGGTCTAACCAATTTAATCTAAGTTACTCCCTTAGTAAGACCTATATGTCAAGTTTTTAATATCGAATAACAATGTTGATATCTTTATTACAATACTGTAAGGATACAGTCTGTGGTAATATGTTCAGTAACGCATCGTACCCTGTAATAGACAAAGATCTCAGTTACATCGTCCTTATGAATGTTCGACGGGATCCTCATAAGTCTCTTCTAAACAGAGTGATCTAGAACAACATTTGTTCATGAGGTTCCCGCATGAGCCGCAAATGTCTCCCCTTAATTTTCTAATTTCATATGACCTTTTGACTCTTGTTACACATAAAGAGGATGATCCTAAGTTTGATGGATTGCTGTCAAGGGACCGTTCACACTGAACAATTTCGAGCTATCATTAGGTACAGAATTCTATTCAAGGAGGTCAACTCCTTTTTCGAAAGGTGGTATATGTTTATATACGCTTGACAAAATACTTTAATATGTTACACATGCTTCTTCACAGGCAGTGGTGGCGATGTTGATCACTCTTGTTACAACGTCACCTTTATATTATACTACAAGTTTGTATCATCGGCTATTTGGAGGGACTCCCCAGACCTTGAATTCTAATCGAATCGAATCGTTTTGTAGACTGGTATGTCAATATGTAGTGTGAATGTTTGCAATCTAAGTTTCTCTATTCTTCTAAATAACTATTTTGTTTCCGTTCTCGTTTTGAGCCTTATTCAGTTAATATCTCATGGTGCGTTTTACTATTCTTCCAATCCTTAAAAATTGCTTACTTAGGTATTTTGTTCCTCTCAAAGGGTTAGTCATAGTTTACACTTAAACAGCAAATGTTTAAGAAAGATAGATACCGGTTGTGTCGTTATCGAGACAGTTCGAGAGCAACAGCCCGTTGCTTGTCTTGTTACATAAAGCCTACAGTGTAATATCATACTATCAATACTTATTTCGACTATCACTGAGACACATGAACACTGAAATTCGTCCGCGCCAGACACTAAGGGGAAGGAAATTAATTCTATAGCAACATAAACACGTCTCATATTTCCCGCCAGTTAAGCTTGATTAATTCTCGCAACCGAGTGTTAAGAGGTAACTATAAATTTCCACAATGCCTAGGCACCCTCAAAATTATATTTACCTTACCATATCTACAAACATTACTCGGATAGGTAATGTTATGGCCTTTCTTGTTGTTCTGTATGTAGTGGGCATGAAACGCCTAAACCAGTCATTTATTGACATATCTCCTACTATCTAAGGTGCTTTCTTTACAATTTCTTTATCAAATCGTTAATTATCACCTTATTCACTGAACGTTCTGATCTTTAGAGAAAGCGTTGAAGCATAAATGTAATGAGCTTCTGTGTAGTCAGGTGATATATACTTTCCCTGTCTTAATTGCTCTTCTGGTGCATTTGTTTGTCGTAAAAAGGACTAACAAAAGTTGCTCTAACTTCGTAATATATAGCAGGCCTTTTGAACCCTTGATTGGTCAGAAATTCATAACACAAATCCTGCATATCGTCCTGGTGTTCTCTATTATTATCGCCCTTTATATCTACTACATGACCGACTGGATTTTAGGTTTGGGTAAAACCGAATCGTATAATGTCGGCTTTTCAGGTCAATTCTGATCATTAAACGAATAAATAGTAATATATGCAAAAGTCAACTGTGAGTTAATCTAAAGATTTTCTTATTTACGTGTGACGTCATTAGTTTAATCTATTCATGGTTGGCGTAATAAGTATAGTTGAAGGTCTAGTAAATAATACTTCTATAGTAGTTGTTACACCGAATGCTAAATAGTTGGGTGTACTTTTCATTAAGGGATTAATATCAGTGGGTTACATCAAATTAGGTTTCTGATCTCTTCTTTACGTTGGGGCAATTACTAGAACAATGAATAAAGATCTCCCGGATCGTGTCATAACAACTGGACGTCTTAGTAAAATTGGTTTATGGCCAATTTTGAATTCTCATATGCGAGTGGTCCTTCTTTACTGAATAGGGCCGTTCTTCGATACAGGAGTAGTGATCATGACAAGTTCACCTGCTTGGCCTTCTGGTCATCTATTCACCTCATTAGTGAATTGGAAACTCGTTGCTCCACTCATAAGGGTCAGAATTCTTTATCCTATTTATTGTATAGTTATTTTGGGTGCCAACATGAAGCAGTGTCATATGCTTCCTTAGTTCTAAACTAGATGATTTTGTATAAGTGGTAGAACTTTCGTTAATCAGTGGAACCCAATTATACTCCAAAGTTTTGGTGTAGGGTTCTGATTGACCAATTCCTCAATGCAGATGTTGCATAGGTGGTCGTGGTGCTCGTCTTCTCAGATGTGATTTACAAAGGGATTCGTATGCTGCAGCTTCTGGCTCGTTGCGCGTTTCAAAAACTTGTTATTTCGTGGCATTAAACTATTTATTCCAATTAAATTTTTTGTTCTAAAACAGATATATGTGGCAAACAAAATATTGTTTTCCTAGCAATTTTCTTAGTTACTTGAAAAAGAAGACTCTTCATGTATAACCTTATGTCTACTCAAAATTCAATGTTCTTAACCTATCTCCCGCTCGGGGTTTTGGAGCTGGTACAATAAAATCGGATTCTCCAGCATTGAACATGCTGCCGACTGTCCTTGGTCGAGAGAGAGATCGGGTAGTAGTGCCAATGTTATGGCGGTGGTTTCTGTATTGACGTGGACTACTAGGGTTTATCAAGTGGGAATTTAAAAGAAAATGTGTTACTCCTGGCTAAAATCACTTAATATTGTAATTGTGTTGTACTAATAGTAAGGGTAGCTGTTTGGTCTACGAGTTGTCAACTATAGTCTTGGATAATGACAGCAATTTTCCACTGTACCCCGTAAGTGGATATCTAATGTGAATCTCAGCGAGCTTGTGAGAGATTATATAACAAAAGGTGGTAGCAAAATCCTTAGTTTTACTTCTTTCGCCTCATTTTTTCATTTCAACCTTGGTAAATTAAATTTCATTATGCTTTAAATATGAAGTCTGACACTTCCTTTAGTGCTCCTACTACCTTAGTCGCAATCCAGTAAATGTAATGCAATAAAGAAGCTAATAAGATTTTTGTCTCACGATGGGCTCTCAGGTGTTTCAACACCATTTGATGTTCATCGAAAAAGGCAAAAAGAAAACTATGATTATTAAATTTGAAGGACGGGGATAAGCTTCATTAAGTTCTTACACCGGGTAATTTTATATTGCTAACCTAAATTTTCTGGGACCAGCGTTTTGATTAAAAAGCATCTTTGGTAGTCTTAATGTCGCTTGACTAGGTGAGATGAGTTTAATCTAGGCACTAAACACAGTCGCCGATGAATTACCTTCTAGTTTCTTACATCAACCATTAATCACTTGCAATCTTTCTCATACTCTTCCTGATAAAATTACAGTCTCTTTTAATCATGTCCGTTCTATGCCTTAATCTTAAGGATTTGCGTCTACAATGTGTGGTTTGTTTTAGCAGAAAGGATCTTGCCAATGGTTGGCTACTAATAACCGCATTGAAGTGTAGTTCAAGTCTCCAATCATTTGAGGTTTAGTCGAATAGGATCATATTTTCAATTTCAAAAGTTTTGCTAATGCTTGAGTTTGACATATGCCTGCATAAGGTATCGGTGTTAGCCAAAGATTAAGGGTTTCAATGAAACAATGAAAAACTTTTTCACAGGGTGTGTGTATGTGTATTAACATATAGTTACTTTACTTCTAAAGATTGTTATCAAACGTGAGTTTCGCAAGTAGTATCTTAAACAAAATAAAGAATAGAGGTACGTTTTGTGTCCTTCGGCATGGTCTTATCCTAATTCGTTTACGTCTATTAAAATTCTAGAATTCGGAAATCTGAGATGATCTATACCCATTTTTGTGTTTTAAATTCTTTGACAAGGTTCTTGTGCCATGATTGCATCAGCTGGGGAATTCCACTTCATATTGACTAGATAAGCAAGCCGTTTTGGGCCTACATCAGTATTCGAATTTTTGTCATGGACTACAGGAATTAATGGTGAAACGTACTGCTGCTATCAACCATGATTGACGAAGAAATCTTTCAAGATGAAACGATCCTACCTCTTCAGGGTCGCCACCTAGATCCTATTTCTGCCTTGAAACAGGCTAAAATATTTTCAAGTACAGCGGGGCAATACCTCCATCGGACCTCGCTTTCTTTCGTTTAGTGTGGTTCACGGGAAGAGGACGTCATTACCACAATTGGACTTACATTCGCTTCAGTTTTCCTGTTCCCGAACAACTTCGTACCCATAATTCTTGGGATCTACCTCGATTTATAAAGGACCTTGAGACTTCGGGCAGGCAGTTTATTGAAACCGAACCTACTGCCATCAGACTTCGGAGCAGATGAAGTCCTTCATTGTTTTATGTTCACTTTCCTATTTTACTCACTTTTCACTGCCTTCTTAGTTTATTTTGTTGGTTCTCTTCTAACTTCGCCTTCATTAAACTATTTTATTTCTGAAATTCATGTCGTTTTGAAATTTAAAGTGATAGTATTGTAGTTTTGTTTTTATGGATTTTACTAATATTCAGAACTGACAGGTGTCAATTCTCCTGCATCAATGATGACTTAGTGAAATAAAAATTCAGCCTGAGAAGGGAATAAGTTTACTTAGGGCAAATAGAGACTTATGTTCCTTTTTAGATTTCCCACAATTAAAACGGCTTCAAAAAGGATCAAATTTCAAAATCAATTTCGCGGTGCAGGACTGACTATTTCTTGGTGCAAGCTTAGATTGCCTTGTTTTCTAATATGTTTTATCTAAATGTCAAGCAGCAAACCTAGAGGTAGGAAGCCTTAACGCAAGTTGAGTGTTCGAGGGCGATTTATTAACCCATAGTGTTCAATCAGTAGTATTGTCTAGACTTCAGGTTTCATGCTAGACTTTGGCCAGCTACCTTACTCTAACCAAAATGTCCACGGTTTTAGGGTTTCGAAAAAAAAACAAATTTTCTTCGATAATCTTATTAGTAAAGGTTCTATCACCAGTACCTCATGTATACCTGTTTGTTATCTTATTGCTATTCAGCTTACGGCTGGCTGTCTAAATAGACAGAGTCAAAACCACAAGGTTTCGTAGTCTTCTGGTATACGAGTATAATTTCAAGTCGCAATGCATCAATGAAAGCATAATTACATCACGAAAACGAAAAAGAATAAAAAACTCACAATGATCAGTGCTGCATCATCTATCGGCACGATATATATCTATGCATTCGATTTCAGGATCACATGCATGTTGGCCAAAATAACGTACGATTTCCAATACTTCTTACCATGATACTCAAATGAAAGACTATGTCGTATGTGGCGACTGATTTCAATCATTGGTTGCTTTATAAAAATAATGTTGTTCAAATAAGTTGCCATCTAAAGTTGCCTCATGCGAAGAGTAAAAGTTTAAATTGCTCTTCGGCGGTTTGCAATTAATAGGGTCACTTCGTATATAAGGATAGGTAAGTGGGGCTGAGTTGAACAACCTCATCGCCACGAGAGGTGTTATTCTTTATTGATTCCTGTACTTCTATGCGAAAAAGGTGCGCTCTTCCCGTAGAGAGGGTGATGTTTCTCTGGAGTACAGACTTTACGCTATTGAAGTAATTCACAGCTGGAAGAACCATTCCATTTTACTGGTAGCCGCCTTGAAATATCCCATGAACTAGATACTTCGATTGTAGGGGACAGCCTTCCAATTTCACCGCCATGGTTCCTTTTTCCACTGTACATTTTCAAACATCTCATATTTTTAAAGTTAATTCAATTTTACCAAAACACACTTGCATTCCCTATATCTTGTCTTCCTGAAAAGAAAAAGTGTAAGGTTAGATTATACAAAAAAGATCATATGTCTACAATGTAAATACTCGAGAGATCTTGAGTTCTTTCTCTCGAAAAGCTCTAACTAATTTAGACATCTCATACAATTTTATTTTTCCCCGTCGAGTGGCATGTTAATGACTCAATAAGACATTTAGTATGGGCGGAGCTGACCATTCTCCAACCCGTAGGAGTTATCTTCTAATTACGTTTCTCGACTGTAATTTATTTATCAATTCTTCAATATACTGAAATTTAGATTTCCTATATTTTTTTTCTATGTCTAAAGTAGTTTCTTCTCTGCCTTCTTTTTGTACTATCTACACTAGTTATGAACAGCAGAGGTCACCATCCATTAGGTTTCGACAAGTCATAAATACCACACATGGAATAAGCTGATGATGATTTTAATGTTCCTCAAAAAGTAAAATAAAACATCAAGTTAAACAGTGAAACACAATCTTTTCATATTGTGATTTACAAATAATCCTACATACGTTCAAAATCGTGTGATCCTTCCCGAAATTCCAACTCAATCACACTTCTATGATTAGTTAAATTGATCCATCATTCTAGTTGGCCATTACAATATTTTAAATCTTGATAAAAGAATTGTCGCTCCAAAGAAGCAATTTCGTGGAGGTAAGATGGTATTTCTATATAATATGCCATATAAGTTTTAAAATAAGTGTCTGTCTCGGAGTTAAATCAAATCACAGTACAAGCAGTGTTAATCTCCATACACCGGAATATCAAATTCTTCAAAAATATCTAGAAATTGATTTTTGGCTTCTATAACACTTAAACGCTCTTTGCTGATTCTCCAAATCAAGGTAACGTTCCGGTTGTGGAACACATAAAACTGAGATATAGGTAATACTGTCATGACGTTAACAACGTTTCACTAACCCTCTCTTTTAAGAAGTTTTCTCACAAAAGTCTATTTTTATTGCAAGGCAATTTAAAGAAAATGTTTTGGACTTCTGAACGAAATGAACTTCAGGTACTGGCGACTTCTATAAATTTCTTTTCCATCAGACAATTGAACGAAACAATGTAACACGAACAGAATAAGAATCACCCTTCAAGTAGTGTAGGAAACATTTGGTATTAGAGCAGGGGTTCCCAAACTTTTTTTCTGCTCGTACCCCTTTGTCAGGTCAGAGCATTCTTAGTACCCCCAAAAAATTTTTGAGATATATATTGCTCTATAAGGGATATATAAGCTGCTCTGTGACCCAAGGATCTTCGTACCCCTTGATGTTCAAT
>JGI24158J21664_10009956_pt1 | contig 12684 bp, 5 predicted proteins | sample Ectturendosymbi3_FD_21664 | JGI IMG/M metagenome (IMG submission 21664) | reverse complement strand
AAACGCTAGAAAGTCGATCAAAGGCTCAAAAGACTCGGACTCGAGTCTAGATTCCAATGAAAACTTCAGCGAAACACTTTGGCCTAGTGGTTGGGCCTTAGGGCAGGCAGCATGAATGACCCTAAAACTACTTCACTTATGACGTCAGTCACAAACAATCCGCATCCCCCAACCGAAAAAATTTTTTTCGCGTGTAATCTACTAGACTGGCCGATCTGTTTGAGTCATTGAACAGCTCTCTAGCACAATCGGCGGAGGAACTAGGGCGTTGGTAAGGCAACTGAAAACTGCTGTTTTTTAGGCCGAAATCGAAGTACGAATATATTGTAGGCCGGCAGCCAACGAGTTAACATCAAGGGAATGAAATTTGGCTGTTGAAATCAATGGAAACCATGGTACACAGCAAGAAATCTGTTTCAACAAAAGTTTCAAAAGAATATGTACCAATTCAACAGGATTTCCCAATTGAGGAGTGTGATGTAAAAATTGATCCAATTGGACAGCCAGAGTTGGAGTCAGACAAAAAAATCCGACTCCCACTCCCAATGTTAGGAATCTTACTCCACCCAAAAACCTCCGACTCCGCAACCCTGGCGCCAGCATGCATACTTTTATGGAATGTGTTTTCCAGGAATAGAAACAGGGTTTTGAACGTTATGAATGTGGTATCTGTTTGGTGCTGGTTGTGATCTTTCTTCAAAGTTGTTTTTTTGACAGTTTTCATACATGATTCTACATGGATTTAAAAGATGAAGCACATCTTTGGGCTTCGTTAGGCAGGTGTTTTTTTAAGTTGCACAAACATAGTAAACTCTGAAAAACTGCTATCCAGCCCATTTTACTGAGGAAAACCTCTTATGCCAAACATGTGAAAGCATGTTCATACCAGTATAGCTATGAAGTCGATGTATCTTGTGGCCTTTGTATTTGAAAGTACTATTGATATGCTTCATTGCTTTTTGAGGTTATTTGTCTGCAGTTGTCCCACACCTGCTCCAGTATCACTAATTACAAATGATGAAACATGGGAAGTGACGATGGGAGAAAACCAGCTGCCATTCACATGCCAGACCCCTGCTGAATGTTATTATGGAGTTGGTTTGGAATTTTCAGGTTATTTTTTTGTACTAGTTGTGATTTTAGTGTTTGTGTGTGGTGTTAATGCAAGAATGGTAGTAAATTTAAATGATGAAAGACTAAGATTTTAAACTCCTTTTTTTGATCTAGATAATTGCAAACAGTGAATATCTCACTGGTTAGCCGAAAAGAGATGTCTATTGATTTGTTATAGGGAGATGACTTGTATTTCGTTTTTTGGCTTTATTCTGTTGCTTAGTTTGAAAGCTATGTAACTCTTTGAATCCTGGATGTTGATAGTTCTGGCCACAAGTTCACAAGCAAGTTAACCATACAGATCTAACTAATCAAAAATCGTAATCAAGATGTACGAATACAAACTAGGCAAGTGACAGTGCATACTGGGAAGCTGGTGGACAGTTGGGTATTATTTCCTGCTCTTCTACCATTGCGTGGCTGATCTGTTCATTGTGTATCCCTCACATAACCTTGTTCATTAAGATTGTACTCCCATAAATCTAGCTTTGGTGTTTCAGTGCTGTAGTAAAAAATATTGATGAATGTGTCTTATGCCTTCGATAATGTCACATCAACTGCTAATGTTTTAGAATTTGGTGTTTGCTATTTTGCAAATTATTTTGAAAATTTTGACTTAGATCTAGCTTTTTGTGAATTTTGTTTCCATGATCTTCTGTTTTAAGCCAACAAGTGGATAAGATTTTGTTGCTGACGCTGTGATCTTTTCACGCTGCTGATGCAGAAACGTGATGTTGAGTTTCTGATTTTGAGTTTTGATGAAGAAAACACTTTTTTGCTTCATATAAGAGTTTAAATGAAGTGTTTCAATTTTTAACCAAAGTTTGCACCAAGTCAGTTGGAATGAGATATGGAGCAATGGCGCTTATCCTTGTTACATGTATTCTCTCGGTATAGTTAGTTTTTCAAAGATAGCATTGGAAAGTATTCCTGCAAAACTATGGTCCTATGGTGAATTGCAACTGCATTACTTTTCTATGTTTTACAGTGCAGTTTGTCACTGCATAAAGATGATGAATGGCTTCTTTTTATTGAGTATTTTAGTAAGTTTTGACAGATGGTGATCATTTTTTTACTTATTAGGATATACAAACTGGACAGGACGTGCATATTGTTTGAACTGGAGAGAATATTACTATGGGAATATTAACTGGCCTGATCATTCACATTGTTTGAATCCAAGTCGAAGTTTGATAAAACCATGGTGTTGGGTTCGCAGAGGAGTTCCTCAGTATTGTGAGCCAATAGAACAATGTGTGAAACATTGTATGTTGCCAACACATGGATTAAAGAAGTTGGTATATTTTACTTGGATCATTTTTTCTATAGTATATTTTATGAAAAATATCCTGCAGATTATAATTGATTTTGATTTGCATTATTTTCAATATCATCAAAAAAAGCATTTTGAAAAGTCAAACCGCATAGAAAATGTGCAAAGCCAACTTTACTCAAGCACAGGTGCATCATCCAAGTCTAATGTAGTGAAGTAGGAAAATAGAAGCCAGGGAGGAGATGTAATCATGCAACCTGGTGTTATCACACAGTTGCAGCTGACAAGGCTGGATTCCCGAATTTTTCGTGAGATATTCTGGTCATGTGGTGAAAAGACCTTAGTGGAGACCTCTTTATTTGGAAAAAGTGGCATACCTTGACATTCAGAGATTTAAAAATTTGCAGATGCACACTTTGTTGTGAAGCATTACCTCTTCAAAAAAATTCTATCCTTGCCACTTATACTTGAGATGACACTCTGAGGAAAGTGGTCGGCAAAGGGTTTCTTCTACTAATAAGTGGTCAATAGGAGACTTTCTTCACTTAGCATGTACCATTGACTAGTATGTACCCTCAACTATGTAGTAATATGCTATTTCTGCAGTCACTTTGTCCTATTCACAAAACATGGGCATCACCTTGCATGAAGCTGGGTCATTCCATGTCAAATCACCCAAAAATAAAACACTTCTAAACCCTACACATTCAGAATTTAATTCAATTTGGCATACATGTTAGTTTCAGCCCCCAAACCTCAAGTCAAAAATTTTTCACTGATCGGATGATCAGTTTCTGAGATATGGGGGGTTAAATTGTTTGAAAATTGAGAAAATAAGCACCCAACTTCAAAATACTATCTTTTGAACTAGTGGTCCAATCTGGAAAACTAAGGTATCTATAAAATGGGGAAAAAGCCAGGAATTCTAATCTGACATCATTTTTGTGATTTGGATAAATTTTGGGGTGATGACCTTTTGACCTATATTCTGACTTTGAGGTTGACCCCGTGGATCAAATTATAAAATTCTGATCACCATCTGATATCGTAGCCCTATTTGTTACCTACAACATATCAAAAGATGAAATACGTAAAATTTTTCGTTTTTGAATAATAACAAATTAAAATTAGCATATGCAGACAGTTTTGGTTAACACTTTGGCGCCCGGTTGCTTTCGGGGATTTTCTGAATAAATAACGCCTAAACGCACGTTGGTTTGCGGGGGAATATCTCGGCTCATGTTCAGGTTAACGGACCTGGTCGAAGCGTCAAAAGGCACGGCAAGTCTTTTACTCTGCACTCAAAAAAAAAAAACTTTTTGCTTGGGGGGTGCGGGTTGTTTGTGAGTGACGTCATAAATGGGGAATGCGTACGATGTAGGCGTCATCAGCTCATGCAGCTCCCAAGCATCCTTTGTGCGGCTCTTAGGAGTCTTTTTGTAACAGTTCTAACATTTTGTGTTGCAGATTTTAGTGCATTGAAACAAAACATGTCAATTGACATGTGCTAGAAATTTTTAATGTGGCTCTCTAACAAAATTGTAGGTCTGGATTTAGCTCCCTTCAGCGAAATGGATGAACCACTGTTGTGGAAGTAAGAGAAGCATCAACTGCCACAACATCTCAGTTTTTACTTCCTAATCAAAATGATCAAACCCGGTCTGTATTAGTGTAGCAATCTGAAAAGAACTGTGCTATAATGAGTGGGTATACTATGATATCTGTAGCTTTTGCTCACTGNGTATTTATGCNGTTAGCAGATGATTAAGATGTGATACCATTGCAGATTTAAGCGTGAAATGCAAGGAAATGCCGTTCTGAAGTTAAAAATTTTATTGCAAACCATCAGGCTTACTAGGTTACTGGCGAAGTTCACTAGGAAACATTGTTCACAAGCAGTAGTATTAAAGTTACAACTAATTGGTAGCAAAATACCATTTGTGTAACATAACAGTACAGTATTAAGATGGTATCAAAAGCAATGTAAACAAATGTGGACTGTTCTTGAAGTTTGAATCTGTGGACAAAATTTGATTGTTTTCAGCAAGGTAACCAGTCTTATTTTTTCCTAAGCTTTGCAGGTTAAATTGTGCTTTGCTTTGTGATTCATCACTGTTAATTATGAGTGCAAACGATAAGATATTGCAAGTTTTCAGCTGGCTATTTTTAAATAGTCAAAGGTGAATTTCTTGCTAGAAGTCATACTGTTTCTTTGAACAAAGGGCTTTTAAACACGTCTTCATGTTTTTGCTAATGCAAATGTGTGCATCTTTGTAACAACACATGAGAGTGGTAATCAACTTTGTGTTATGTGCTCTTTGCATGGTTTGCCTAGGCAGTACTGTTTTCTGGAATCAAGACTACAAGAGGCAAAGCATGCAATGAGTGCAAAACACTTGGTCAATTGGGACTGGTCTGTTTAAATGCTCAGACACAAATGCACAAATGTATTGCCATTATCTTGAGTTATGCTATTAGTAAGTCTTCTCTGAATCGTCTGAACGTGTGATGGTTGTTTTTTCTTTGATTTCCTCATGGTAAAAGTGCTGCATGTAAAAATTACTAGATTTACTCAAATGTTGTGTATATTCTCTCAGGTTTGTGTGCTTGATATAATGCATTTTCCATTCAACTTGAGGCACACCAAGACAATTGAAATATTAATGTGTAAAAACAAACAAAAGCCAGAGCTAGTGGTGGAGCTGATCCATGAAAAAAGAGCTCTGGAGCTGTAGCTACGCCCATGAAATCGATGAGATCCGGAGCTGGAGCCTGAGCCATGTTCATGAAAAGTTCTGGAGCCAGAGCTGTGTCATTTTTATGATGGCTACGCAGCCCTGATGATATCCTACATAAAACTGAATTTATGTGCAAGTTACAGATATTTGTTTCCAAACCTTTCTTTGAAAATTTTTCATTATTGTTGCTTTTCAGCATGGTTATTGCCAGTATATCATACACAAGTCCATCACCAATGTATGCTGTAGGCTCTGAAATACAGCTTGTTTGTAAGGATGGATATCATGTCTCCTTGCATGGCAATGAACATGTGCAAAAAATTACCTGCTCTTCACAAGGTTTGTTTTTTCTTCTTTCTAAGAATTCTGCAATTGGATAGTCATGTAAATAGTCCAAAATTTGCAATGTATGATCATGATTGGGGAATAATAGGAAACCTGCAGGTCCAGCTTTTTTTGTAGGGAGACTAGTAGCAATAGCCAACACAAATTCGCCCACTCCTGAAAACATAAGTATCACACTAGGTATAATAAAATAATTCATTTCTTTTGCTGTTCAAATTTGTTTGTATTTAGTGGTGTTCAGATGCCCTTGGATAAGCTTTCAATTAAGTCTAAGTTTCAAGTGTCCTTCTGCCTACGGATAGAAATTGTGTAAGCCATGTAAGTACAGGTCCCTCAAAGATTTTGTAAGTCTGCTGGCGTCCAAAAAGTGCTGTCAAGACCAAAAGAAACTTTGGTGCCCTTTGCAAATTTTCATAAATGCATCCATTTTCAACAAAATACATCTCATCAACCATTTTAGTGAAGATTTAAAAAAAGAAAAAAGGGTCTTCATTTCTTCCAACATGTACACAAGGAACATTCTTGGATAAATGACCAAAAAAACGTTTGTCACATTTATCAGGCAATAAATAAAATGAGCAGTATGCAAATTTCTTTTATAAATATAAATTTTATCTCTCAGACAGGGGTTGCCCTGTGTATAGGCCTGACTGACTGTTCTTGCCTTTGTGGTACGTCCGCACTAAACTGGTGGTTTTGAAACTTTTTTGCACGAAGACCTGTTTCAGTAACCCATCGACCTCCCAAAACTCAAACAAAGCAAATATAATACAGCTGTGTGCATAAAATATCTACTGGTGACCACTCCAAAAATGGTTCATGACCCCTGTGTGGATCATAACCCTCAGGTTCAAAATCACTGTACTGAACCAACAGTACAATGCAATTGAATTAGGCTGTGTGCAGTTTATAACTTTGTAAAAAGGTATAACGCACAAATGATAACAAATTACTGTTCAAACAAAATTTAGGACCCTGTCAGGTGCTCTATGATTCTGGGTCAGTGTGGACCTGACAATCATGGTGGTTTTGGGGTCATTCCACTCTCCCCTACCCAAATCAACAGACTGCATTGTGGGCCTATGATAGGGTGCAATTCAATGTCATGCCCAGGAGTGAAACGATTAAAGAAAGCTTAATTTCAAACTGAAAAGAAGTGGCACAAGCCATTATGGCAATTGTGGAATTGACAAGGCACTAATGACGTAGTCCCAAAATAAAGCAGATATGAATCACATGTAACAAACAATGATGAAATACATTGTTCTTCTGGGTCGAAATCTTCATCTTTGTTTTTGGTTAACTTGCATTTGAAGTCTAAGGCATGATGGTTCTTGGAAGAAACCCAGTGTTTCTAGGAAAGCTGTATGACCTTGTCAGCTTTTTCAACCAGCTGTTTTTTTGCTATTACATTCAATCAATTTATCCAGAGTTCCTGCATTTGATCTGTTCTGAAATGAAAATAGCATTTAATGTATTTAGTCGACCTCAGACATGTGGAGCGTCTAGCTGTCCTGTATAAAATTTACATTCCTCTCATTTGGTTTTAATGATGTTCATCAAAGAGAAGCTTCTCTCAGCTCCACCACTGCTGACTGCAAAAGTTGTCACAATCGCAACCAAAACTCTGACACTCGGATATTGCCCCGCATCTACACCTTGATCCAACGCTAATGAATACTTTCTAATGCTAACCTTCAAAAAAGAATACAATTCTTGACTTGAAAACTTTCAAACTAACATCAATAAGGCATAGAGTATACTTGAACAAAGACTGGTGAGGGGTGACATCCAACTGCTTTACATAATAGTCACTTTGCGACAGGGGCACATCTAGCCAGGAAAAAAGGGATCTGTCGCGTAAGGGCAGCTTTTGATCATAAAATCACATTTTCTCTTAAGACTAGAAATTGACCATTGAATTTTACAATTTTTGCCAAATTTCGGAAACCCAAGTTGCTTCTTTGTCTCTGATCAATTAACACAAATTCTCTGTACTCTTTCTTAGGATGTGCAGCCTTCTGATTGCATCAAGTATTGCACAGATGTGCAAACACGCGTACAAATTTTATTTTATTGTAATCATGTCTAGCGGATTAGGCATGTGTGACAGATTCAACTCCCTCGTATGTAACAACAGATTAAACTCCCAGTGGCGACTCAGGCACCTGGGCAACTCTGGCACTCAGCAGCTATTGGGAAAGAGTTGAATACAGTTTGACTTGCCTAAGTTTTGCTTCATTTAATGCGCCTTATAATCCGGTGCGCTTTATTTATGAAAAAAGAATAACTAGCATTTGCACGTTTTGGTCCTGAAAATAATGGTAACTACAGTCAGACCTCGTTTATCCGAACTACTTTGTTTTGTCAAATAATATCAGTTTAAGCAAGGTATCCGGAAAATCGGAATCAGGCCTGTACCCATGGGGGCATTTGGGGTCAATCCCCCCTAAATTTATGTAAGCTCCTCTGGCCTAAGCAAATGTTCAAAGGGGAAGCAGAAACAAACTGTGTTCTCAGACGAACTGTCAACTTAAGAAAATATGTAGACTGCATGTGAAACACGACAAAATGAAACTATCATAGTTGTTTTTGTTTATTAGCAGATCTACATACATGAGCAAGTATGCATTCAGAATGAGATTTAAACGCGAAAAAACTGTACAATAGACCTATAACTGTGACCTGCAGGGTCTGCCAATGTTATATTTCATTGTGCGTAGAAAATTGACTTTGATCCTTACATTGCGATTTAACTCTTTGGCGTCCGGCTGCTTTCGGGGATTTTTGGAAATAAAACAAATAAAAACATGGCTTTGGGCAGGAATATCTTTGCTCCTGTTTGGGTTATGGACTTGGTCGAAGTGTCAAAAGACGCGGCCAGTCTTCTAGTCTGAACTTGAAAAAATTTTTTGCTTGGCGGTGCGGGTTTGTGTGAGTGACGTCATAAGTGGAGGACTTTTAGGCCACCTTAACCCACTTTGTTTGGCCCTGGGCGCCAACCGTTAGGTGGTAGTATTTGGCTGAAGTTTTTACTGCAAACTAGGCTACAATCCGAGTTTTTTGGTACTTTGGATCACCTGCTGAGGTTTCGGGTTCAAAAATTATGATGTAAGTTGGTAAAAATATTTGACAAATTAGCTAATTAGATAATTAATTAATTTGTTTATTTTAAATCATAACTTTTGAACCAGAAACGCTAGAAAGTCGGTCAAAACCTCAAAAGACTCGGACTCGAGTCTAGTTTCCTATGAAAACTTCAGCGAAACACTTTAGCATAGCGGTTCGGCACTAGGCCAGGCAACATGAGCCAAAATGACCCCAAAACTATTTCACTTATGATGTCAGTCACAAAAAATCCGCATCCCCCAACCAAAAAATTTTTTTGGCTCGAGTCCAAGTCTTTTGAGCCTTTGATCGACTTTCTAGCATTTCTGGTTCAAGGTTATGATTGTAAATAATCAAATTAATTAATTATCTGATTAACTAATTACTCAAATATTTTTATTACTTTAGATCATAACTTTTGAACCCGTAACCCAGCAGGTTATCCAAAGTATCAAAAGACACGGATTGTAGCCTAGTTTACAATAAAAACTTCGGTGAAATACTAGCATCTAACGGTTTGGGCCGGAGGATAGGTGAAGTTGGCCAAGGTGGCCTAAAAGTCCTCCACTTATGATGTCACTTGCAAAACGTCCCCACGGCCCAAGCAAAAAAATTTTTTTCGAGTGCAAACTACAAGACTTGCTGAGTCTTTTGAGCTTTTGACCGGGTCTTTACCGAACTGGAGAAATTGCTGCGCAAACCCATGTGCGATGTGGGTGTTTTTGCGCAAACTGCTTGAATTAGCCCAGACGCGAAAGTGTTGAGTAATCAATGATTCACTGGTTAAAATATTAGTTGAACTAGGTTGCATAAACAAGTCATATTTTCAAGTCATCCACTGGTGTTTGTTATAAAGATACTACAGTTTTTGCAACTAATGCAGTTTGGTCTTCTAAATACTGGCAAAACAGATTTTTTGCATGTTCAGCAACATTCTTCACAATTCCTCAATGCTTTGTTATCTGTTAACATCATCACTTTATCTCCTCTAGTAAGATATTGTATGAACATGTAAAAAGCATATATGATCACTTTATAGAACGTTGTTCATATATGAGCATACGTCTGCTTTGCTTTTGTGAAAGATCTTGATAAATGCACAATTGGCAGCCCAATTTGTAAAATTCTCCAAGATCGACTTGGCTTCTAATACGTAACTAAGAAGAAAAAAACAGGTTTCTTGCTTTATCTTTGGTTTTAGCAAGGGGAATGAAATTAGTTGGTCTGAGGCACGTTTTAATCAGCTTGGTTTCATAGTTTTTGTTTCTTTGCATGGTTTTACCATGCATTTAACAATAAGCCATGTTTGGACTTGTTCAACTTGACTTTTCTTTGTCATGTTTTATCAGTGATGATAATTTGTGTCATTTTTATAGCATCTATTTTGTGCAAAAGCTGTGCAGTTTAATCTATGGGAATTGTGTTGAGGTTTTCACCAGGGTGCATGTAATTCTGTAAGACCCTGAAAATCTACCTGCAAACCAAAATTATTTGTTGGAAAGCTTGAAAGATTGCAGTTATGTGCACCAGTATTTATGTGTTGGCCATTTCAAGTAGTAAGATGTGACATTGCGTTAACAATCTTAACATTAAATGGATATTAGATAATTACTTCTAGATTTTATGAAGACCAAGTTAATGTATGAACTCTTGCCTGGTGTAATGCAAGGATGGTTGAATTTAACTCGTCTTTTATCAATTCACAAAGTTCTTTCAATTGCAAAATTGGAAGATACCTGGCAAATAAGAGTAAAGCTTGTATTCACAAGTGCAAAGTGGCAAGAGAGTTGGTGAAAAGGAGTGAACTCAAAAATGTGATGCAACGAAATTTTCATAGAGTCTTATGTTTCTTGAAAAAGTTTGTTGATTGTGTTGAGCAATTAGGATTGTTGTTTTAACAGGTAAATGGATACCTGAGCTTCATGAATGTCGCAAGATATTTTGTCCTAAACCCGCCACTCTCAAAAATGCTAGATTACTGACCCCTAACTCGAGGTATACTTATGGAAGTCGTGCTGCGTACCAGTGTTTGGAAGGAAATATGATTGTCCCTGGTCGTGTTGTGATTGAAATAACATGCCTAAAGACAGGCAGATGGTCACAGCTTCCTTACAAATGTATTCCAGCATGCCCTGAATCATATGTATCGTTCAATTCAAGTAAGTTTTTTGTAAGTTGGATACTGTGGTTTGTGAATGATAGTGATAAGTTGATGTGCTTGTTATGTTTTGGTTGCATTTTGAATACAGTCAATAAATTCTGTTCTGTTCAGTTCCTATCAGGGCTGGATTTGAGAAACAAAACATAATTTTTTGTTTAAATAACAAGTATTTCATAACGGATTTCTGCGGTAATTTAGCAGATTCAACACTGGTGTATGATATATTCGTGCTATGAAATCATGCGTGAGCCACTCTTTTCATGCCACTTTGCAATTCCACAACTTGCCAAGCGATTGAGCTAGAGAACTGTTCAAACCCTGAAAAGATGCAGGAAGTCTTGTAGTTTAGATATAAAGAAAAAATTAGGAAATTTTGGATTTAGGCTTTTTTTGTGTGTGATGTCACATAATAAGGGTACATTTAGGCATTTTTACTGGGTTACCTGGCCCTGGGTGCCAACACCGAGAGTGATTTTTTTTACTGAAGTTTTTTTGTGGCTTTTAGAATCCTAACTTTTCAAAGTAATTTCTTGCTTGAACGCAGGCCTCGTTCCTGTGGAAAGGCACAGTGGTAATGTGGTAGAACACATTTGGTAGACCAGGCTGCAATTTCAATTGGCTTTTACTTGGATGTTAATGAACAGGTTTTGTGGCTGTTACAGTTACATTTGGGTTTAGTAGAATTGATGTGTGGTACAGTAGCACCCACGCATTAAACCCATCTGGACATGTTTAGGCTTACTAAGCGGGTGTGCCTATTAAGCACCAGACAAATTTTTGCCACTCTCATACACATGAATTTGGTTGATTGTACTATGGCTAAAATTTGCCAAATTTACTTACACTGGACACAACAGTAGCGTATTCATTACCATGCAAAAACATCAAGTGTGTGGTTGTTGGTGGCAGAGAAAGTGTTGACCATGGTTGTTCAAGTTTTCAATTTCATTCATCTTGTCAAATCCTAGGGAACCATGAGAGATGTTAGTTGTTCAGTGGTAGTACCTTGACTGCATTTTGACAGTGCCATGCAGATGTGGGACAATCGTAATCGATTAGAATCAATTACAGGTTTTTGAGTAATTATAATCAATTGAACTGATCGAAAATGAAATGTAATCATAATCGTAATTGATTACATTGCCCACTTAATCATAATCGACAATTATTTTTACAATTAAATTTGGAAATATTCACCCTACATCACTGTGCGATGAATCGCAGATGTGGTGGATGGGTTTCCTCTTTTATTATCATTTGTTATGGTTATATTTCAGGGAGACTATTTGCTTGTCTATGTGGTTTAAAGGGAGAAAAATGGAGTAATTCTGGACCAGAATTTTGGCTTTATTGACCATGGGCTTAATAAGTGGGGACTATGTAGTAATTTGCCTTCAATGCAGCATTTAGTGCCAAGGTGGCCATGTTGCTCATGATGCAGAATAAGTGGAAAGGGGATAATACTACCAGTAGTAACACCCTAATTTTGGGGCGAGTTCTTTCCCATTTTTAGTAAATGTTTGTTAACTCTTTGACGTTTGCTAGGATTCAGGGATTTTCGGAAAAAAAAACTGCCTAAACGCATGTGGCTTTGTGCGAGAATTTCTCTGCTCCAGTATGCTCTACAGACCCGGTAAAAGTCTCAAAACGGGTTTTCTGTGAGTGTTACAGGTCGAAATAAGCAGGAACATCAACGGGTTTTCTGTGAGTGATGTCAGAAGTTTTTTAGGCCACCTTGACCCACTTTGCCTGGCCCTGGGCGCCAACCGTTAGGTGGTAGTATTTCGCTGATGTTTTTACTAGAAACTAGGCTACAATCCGAGTCTTTTGATACTTTGGATGACCTGCTGGGGTTTTGGGTTCAAAGTTGTGATGTAAGTTAGTAAAAATATTTGACTAATTAGCTAATTAGCTAGTTAATTAATTTGTTTATTTTAGACCATAAG
>JGI24158J21664_10009952_pt1 | contig 12688 bp, 7 predicted proteins | sample Ectturendosymbi3_FD_21664 | JGI IMG/M metagenome (IMG submission 21664) | reverse complement strand
CCCAGCGCACAAACCCCCCAGCGCGCAACTCCCAGAACAATTGACAATGCAGGTCAGCGAACAGACCGTAACTCGAGCGCTCGCCCCAAAGCTTGAAAGGCGCAATCGACTGTCCGCAAACTGTGCTCGCAGGAAATCAATAGCGGTTCAAGCGCGAGTCGCCGAAACAGCGGTTCAAGAGGTTTGGCAAACGACACGGACATGCGCACGTTCGCAACACCAGCAACCCCCACATCAAGCTGATGGTGGGGGTCGCGCCGTGAACGACAACGCGCCAGCGAAAGCTGGAAATGTTAGTTTCGAAATATCGCTGACCCTGGTCGGACAATCGAGGGCGCGCTGCTTGTGGCCGTGGCGAAAAGCGTTTGTTTCTGGAACATCCCCTCTGACGTATGAGTCGCACTCCGGGTTCCTCCCCCAACTTATTCCCAAGCGACACCTGTGAGGCAGTTTGGAGGCCATGCTTGGGGGGTAGTTACCATTTTTGACCCTGGCTTCTGTGCAGTTGCCTCCATTTCGCCTCCTCCTTGCTTCGTAGTGCGCGGGACGAGCGCTAATTTGTATCGATGCGAAATTCGACGAAACAAGCCACGCCTGTTTTCGCCCTCCGCATCGAAACGTTTTCTGTTCTTTTTTGTTTTTAGTTTATTTTTAATTTTACCGCACTACGGTGGTGAGTCCAGGTAAGAATTAAATCGATGTATCGACCTTGGGACATAGCAGCCAATGGTTGGCCGTGGTTGATGTGTTTGTGAATGAAACTCGTTTGCTTTTCGTGATTTAAAACATTAGAATTCTTCTATGCCTGTACCTTATTGGTTGCGAAAGCTTAAGATTGTTACGTCACAGCGAAGATCAACACCCAAATAGTTTATATTCAGGAAATGTGCCAACTGTTTGTAGCCGGCAAGTNCTGCTATGAACGAAGGAATAACTTGGGTTTAAAAAGTAGTGCCGCTACATTGCCGGTACAGACCAACTCAAATACACATGAAGNATGGGGTTTATGCAGAGACTTCAGAAATTACGCCGAAATATGCAAAGCCGGTACACTGTAGGCGGGTTCTACTGCATGCTCAAATGTTCTATACTTTGCTGTAATCTGTTTCGCAAAATTCCGCATCCGTCCTGGTCAAGCTTCATCGAAGCCAGGGGTTTTAAGCCCCCCCACCCACCATGACCGACTTGTCCCGTGCGGACGCCCGGTGCCTGTTTTCGAGCTTGTCGTCTCCACTTTATTATGACGCAGTTCTTTCGTCTTGCGCAGCATGACGTAACGTTCCGTCGTTCTTGGCCGAATCTTCTGCAGTGGAGACTTGGATCCGCAGATGTCCGGCGGATTCTCCGGATTTCCTGTTTTGCATGAATGTCTTGTTTTGCTGTCGACCCGGGTCGAAACGTAACAAACTAAGATTTTGTATCGATTCCTTTGTTGGAGTTTTGTCGTCGCGAAATGATAAATGTCAGTGGGTTCCGGGTAAACTGAATATATTTGCGTGCTTGCCTCGCGTCGCGAATATAACAAGTTGGTAATGAGGCCATGGGACAGCAGTTTTCAACTATTCCAACCCGGCTTATTCCTATTTCTAAAAATATTGACCTGGGTACCATAGCCCTGGCTTAACTGTGACCCTGAGATTAAAAGATAATGTTTTCAAAGCTCTTGCGCCCCTCAGATCTTTCACTGTGACCCCTGGAGATACCCCCCAGTGTCCTCGAGAAGAGCGGCCATAGAAGGAACAGTGACGTGGCACGCATGTTCACTCATGCGCGCGAAACGAAGCGTTGTTTGATGAAGAGAGATGCGTTGCTTTGACGCCGCCAACGTAGCAACGCTACAGGTCCTTATTTGTCGATTAAGGAAGCAGAACTTGATTCTCACGCAAGTGGCAGCGTCCCGCGCTTGCCCGTCGATAAATCATTCACTGAAAGGAAAAGAAATTACTGTATATCGATTATGCTGCTTGTCAGGCTCTAAGTGCTGCCTGCCGAAAGAACATCAGGTAAAATACATAATTCCAGAAAGTGGAAGCAAGAAATCAGGTTTTTTTTTAAGGAAAATGTCAGGTACCCGGTATGGACGTGTAGGGACCCGACTTTCTCTGATTCTAGGAATCTGATGATAGTTTTCTCTGATTCTGGGGACCCGAATCGCGTCCCTAAAACACCTTAAAAAACCCTGAAGAGATGGACCGCGAAGATGCGAAAACATTTTCTGTATGTTCTCTGTGGTTCCAGAAGTAGTCACGCATTTTCTCGTGTTTGCTTTTCGGATGTGTGCGAAAAGGTAATGAGAAGTTAAAATTAGTGTCAGGTTTTGCGTGAAGCAGCTACAAATGTCGAGATTGTTGCCAACAGCTGGAACTAGGGGCTTAAACAGCTGATATTTTCGGGGATGAGGCCAGTGACGTGTCTATGCAAAGTGGCACCCGTGGCAAAGTTTGAATGTACGCCATTGCTGATAACTTAAATGATAAAGCATTGGCACAATTTTTACGAAAGATAAACCGTAGGGAAAATAGATCTTTTGAAACGGAAGATATTTGTGTTTATTTTTGCATTAAAATTTTCAGCAAGTAAAATATAAATTAACAATGACCACAGGTGTAGGAGCAAGCAAATTTTTGGGGGTTCAAAAGATTTTTGCCCAAATTTTCCCAGACCTGCCCAAAACATTGTCGTGCAACTTTGTCGGCCGTATTTTGGTGCAACCTCCAAAAAATGGTCTTCACTTGTTCTTCAAACGCTGAGCGCCATTTTTGCCCAGATTTGAAGGAATTTTGCCCAAATTTTCAAAGATTTTGCTCGATTTTTCAGGTAATTTGCCCGGATTTTCAACAAATCAAAGCATTTGGGAGTGCGCTTGCAGTCCCTGCACTCCCGCCTCCTACACCACTGTCAATGACGGCTACAACATACTTCTATACTCATTTAGTTTTATTATTGATGAACATCAAAACATTCAAATAGTAATGTTATCGTATTCTACAGGTCTNCCTAGTGTTGCTTGACAAAATTGTATATCTTACAAGAAAAAATCAAACAACATATTGCAACTGCAAACGACAATGTCTTTTAAAACGAAATACTTTCAATCTGAATTGTGCAATAAAATATTTAATGCAAGTCATGTATCACTTCTGTTCGAAAACCACAATTCCATCGATACGTAAACATATCCAGCCTTTTCTGGTTAAATTACACAAAATGCTGATTGAAACAGAACAACACATTCCGTGCCTTCATCGAAACAAACTCGTCTATGATTTCATCAAAGTAAGCTTTTGCTGTTTCGTCCCTTTCTATTCTCATCAAAGCTATATCACATGAACTTCCCTGACTTGTTAATAAATGAGGCCAGGAGGTATGAATGGACCAATTCAGTTAACTGAAAGATTGTTCGCAGCTTGAAGTAAAGACTGTATAACTGCTGTTGTCAGCATTATTTGCAAAGCAATTCGAAGAATGTCAGGAAGTCGTCAGGACGCGATAATTTGAAGGTACACCAGTTGAAAGCAGCATTTTGCAATCTAAACTCTTTTCACAAGGCCTTGGATATCAAACAGAAAGCCAAATTTGGACAGAAAAAAAACTAGCTGTAAACAAAACTAACAAATCTCTTGCATGAGTTAACATTTTTTGCTCAACTAGTACAGAAACGATACTAACTGCTAATTTTTACAGGACTAACTATTGTTCTCTACATTAGTCTCTGGACTGGAGCATTGTATTCTGCCTATTTACTGGACACTAGTGACCATCGAAGAAGTTTCATAAAGTCGGAATGGGCCGCAGTAAAGTAATTTGTAAATCTGTACGACCTCAACAGCAGTTGTTTGCGCAACAAGTCAAATTCTCACAGCCATGGATTTGAACTCGTGTCAGCCAGATTCTGACTAATATCTTCTTGCCTGAAATGCAGCAGTACGGACTGACTTATCCTTCTTTATAGGTGAGAAGGACATGGCAAGCGAGCGTTCTTGTTCTGTAACAATGTATGACCCTCGTGTTATGGCATGTCACAATACCACACTTTTGTTATAATGCTTCGTGGTGCTGGCGTAACAAGCCCAAGATTGTTTTAGGTAAGGGCGCGGTGTTGATGCAGCTTTGCAGTTTATGAATGAATGGGGCAGGGGTGTAGTGAGGGGGTAAAGGGGGAATTCCCCGTCGCCGAATCTCCGTCGGGGCTCGAAATCACTGCATGGGGCGCCGAAAAGGCCCAACAATGTCACAAGAACTTTCTTCAGTACAGTTCATTTGCTTCCGAAAAACCTTAAATTCGAAGATGGGGGTGCCAAACTCCAAACTTAATTATTGTTCCGGGCGCCATCTAACCTTGCTCCGTCCTGTTATGGGACGCAAAATAGAGGTTCAAGAAACTATACATAAATATTTTAATTTTTGTCTAGCAATTTTTGCGCCCCCGTCAAAGTGGCGCCCATGGCACGTGCCAAGCCTGCCATACCCTAGATACGCCACTGGATAAGGCAAAGTGATGTAACTTCTTGCATCCTCAAACATATTTTTGAAAATTTAGGGAAGGGGGTAATTGCCCGGTTTCACCCATTATTTGCGGCCCTGACTGGAACTGTGATGAATAACTACTACTAATAAGACATGTGAATTTCGTAATCCTTGAGTGAAAATGAAAAGACCGGAATGTGATGTTTTCAGCCGATTCCCGATAGAACAGAAAGTACACTGCCTGAAGGGATTATGAGTTACAAAGGACAATGTTTCACTGGGGCGGGTAAATCCAGTTGAAACCACGTCTTCACTTGCACTAATGTGTCGCTCGAAAAGAAAGCCGTAGAACTCTGAGAGGAAACTTGAAAAGATACGCTACGAACGAACCGCGGAAAAGAGTTTGTTCCTCTTCATCTCAACTTTGATTTCTAGCTCGGTGAATTTTATCGCTCTTTGTTCAAAAAACAAATCGAACATTAAAGAAAAAGAAAGAGAAGCAGCTACGCTTGTACCAGCTTTGACTTAGCTAAAAACCAATGCTTTTTTCGTGAGTAACTTTTGAGGACACTCACCACGTAACGAAGTGAAAATTCCAGGGTTGAGGCTAAATGGCATGCAAAAGAAGCGCAGCACAACAAGACATTGAACTACATTACTCATCCATCCAGGGGCGAATTTCCATTTTCGGGACCCTAGGGCTATTTTAAATTGGGGACCTCCTGTTGAAGGTTTGCGACGACTGATGTCATACAAATCAGCACTACACGTGCTTGCTACATTCATTGAACAAGTTGTTCCAATTCATAACCATATTACTTTATTCTGAATTCCCTCAATATCAGGAACCAGAGCCGTGTCGGCTGCCCTTCATTCCTCCCAATTGGGGGCCCACGCTGTAATAGGGGACCCAAAATTCAGACCTTAACCCTCCAAACAAAACTTCAACCCCCCAAATTTCATATGAAACACTATAAATCAGTGAAGTTTTTGTTAATCCGTATCTTGTTCTGTCCTGTAATTTTCGACGGAGCAGCACCTACCGCTGTTATTTGGAATAACATTGCCTGATCAGCGCCGGCGCCTAGATCGCTAGGCCAAAGGGGGCCCAAAAAAGAGCCAAGAAATATACAACTATGTGGTTCTGAAAGTGACGAACGTACCGAGTAAAGGTGAATGAACATGATGAAAGTGAATGGAACACACGTTCACGCAGCTTTTCAGGTTTGCTGCATAGGGTCAATACTTTTGTTGTTAATTCCAATTTCATATATTATTCATTTAATCAACTTTTCTAATGTACAAAAACTTCCTTCTTATTTCCGCAATGTACAATGGGATAATATGTAGAAGGATCTTTGTGTAGGACGGGTGGGCGGTTGAATGGATCTTGCCTAACTAGGGTGCTTACAAATCTGTCAATAACGTACTGTTGTCAGGGCCAGGAAGGCATGCCCTCCTTGCTTTATCAACTTCACTTCAATAATTCTGAAGTTACCATTTCTGTTATGTTCATTTCTTGATTTTCCTGGCCCTGCTGCTTTACCAGACTACCTTCATGTCGAAGCTTTCACTAAGTCATGTTTCGGCCATTCAGTGTAGTTCCGAACGCTGTTAAAATAACAGCATTATTGGGGTTAATAGACTATTTGACAAATGAAATTTTGGTTATAAGCCGCATCACCTTTTTTAACCAAACATGTTCTAGATGAAACTGAAGATTTATGGCGACGGTTCTATCGAAATTGTGTCTGCAAATGAAACTAAAAAATAGCGAAATAAAATAACAAAAAATTAGGATATTTTGTTTTGAAGGCCATTTGGCTTCGGGATGTGCCGCATTGTCGAAATATTTTTTTAGAAATCGCCATTGGGGAGCAGAGTTGCGCTACTACGGCACTGTCAGGAACAAAATCAGTCGCAATGAAACTAACGAAAAAGGCAGCGGTGAAATTATTTGACCACACTCCCATTACATATTTTTTGAGTACCTAACTGGCCTCGTGTAATCTGGAAAATGGATTCAGGCGTGTTGTTCCACACATACGTAACTGTAACCAATTCTTAACCCCAGAAAAAGANAATGCTCATCGTGATTCACTTCAATCCTTCGCGCTCATTCTCTTAGAGATATTTTCTTAGTGGCATAGTAAAAAAACGTGCGTTGAAGCAAAACAAAACTGCAAATATGATGCTTTCAGAAATGCTGGACATCGTCATTACTCTCAAAATTTTGGGGCCCCCGACATCGGGGACCCCTAGGCTTAAGCCTTTTTAGCCTATTGGTAAATCCGCGCCTGCATCCATCACACATGCAAATGGGTATTTTTCGTATATCGACAACAGAAATTCACGCTGGAAACATTGATTGAATGTCACAGATTGAATAAAAAATTTTACTGTTGCTGCAAAAGTTACGAAGTGCTCCAAAGTCTTTTTTGCATCATAGCGGTTGCTTATCTGAATAGAAACAAAGTCCCCCGACAGGACACTATGGCGAATTATATAAATGCACAGCGAACTGGCGCATCGGTTCACGGTTTAACAATTGACTGGAGATATGCCTATATTTACCCCTTTACAGAATTAATCAAACGTTAAGAATTTTCAAGTTTGTTTTTGAAAGGAAAGGCCTGTTTGACCATTAGCAATTCAGCTACCAAAAACTTTAGTTATTGTAACATAATATTTGGATAATTAGCTTTGTACTGGTTCAGCACCGAAAAAAATGGTAAAACTGAAAATAAGATGCAGTTTTTTTGGCATGTTGTAACTGCGTGACTGTCTACAGAACAAACCGATTTTAACCCCGACAACAGTTCGCTTGTGAATACACTGCTTCAGAATTTTGCCAAGAAGCACCCCCAACTTTGTTACATTGTCTGCGTTGCAGCCTTGCTGTACAACAGAAATACAAGCATGAGCTAATCTTCGTAATTTTTGGGTAGATATTATCCGTTTTGAATATTGAAAAGGAGTTGGCGCTTTGATCGAATTTTATCAAAAATGTTTTCAACTCTGGGGTCTTATACTCGCAATTGATATTTCAATGAGGCGGTTGATGCACTTCGGAAACAGCCTTTATTCAAAAAAGGCCGCGGAGTACGAACGTTTGTGCTGCATTCTAATTTCTAATGAGAAAAAGAAAATTGGATCCAAGGATTCTAACTTGTCTACAAGTTCACTGCAGACACAGGAGACGAAAGATTTGGGAGGGCGGTCGCCCCACAGCACTGCAAGATTTGCGTGATGGAGCAAATCAGGACAGTGTTTGTGAATTCTTAGTGCAAGAAAATTTGTTTTTCAGAGAAAACAAAAAATAGGCTCAGAAAGGGTAGCGAGAATTCGGGAATTGAATGATTGAATGTGGAAATTTTGAACGGGAAGTAATGGTTGAAAATGTTTCCTAAATAGCTGGGGAGGGATGATATTTGCAGTGATAAAGTAGTGTCGCGAAAGGTGCATGACGTTTTCCAGCTCTTCACTGTATTTTAGGGGGAAACTGACAAAATCCATTGCATTTCAGGCGGTTCAGTTTGCGCATAAACGTTAGTCAAAGCAGGCGACAGACGTCGGAGCAGTGGCAACTATTTCACGACAAACTGCTTCTTCTGCTTCTTTGAAATAAGTCTTCTCATCTTTTAGATGGACACGAAATTCAGTCATTTTTATCTTTCCATTGTTTGTGCACTTTGAATGTTTTGCACGCGTTGCAAGAAGACCATCGAGGATACTTTGCTTTCAGCAACGTGAAATATATATGCTTACATGAAAAACTGACTGCTCCTGACAGTTAATAGGCAATTGCAAAGGTAAGGCTGTCTCTTGTTGGATGTAGCCGCGCTGCGAAAAAACGCACCACTTGATAACGTCGAGTAAATCGCCTTTTAACTTTCCGAGATACTGAGTTGGTTTTCAACTGCTCGTGGTAATGAGCTTCATGCAGCGATATTCTAAACGTACGTAGAGCTCTTCAAATGTTTCACTGGCAATGTTCTGTTGGTCGGCTTCAGCATAGCATAACAATTACCGACGAAAAAAGGACAAACCATTATGCGGGCTGTTTATTATCTTTGGCCATTTTGTGCATCAACTTGCACTCATCCCGCTCGCCGTGCTTTGTTTCTTGACTCGCCAAGTCGCTCTACTTTCTAAAACTGCTTCAGGCCCGCAACCAGGACAGGCGGGGCAACCCTGCAGCAGCCCACTCCCGAAATTTTCAAAAACAATTTGAAAGCGCCAATATTTTCTTTAGCTTTCAGGTGCAGCAACAAGTTACAAACATTCCCCCCCCGCGAAAATGTCAGCTGGTTGCATCCCTGGAGTGCCTGGTTCTATTTTAAGCGCAATCTGTTTATTGTCCGGGGGGTTCATTTATTTTTAATGGCTTGTCTTGAACTTGCCGCCATCGTGCGCTTCGGCGTAAAGTCCACAAACATGCGGCGAACCAATCGATGAAATTTGCACAACGACTGTCATTGATTTTTCGGCTGCATTCGTGAAACCTGAATCAATATCTTTCATGATGATGGAGGGCCGCAAACAGTTTATGTTCATTTCGTTTTTCAGTATAACACTTCTGGCAAAACTTGCGACTGTGATTTTGCTTTGAACATATACTTGCTTAGGTTTTTAATGTTCAAAGTGTTACTAAAGTTGATCTAAACCAGGTACTTTCCTTTGTTTGGGCATAACTCTTTCAAACTCACTTCAATGAAACAGACGTCAATCAACATCATACTCTGTTATTGACAAAGTCCGTCTAGTCAACAAAAATGCTATATTTCAACCCTTTGCATTTGTTTGAAATACAACAATGTTCGATGAAAACTATTGCATCAACATTAGTCTTTTACCGGGGGCATGTTCGGCCAATTGACCGGCAACGAATCACTCTTGTAAGTGATTCGGTGCGGAAAGAAACGAGACTTATGTAAATCATCTATTGCCTTTTGAAAAACCTTGCTTTTTGTGTCGAATAAGTTCGTAATTAATTTTTCAAGATATCAACCAGCGTGAAAAGCATTGTAAGTACACGGTTAGCATGAAGGAATAAATTTCCAGGACAAATTTTAAGTTTGCGCTTCTTTACTGAATGTCACTGAACATATGCAGCTGTAGTTCAGCTATACAGTTTATTTTGCCGTTTACCTTGACTGAGAATGATAGCAATGTCAGTGAAACAGAAGAGCGTGACACAACAGGTCCTCTGCTGTGCAACGTTCATCGATCACTTGTGTTGCATGCAAAGCCACATTATCGAGGAACCAAGTCGAAGGGAACCAAGTAAAATACACCAAAGAAACTTCAACCTCGTGCCTTTTCAGACTTTCTTCCAATCCAACACTAAAAACCTTCGCTACTTTTACTGCCGTGAGTTCTTTACGACACTGAAACTATTTTCAGGGTTTGACCCCCATAGGATGGGACAGTGAACTTGACATTTGTTCCATTTCTCATAAGTAATAATTTTACGTCATGGAACAGGAACTTTATGCAGTTGAACACCGTTATAATATGCAGACAGCACAGAAGGATTACACGTTGAGGTTCAACGCCGTGGAGGAGTGATGCGAGATCCCCAAAAACAAAGTCGTTGTTCCACTTTTTTGGTGACAACTAAAAAGAGACTCCCCAATTGTCATTGGATCATCTAACTGGAAATTTTGAGATGTTTTAACCACGGCTCTGCGCAAGCTATAGGCATTAGACATGCACATGATATAATGTACTTTGTGTTACTAGTTTCGTTGGAACCCCATAGGATGAGGACGTTACAATTTGGCATGCAATGGGATAGAAAAGCATTCTCCATGGGCAAGACTGACTGTTTTGCCTTCAGGTGCAATCATTTGACCTCATCAAGGAAAAGTCTGTGATTTTCAAAATAAGTAGCATGTCAAGCTTTCATAAAACCGTTAATTAACTTATGGCGACTGGTTTTTCAGAGTTAACCTAGAGCTCCTTCAAAAGTTCTATTTTTCGAGTTGGCAAAATCTGGAAAGGTTTCATACGTAACTTCCAAAGAAACCTAGCGTCATTCGAGAGCAATTGCGTTTATACATTGTTTGAATCATGAAATAAGCAGGTTCATAAAGTTACATAGCTTTCGCAGTAATTTTTACTGTGGGTGCGGGGCGGCAATCATTGATGCCAGCATAAAAAATCATCGCTTTTTAACGTTGGAATCTCACTGCAGGAATTGGACTGTATTTGCTCGAAACCGGAACTTTTTTCCAGAAAAAAACTTCTGGTTGAGTGCTTTCCTGCTGGGCATTATAAGGCATGATGCGGTGTTCAACGTTTTATTGCATTAATGAAAAACCTGTGTGATTAATTGACAATGTTCTAGTCTTTTTTGTACGAGTTTGTGTTGAAAGTACGCGTCTGAAATTGTTACTTATTTTGCTTTAATTCAAGCTGTGGGAGAACAGTGGCAGGAAGAAGGTTTATGCCAAATGATGCTTTCCCTTGAAACATGTGGGAAACCATTAAATCACGAGAGAGAAACGTTGTTTCAACAGCGGTCTTGATGCTCGTAAGTTAAAATCAAGCTGATCTTTTCGCTAGGCTAAGCGGTGATCTTGGCCAAAGCAGTGGCTTGCCTAATTGACGATATATAATGCGAAGTGCGTGAGCGATTTCAACGTATGTTCATTACATCGCCTGAACTCAAAAACGTTTCAGTGAATGGAACAGAGCGACCAGTCTGCGCTTGCCCGTCTGCTTGAAAGCAAAATATTAAATCTAAAGCAGAAGGCAGTCAAGATTTTCCTGCTGCGATAGTTCTTTGTGCTTGAATGGGAGATGTCTGCCAAAATTCTGCAGATTGGTTTCACGTCTTGCAACAGACATCGGAATTTTGTTTTGGGCATCAGTGTAGCATTATATCATTACAGAATTAAGCTCCAAAACATAGTCTTCAGCTTGTGTATTAACGCGACTATCCGGTAAGAACAAGTGAGCTAATCCTCATTATGAACCCATACAAACTAAAAGGTTTGTGCGCAAAGATCAACTGTGCACTTGGGAGAACTGGTGAAAGTTCAATCTGGTCTGGTCCAGTGTAAAGCTTGAAGAATGCGTTAGCAACCTTAAATGAAACCAAACTGAGTTGTTTTTTTCTTTTTTTTTCTATGCCGCTGAATGCTTAAGTGAGGTAGACGCTTCTTTTACCGCCGGTATTCGAAGCAACCAGTTACTTGAACTACCGCCAAACTTTCAGGCTTCGGGTGAAGTAAGTGTTTGATTGCGTAACTGTCTCCGAGGCAATGGTTACACGGTGAGTTCGACGTTATCAAATTTCGATCTTTCGTTGACAACACAGCGATGTGGGGCGTAGAGAGCTAATTGAACTTGATAGGCACGCTTGCGAGCCACTCTGAGCTACTCTGCGGTGGAAGCTACTTGGAAAACCGCCTTTGATCTGCTTCTGCTTGATACTTGCAGATTGTGGAAATTCGATTGTCAAGGCAGATGTGGACTGCTGCTGTTGCAGTTGGGTAGCAGAACACCTGAAGCTTGTTAAGTCATGTTGGGTATACTGGAAACAACACTGCTTTTCCTGCTTGTCAGAAAAAACAGGCTTTACTGTTTGCGCAACATAGAGAAATTGTTTGGTTCCCACTACTGGCCAAACAAAGCAGGAGGCGAATTGTTAAGTTGCGGGATTGGTTTCACTCTTTTGCAGATCACTGGTTACGAAAGATCATAAAATCGATAGTCACTGTGTTTCAGGATTCTTGTCGTTATCAGGTTAACAACATAATTTAAAAACAAACTCTTGAGATACGAAATTAAACCGTTTCTTTTCGTCGGTTTGTTGACATTTTTTCCTTGGGTACGTGAAAACTTTTGGCGGCCCTGGCTTTGCTGGTTTGTTCGTCCGTTCAAATAAACGTTTGAGTGTAAATCTGCGGAGATGTCGAAAAAGAGCAGATTCTGTAATTATTTACCACCAAAAAATTTCACGGAATTACAAGTTAATTTATGCTAGTTTGTGAATTGATAAAGTTACGTTATGCTTTTCTAATCTTTTTATAGCTGTAAGAATATTATTGACTGCCCGATGTCAACAACATTATTACATGACGTAGCTTAGCTTTGGTATAGTTTATTTCATTACCCCGTTTCACTAAACTGCAGGTGGTGAGTTCTTTTAACCTAATTGCTATCACCATTACAATTAGATCGCATGGTTTCATAATTCTCTCTCCCTTAT
>JGI24158J21664_10009951_pt1 | contig 12688 bp, 6 predicted proteins | sample Ectturendosymbi3_FD_21664 | JGI IMG/M metagenome (IMG submission 21664) | reverse complement strand
TGTCCTCCCCGTTTTCACTCCAGGTTGACATATTTGAAGCATGAAGTTGCTTGAGTGGGTGGTTTTAGTTAACATTTCTGTGTATTTTTTAACGCTAGAACTCCGGCGATGTCGATTTCGACATTTTTTAAAATTCAATACGCTATTTTCTGCAGTTACTGCTTTTCACCGATTCTCAAATTTTACCCTGTCGAACATATTCCTGTGCAGTTTATTTTACGGTCAATAATTGGAATATAAGTTTTGCTTATCAAATTTTAGTTGGAGTTGCACCTATAACTCCGACGGTTTCGAAATCGACATCGCTGGAGCTCAAGGTATATTTTTTCCCGGAGTTCTAGTGTTAAACGTTATCAACAGTATTTGTACTTTTGCATGTTCATACATACCTGTTTAAAAGTTCAAACCGGTGTGAACATGCAAAAGGAAATATGCAGAAAACGGGAAAATTCACGTGAGAAAAACAGAGGAAAGCAATACAATATAAGCAATTGCGTTAAGGTTTCAAGTAATTGAAATCTAGCCACCAGTTATCGAAGTATAATTGGATAAACTTCTCAAGCAAAGAAGTTTTTACTTTACAAAATTATCCCGCGGGCCGGATTCAACCTCGCAACGGGCCGGTTTTGGCCCGCGGGCCGTATGTTTGACACCCCTACGGCTTAAAGCAACAATTTTCTTCTGATATTTATAAAATGCTACATACACCAAAGCAAACAAAATATCATTCTAAAGTGAAATAAAATGAACTGCGAAGGAGTATGCAAAGTTACAACTTACGCTAAACATTATATGTTTTAAGTTTCAATGCCAACATTTTCAGCAAGAGCGCCACGATACGAAAGCACAGAGTTTGGTCATGATGATTAAATAGATTAGCACTTGCGGTATGAACTTTCGTTGGTTGGTATATTTTAAAATTTTGTTATTTTTGTAAATAACATGCAAAAAAAGGTATGGGTAAAGTTTGACTGAAACAGCAAAATTATTTCAAGTCTTACGTTATAGTCATGATGAGAACAATTTCAGGAAAACTTGCGCATGCGTTATGCAGTTGCTTGTCGATTAGCAGTTGCTTTTAGGTGATTTTGAACAATATCGCATCTTTGAATGCTTTTGCCACTAGATGCAAGAGATACATCTCCAGTCCTCACTGTACAAGCACGCACACACACACACATTCTAAGCTAATCTTAGAACAGGTTGGTGGTATTCTAGAGGATTGGCAGGAAGTACTTCACCGCTGCATTTAGCAATGCATAACAAAGTCCAGTGCACAAATAGTCTCGGAGAGGAAGCGCCACAACGTACAAAGGCTGCGCTGCTTGCAAAGAAAGTTTTTCACTTGGATGGTATAGTTGCGCGAACTTGCTACTCTTGATTGCTTCTCTTGATTCTAGTAATAGCTAGTAGGTTTGCTTTGTCGCACATATTTTCATTAATGACAACTGAATTTTGCAGTTCCATTTACAAAAGCTTAGTAGGTCTCATAGGCAAATATTAAAATTAGACTTTTCTCTATTCTAATCACTGATACCAAAAGATTGGTTCAAAATTGCACTGATGCTACGAAGTGAGTGCAGTTACCTTCTGAAGTGACACTGACAAGAGAAGAGCTATAGAATGCCGTTGCAGCAGTTGGAACAAATTTATTGCCACACCAAATTAACATTCTTCTGTAATTTTACTGGGGCTACATCAGCTCCGAACTCCTACTAAAACGCTTTAGGAGACATTTGAATCATTTGGGATTCTTCCCAGCTTCTTCCCAGCTGTAATTCTTCCCAGCTCTCAAACGCAACTAGGAATAACGATTTCTACAGAACGATTTTGCCTACAGCATATTTTACTCCATGTAATAACGAAATTACAAAAAAGAATAGCGATAATACTTTGGTCTAACAGGGCTCTAAATAGGTACCACACAGTTTATACAACAACTAGTATATGAAAGTGAATTATGGTACCAACTGCTTGTTCAGTTTGAAGACCACCATCCACATATTAAAGATTACAAAACAATAGCTGACTATATTAGGTAACATTACTTGCTACAGTGCAATAGCAGGCAGCAAACGTTATTGCAGCAATTTAATCTGAATAATTTCTGCTGAGTTGATTCCATTCCAACCGGTCTTGTGTGCCAAATGTATACAATGAGTAAGAGAATATTTTGCAAAACAGCATTTAAGTAAACTCAACATTCATCCCCTTAATTAAGATGTCTTATGCTGTTTCAGATAAAATGATCTATTTTAAATCCCTGAAGAATGTGCAATGCGCTAAAACACAATGTACAAATTTTTCCGAAAACATCCACTCATGCTACGAACATGGCAGTAAAACGCTTGTTGTGATCACGAAGTGCCTTTTTCGGTCCATTTGCGGAAACCAGTGAGCCAAACCACCACTGCAGAGGAATATCTAATGAGGAGATGTATTGTGCTTGCCACGATGCAAAGTATGGCAAAAGTCTTGCATTCATTTAACATGTTAGATACTTGGCAGACGTTTGATTACGTGTGCACTTTGCGTTAACAAACTGAGTCACGAATTCAGAAGAGGATCATAGATTACCGAACAGCTATATTTACTAAGTATTTTCTGTAAGATCAGCTGCCAATTTTATATGCAATCTACATGTTGCAAATTCGCTAAGCGTTGCCTTCAGTGCATTTTTATGATTTTCATAATAAGAGTACTACAAGTTAACTGTAACATAGCTTGGTCAGATCATTAGAACCTAACAACGTCAGGATTTTTGTAAGGAGGAAAGTGTTTCAGAATTCAGTTTAATTCTTTACAATGTCTCAAAACAGTTCACTGCCAAATGTAAAAGGCGAAATTGAAGACGTGCAAGAAGTGAGTTTCCATATTTGTGAACTAGGGAAAATATATGCTCTTTCATCGTTTAGAAGTTGTAATATATTTTACACCATTTTTATAGGCTACTTAAGTACAAGCTTCAAATGAAAAAACACACTATAGGCAAAACCAAGCTGACGTTTGTTCTAAAAATAAATTCTAAGGGGTTGGTGGAGTATATGAGCCAATATGTTTTATAACGATGCCATTATAATTATATCAACTTTTTCGTGCTTTGCTAGCATATCCAAATATCGAAGAAGTGGAAACAAATTTTGACAGCAATGATTAAATCACAAACAAGACAAAAAAAGCCTGATGTTATTTCTACATTTGGTGTAACACGTAAAACAACAACACATGATATAAATATTTTAGCTTCACTAGATACCACTTGCGATGTTTTCAGGTTTCACGTCGTTGCCTTGAGTACATAGGCGAATATCGTTTTAAAATTCTTACATGCTGCAAATCTTGCGTTAAAATTTTAACGAAACAAAATTTAAACATTTCATCACAAAGTTTTCAAATTTTTGTTGCTAGTCTTACCAGCGCAACTTCAACATCATACATTTAAAGGAATTTTGTGATTACTTTTGTTTTGATTTTAAGCTTTTTTGCCATATGGGAAATACCACTAACATTTTCATTTTCTGATCGGAGATCGTTAAAGTAAGTTTTGTTGCTGCTGATGGTTCACCGATAAAAAGCAGTACTTTAAAACATTTGCTTGTACCGCCAACGGAAAAGAATGTAGCATGCTTCTGACAGGTTGCAATTCGTATAGAAACGCATCACTGTTGTTTTGATTGTGAAGTGAAGCTGCAGCTGGTTATAAAGCCTGATTATAAGTAACTCCCTGCATTGTATCGGCTGGGACTATGCGTAGTGCTAGAAACGCTCTTTTCAAACAACCGCAAGCTGCGAAAAAACCTGGAAAATTTCTTCTAAGTGAACTTGCAAAAACGCATCTAATTGCAAATGCAGGGAGTTACCGTTGATTAAAATGGCAAAGCTTTGTAATACGCAAGTGGCGTCCTTGCAGTGTTGTCTAACGATGTATATCTGCTGCACAGTCTTTCGGATGCGCGGTTTATTAAAATTGTGCTAAATCACACCACAGCCATTTTCTAATCAGCTTCTCGCTAGAGCTACCACTGACGTTATTGCTATGCACAAAATTTCCTCAAAAATACAGTGATTGCAGTATGCGCAATTCGGTCCAAAGATCGAGGAAGAGAAAGACAGCTCACATGCCGGAAAATTTGATCAAATAAACAAAGTTTGATCAAATTAAGATCGGTTTAGAGATCAAAAAAGTGATTGTAAAATGCTGAAGCTTTGAATTATCAGTTCCTTCATCTCAGAACTCAACCTCTGTATGAAGACGCAATGAGCCTATGCGTAGAGTGACACAAAAATTTAATCCACAATTTATACTTCCAACGGATGTGAGTAATCAGTATCGATCAGGGTGTAAATAGGGGGGCAAGGAGGGCACAATTCCCCGGGCTATAAATCACTATGGGGCCGCCAAATAACTGGCGGGGGCGCCGAATGACTGATTTTCGGCGCGGGGCGCCGAAAAATCCCAACAATGTCACAAGTATTTTCTTCAATACAGTACGATTGCTTCCGAAAGACCTCAGGTTCGCACATGGGTGCGCCAAACTTGCTTCTTGTCCCGGGCACCACCTAACCTCGTTACGCCCCTGGTGTCGACACTCAAGTTTACATCCAAAGGCATACTTTTGATACTATCTTTCGATTTTAACTTGTAGAGACAACCTGAAGCAAAAGACTATTTTTTCCTAAATGGGGCAACCGCTTATTTTGAAACATTTAAACCTTTTCCAAGGTTTTTGTTTCTTTGGTTCCTGCTTTGAAACACAGATCTTTATCAGGATTTTTACTCTCTTTTTTTCCAAAGCCAACGTATGGCTATTTATTTTTAGAAGCCAACTCCAGGCTGTTACATCAAAGCAAGATGGGTCTTGGCAGTGATGGGTTTCTTCGGAATGTTCAACGTCTATTCGTTGAGAACTAACCTCAGCGTTGCCATCGTTGCAATGGTCAACACTACCGTTAGCAATGATTCTGAAACTAACCTTTCTGCTTTGTGTCCCGACCGAGGCCAGAGTTCCACTGATACAGCAAACTCGGTAAGATTTTGACAAAATTCCATTGACGACTGAGGTAAGAGCAAAGTTTTCGCAATTACAAAACATATTAGTAACTTAGAAAAAAACCTGCCGTGCCAAAGGCCTTACCTGGGGTTTTCGAAAGTTTCGCTTTTAATGGTTTCGCACCGCAAACGGAACGTGACCCCTCCTAGCTGCAGTCCAGCGACTATTCGAGAAAGCAGCACAACAAACAAAACTGCCTTACTCACTAACTCTGAGCTGCCAGTACGCAGTAAGGTCAAGGCCTCTTTAATCAGAAGTAAGCACGGAAAGCCTATTTACAACACTGTTTCAAAACAACACGCGGACTGACACAGACGCTGGGAAAGCACGAACCAGCACGAAATGCTATGCAAAACGAAACATGAAATAGGTAAAAGAAAAAAACTAGATTGGCTCATGATGAGGTATTCTTTAGAAAAGTCATACTACACAAATAAACGCCGATAAACATATTAGTACATAACCAGTTTTAATACTCGAGCAAACTTTTTGAATGATTCAAAATATACAAATTGATCAATTTCTTCTCAAAATATTTATACATTTTTTCTACTTGCTGGCGTTTGAATATCTTCCCATTTACGCAAATCATTTTGTTTTTGAATAAAGAAACGCATTTTTTAAGCAAAACAACCTGGAAATTTAGCAGCATTCATAGTTTTTATCGCCACGTCTGGAATTAAGTTGGCAGAAAGGTGTTTGAATCAAACGTTTTTGAAGAATCTGACAAAAATCGGCATCTTGGCTGAAGGTAAATGGCGGCGTGGTGCTGAAAAAGTAAAATCGCAATAAAAGAGGCTTTGCTACAAATAAATCATTTGCTTAGTATAGGTACGGCAAGATCAATCAGGCTTCTCAACATTCTACACTTACGAAAACGCAATGCTTCTACAGTAGTTACAAATATCGAAACACAATGAATACGATGCCGTAGAGAGAAACGTCGTTTCGATCACGAAAAAAGCTTCTACACACCCATAAAGCAGTTTTGACAGCTCAATTGCATTCTCAGATCGGTTTTCAAAAGAGTAGGAAGCATCCAGATCTCATGTTCGCTGTCCTATTCACTCCCACGATTCTTTAAAAAACTGTTGAAAGTGCTTGTTTTCAAGGTTTTATGAAACATTATTTACGTTTTCAAGACACAAGCAACATTTGAGATCTTCTTTGACTTTATTTGGTTGACCTGTCTGAGATGACAAGCTCTACAATTTCTAATTCTGGTAAATACGATCCCTTTGTTCAAAAGCTTTTGTTACGCTGATTCCACAAACGTAACTATGCGCAGCTTAATTTTCAAGTGATTTTCTCAGAATGGTTTGTTTTCCTGGGATCCTGCGAAGCAAGGTTTGGTGTTGGGATGTTACTTCTATGGATACATTGTCAGCAATATACCAGGAGCTTGGCTTGCCAGAAGATTCGGATTCAAATTGGTCTTAGGAATTTCAATGCTACTTTCATCTTTTCTCACTCTTTGTACTCCTGCTGCTGCTGTGGCAAGCTTTGAGCTTTTTCTTGTTTTAAGAATCATCCTGGGATTTTTGCAGGTAATTCATAATATCTACTGTTATAAAAATTGCATTACCATTTTCATAGAAGTTGATATTTTCAAAGTTGCGTGCTTGATTTTTTCTGAATGTCAAATAAGCCAGTTTAGTAAACACAAAGGTAAAAGTTTATTTCAAGTAGTTGCGGGTGTATGACCCTCCTTTATTTTATGCATAGATATTCATAACACCTCATGTTTTTAAAATTAACGCATGCGTTTTTCTGTTGACAGAAAGTTTGTGCAAAGTACTTCCTATTTTAGTGAAAAGTGCACAAATGTCAGCTCCGTATTTTTCTGTAATCAGAATTTATGTCATTGGCTTCTAACATAATTAAAAACAACAACCTGTTGCATCAAATATGCAAGTGTTTGCAATTTTCTGTAAATATTTTAATACCTTTTGAAATTAGGCAGGCCGCATAAAATGCGCGGCAAACCTTTGTGGCAATCTACAACGTTGTTGAGCTGCTAATGTCCCATAACTTACTCAGGCTTAGGGCGTTGAGCAATCATATGTCTTTCGCGTCTATTGGTGCAGCAGCCCAGAAGTGGCTAAACTTTCACTTTTTAATACAAAGTACAACGTTCACTGTGGCAAACTTCAGGGGGCTTCTTTCCCTACAATGTATTCAGCTTGGTCGAAGTGGTCGCCGCCCGCTGAACGAAGCACTTCAGTTTCCGCACACACATCCGGAGCAAGTTTTGGCACATGCGTAACATTGCCTCTAGCTGGTCTTATAGCCGAAGAATTTGGATGGGAGGCTGTGTTCTATTTTACAGGCTAGTTGCAGAGTAAGATACATTATTGTGTAGCTCTTGTGTACGTATGCACGCTCTGAATTCTCAATGCGATGTTGCTTAAAAACCTTCGCGGTAAAACGTGAACTACTTGGAAAATTTACAGAACAATACCTAACAGAGAAATTTTCACACTATCAAAACCAAAACACTTACTGCATTCAGAAATCCAATGAAAGCTGCCGTGGCAATTTAAATTATGATACGCTGCATACGAGTACAAGGACGAAAAACGGTTGTTTTTAAATACTTCGCTTTTGATGTAGAAAAGCAATTAAATCAACAAGTTTCAGTAAATTCCATGGTGCATTACGATTGAAGCAAATTATTTTTTCAACTTTTGTGATACACTGGCCCAGATGTTTACGTCTTTCTTAAATATCAACGACGTTGATGTTGCCTAAGCCTAATAACACAGTCCTTGAAGTTCAAATTTTGGTGTGTTTTCTTGTTTCAGGAGGAATTGGTGTTTTGTGGTCGGTTATCTGGTTTGCAATTATTTACGACTCCCCGACAACCCATCCAAGGATATCGCAACAAGAAAAGGATTATCTAATCAAAAGCATCGGTTTGGATAAACCTAAGCCAAAAGTATGACGAAGTCTTGATTGGTTGGGAGAATATTTTGTTCCTAGTACAGGTTAAAGTGTGACTAAACATTTTCCAAACGGGGACGTTGCAGCATTTAGATTGAGAAATGTTCAAATAATATTGATAACAATTGGGATGTGTGTCTCATTAGAAAACGTTATGCAATTCTTCTGATTTTCTGCGATATTTTAGACAAATATGTAGGGAAGAACAAAAGAATTTTTACTATACAGTACGTTGCTCGCTGGTGAAAATCTTTCTTTTACCTACTCCCCGGAGCTGGACTAACTTTCCGGAACAAACACTAACCTGTGTCAAGCGAAATTTCTGACCTATTTATTGTTTGTCAGTTATTTTGCTTCTCAGATAAAAGGAATAAAGTTTGGCGATTACTTTTTTATGTGTTTTGTGTAAATTGAAACTTTTTTGTTAGATGTCAGATGCACACAACCAACTATGGTACGGGAATAACTATAAACACTGAAATATATTGGGCTTAGTCTTAGACCTCAATTATTTTTCTTTTTTTAACCCAAATCCTAACCCGACGCACTTGCAAACACCAAGCCCTCAGCCCTAATCACTGGTGTAGGAGGCGGGGGTCCAAAATTTTTGATTTGGTGAAAATCCGGGCAAAATACCAGCGATAGCTTTTCGTGTTTACTATCAGTGATAGCGTGACTCGAGTCACTAATGACTCGCCTCGACTCGATTCACGATTTTCGGTGGCTCGGACTCGACTCGAGCCACGTTGAGAACGATGGTGACTCAACTCGAGTCACGTTTTTCACAGAATGACTCGACTCGAGTCACAATCAGCGACTTGAGACTCGAGTTATTTTTATAAAATCTGAGCCTCTGATGGACAAACCCAGTTTATGTGCACACAAGGAAATGAGCATTTCTTGTTTCAGTGATGATCAAGTTTGGCGCAAATTTTCTGTTTTGACTAATCGTGTTATGCTACATTTCAAGGATCAAGTTTTCCCAACTATCACAGAGGTAGACCTGAGACTTTGCTTTTCACTGCATGAGAGGCCAGCAGGGTTCAACAAATACATTATAGTGATTTTATTTGTAGCAGCAATGGCAGCGTGAACCTAGTCGAGTGGGTAATCTCAATTGCTATTATGCTGAGGGTCGTCGGTTCGACTCTCTCTTTGGTTGGCTCAAGGCGACGCAGCATTATGGCTGCAACAAATGGCTCCCAACGCTTCGGTGGCTGGAACCCACCGTTGAAGGTCGTCTTGAGCTTGTGAAATGGGGAAGAAATGTGGTGACGTGGTTACGCCAAATATAAGCCTAACGTTGAATTTGTAGCAGCAGCAGAAGTGTGAAACTAGTCGAATGGGTAATCTCTATTGTTGTTATGCCGAGGGTCGTCCGTTTGACTGTCTCTTTGGTTGGCTCAGTGCGATGCATAATTGTGGCTGCAACACCCACATGTAATCCAACTCAAAGATTCAAAGACAAATAAATAGTTTAGAAAGTAAATCAAGTTACCTTATACTCCACCATTTGCTTTTTGAACTAAGTTGCTCACAACATCATAGCAATTGGCACTACAGAGACTTCAAAATATTCACTGTTAACAGCAGTGTAATGAGAAGCTCTGTTAAGCTCAGCAAAAGTGTGTAAGATTTCCAACCAGAAGACCAGCAAGCATACAACACAAAGGTCTCATTAGAACTGGGCTACACATACAAAAATGATGAACTGTGCTAAATGTTAAATGTATACTTAAGGTATAACTGTGCTAAATATATATGTAGGGTATAACAACGATGAGTCAAGAAAAGGGATTAGATCAATGAATGTCAAACCAATTCTGTAACTTTGACACACGATAGATCAGACTTTTTTCGCTGGTCATAGACAAGGCTCAACATTCAAACAAACACAATAAACAATCTCAACGGATGTGAGAAACTTTATCACTGCAGTAACACGCAGTCACAAAACTCAACCGAAAGTTGCGAAGAAGTTCAAAAGAATATCATCAGTTCCAATCCAAAGCTGGTTGAGCAAAAGTGATAACATCTAAATCCATTAAAATACTACGTTTGTCTTTGGTCATTTTCATTTATTGGGCATGCAAAAGACAAGGAAGTATATTTCTTACATCAATGTTGGGCTAGACTTGCGGAAATGACTGAGAGTGAAAGAGACCAGTAAAATGCAAACTGCTTTCACAAAAACTTAGATATAAGTAACGCGCAATCAAACTTGCTAAAACAATAGGCTATTGGGCACCATTTTTAAACATATCGGGCGCCATTTTATAGCATGTTGAACACCATTTCATAGCAAAAAAGACAGGAAAAATGTGAATTTTTATTTGATTCTGATCGACACTGACTCGAGCTTGCAAACCAAAGACTAGAAGTCACTAGATAGTTCTTGTGACTTGACTCTGACTCGACTCGACAAAGTCATGACTCGACTCGAAAAAACTTTAGATGACTCTGACTCGAAGGGCTTGTCACTCTGACTCGACAAAAGTGACTTGGGCACATCACTGTTCACTATACATTGTTTGTGCTTCAATGGTTTTGTCAACCACATTTAAGGTTTCCCCTGAACTTCAAATTGCATTGTGTGAATTGCGGAATCTTTTCGAAACGGTAGCTTTTTAATGGATGAGTGTGAGTTCTTGCAGTGTTACCTCAACTAAATCGTGAAGGTTTGCTGCACTATTGTTCAATCCTTGGTTTTGCAAACAATAATTTGCTGTGATAAGAACATTTCTTTAAAAATTGTATTATCGATACAAATCTTTTTTATATTTGTGTGGTGAACATTGCATTATATTTTTATTCCTTAGAGGAGCTAAATTGTAAAATGTTTGAAAAATCTACTTTTGGGGCATGAACATACTCTTTCGAGAAAAAAGCTGCACCCACCCAGATTTTTTGTTCCCTTACAATATGAAAACAGGCGCAATATAATCGACTTCAGGGCATGTGATTGAGAACAGGAGCAATCAGAAGTGCAGTAGTAAAATCCATGAACACACCGAGCAAGGCGCGACGTCTGCTGCAAATTCAGACTGGAGAACAGCATGCACAGTAGCACGGTGCGATCAACGTAACAACGAAAACAGATAGCACAAACAATGGGAAGCACCAGCCTATATGCAGAAATGGGTCTGTTACCGTGAGGCGTCGAAGGCATCTCCGGAAAAACGTACTAACCCAGTGGTTCTTAACCTTTTTTGTATCATTTACCCTTTAACAAAATCAAAAATTTGATTTTACCCCCAACAACGTTTGGTGTGTCAAGCAAGCCATACCCAACTTTAGGGTAAAGCCTGTACGAATCATTGTCAGTATCTCAGATGAAGCTTTAATAAAATGCTCTTACAAGCAAGCATGAAGACTTTTAAGAAGTGGTTTGCTGAGGTTGTTGAAATTCTAAAAACAGTTTCATACGAACCGGCATATCACTGAGTCAAGGGGAAAAACGTTAGGAAGACGGAATATACAGCCAGCCATGTTTAATTTTGCTCCTATTGAAAAATGACAAACAATTTCAACCAACCAGTCACTCAGTGATACTTTTGTGCTTGTTTTCTACGCACAATATCTGACATTCTGGGAACAGTAGTTGAAAGTGATATTCTCATGTCATCTTTGGGAATCAATCGAGATCGCTGTTTCGTTTCATAGTTTTTGAGAACCCTGCCTCACACAGATAAGTATCCTGAAAAGGTATAATAACTTCAAATGACTCTTCGTCCAATCCACACCAAAATTTAGAACAGTCACAGTTGCAAGATTTGAATTTCGAGTAAAGCATTGATTAACATTGAAGATAATCAATTCATCTTTAAAAAGCAGTTTGAAAAGACAAGCCCGTGGCCTGATAAAATTCACGCGTTCGGTTACGTGTTCCAAAACTATTTTCAAGTATTCTGGAAAGGCTTATCTTGCCAGTCCATATCGATGAAGAACACAAGGAGTAGAAATGATGTGCAGTGCGCGTTTGTTCACTAGAGTTGTAAAAGCTGATTTCACGGAGCATAGGAGCGCCGTCTGTGCATAGCGTGCCAATGTGATTGCATGAGTTTATTTTGTTGATAGATGTTATTCATTTCTTCCTGATCATCAGTCACTTCTCTAGTCGTCTCTAGACTTACACACATCAAGAACTCTTATTTCAACTCAACTGCATGTACAGTATGTATCGACGGTAAACCAAGAAATACGCGCAGTTCGACGCGTCAGTTGACCCACCTAGCGAAAGGGGCCTCTTGCTTTATTAGTTCAAATTTCATCTGCTACGTGATCTAAAATATCACAAGACATAACACTTCTACGACAACATACTGTTTGGTAAATAATTTTCTAAAGTTTCTTTTTTTGTTCTTTTCCACAAACCAGTTCCACCATATTAATAGCGTATCGGTTTGATAAGTCATTCTCAAATTGTATGCGGTTTCTTTTCTTTTTCTATTGCAAACGCAATGCTTGAGGATGCTTCCAATCCTATCGTGTCTTCAGAAACGAACCTGAATATAAGCAGAGTTCCTTCAGCACGAAATCGAGAGCAATTGGTCTGCAAAGACATGTGGTTTTCATGTACTTGTGTGCAATGGCGTGAAGCAAAATGAGCCTACAAAATTGACGGCTTCGTGGAACCATCACCAAGCGCTTTGGAACAAAAGATACCTTGAGGTTTTTGAATATCATCTGTTTTA